>Ga0247780_1000810_pt1 | contig 24994 bp, 24 predicted proteins | sample UWRJL079202R5_FD_179927 | JGI IMG/M metagenome (GOLD analysis project Ga0247780, IMG submission 179927) | Plant litter microbial communities from Arlington Agricultural Research Station in Wisconsin, United States - UWRJ-L079-202R-5 | ecosystem: Environmental > Terrestrial > Plant litter >... | reverse complement strand
TTATACTACGTCCTTCTATAGTGACTCGGGGCGTTTGTTCAGGCTAACCCTGTCGTTCTTTTTAGGCTCTGTGTGTAATATTACTGTAGCCGTTTATGTACATAGCGATGCGTTCTCTGGCGCGTGCCACCGTTAAAAAGGGGCTGCGCCGCGTGGTTCTTTAAACCGTGCTTCTTTCAATCAACAATCGATTCGACGATTTTCACCACGAAGACCTCCCATTGAAAGCCCAGTAACGGTCTGGCCCTTCGATCGAAGGAAGATAACCTGATCCACGGTCGCGTTTCTTTTGTTGTTCCATGCTAGGCTCTGTTCGATGCTAGGCACCGTCACATACTAGGTTTTGTTCCATACTAGGTATGTGTCTGTTTTTCTACGTCAGTTGCATTTGTGTACCTCCGATTGGAGGACCAGTAGTCTGGGAGTCGGCCTTTCAGGCCGACAATAACGTTCTGTGGGTGTGGTTCTCTTTGTAGTTTCTTCCCTGTTACGCCATCGCACCAGTTCATTACATATAGAATTACTAATGCAATTACATAAGTAACGCACTGTACTTATATATACGACACATATATGTAACATACTTATACAGCAGCCATATATACAGGACTCCCTTTTCGCAACGCTTTAATAACCCATTCCTTCTTAGTTACAAGCTTAACCTTATTGTTTTATTTTTCCCAAGTTTTCTTCATACTATTAAATCACTAACGGCATATCTGTCGCATATGCGCTGCTAGAGCTTATGCTCCTCTAATTTATTATAGTGCGTCTTAGCGTTTCCTAATATCACACTTTTTCTACCCCGGATAAGGTGTATGCCCCTCAGTGGTTGATGCGGTAGCTTCTCTTTTCAAATTCTGAGTTTTAGCACGTCAGGGGGGACCTAATCACAATCGTTTCTAAAGTCGAGCCGGCTGGCATGTTGAGAATTCCGTTTTTGTTTCTATTTTCCTTGCAACGCCCGCTACCTAACGTTCTGGTTAAAAAATGAAGTATCTACTGAACAAGCCGCTGCCCTTGCTCTTTGCAAATGTCCCATTGCTGCCTGTTGTAGCGATAACAATGGCCCGTGGATTTCAGCGGTTAACGCAAACTGCGAAGAATATTTACAGGATGACAGCAAAATGGAAATCACGCATACATCCTATGACGCTCATTTTTGCGTCCGGCTGATGACACGCGCCGACAACTTGCAGATGGTCAGGTAACACGAAAGCTCCAGCCAGCGCCTTATCAGCCATTCAGCCAATTCTGGCTCTAGATTCTCTGTTCACCATGGCGGGCTCCAGGCTCCTCAGCGGGGAAAAGTCTCGGAAAATTCCGAACCCAATGAGCACAGCCCGAGACGCATGCACCTTCGGCTGCCGCGCAGCCAAAGAACGGGCTTGCTTCAGTACTCACCTGTTCGACTCAAGGTACATTGGCTGACACAGTAAATTAATGGAGGGAGCGCTGCGGCTTATACAATACTCGACCCGTCTGCTCTTCTCTTTATCTCTAACTTTGCTTGGCCCTCTTCCTCCAAACCTGTGTCTCCAGTTGCAGCAAACTAACAAAAGGCTGTCATTCTAATCACGAAGAAAACTTTTTTTTTTTTTCAATATGGATGAAGCTATCCATGGCGCAATCGGCATCACTCGATGGGTCATAAATTTTGGCCCAAATGGTATCGCTGATGCCCTCGCCCACGCGACCACCGTCATCCACACCGCCGCGGAGCTCTTCCGTCGAGCGGGCAACGATGCACGCCGCGAACTCGTTGAGGCGGTTGTCAACCCATTGGCCGACCTTATCCCATTGGAACCTTCCCTGGAAGCCGCCAGAGCCATCGTCGTCCGCATCTCCACATCCGTTAACACGGGTAGAGTCGGAGAGCTCCTAGGACAAGTCACCGACGCCGCTCTGGTACTTGCTGGCCACGCGCTGCGACGGGCTACCCCTCGAGCGCTTCTGGAAGCCACGGGCAACATCACTATGGCTATTCTCACCGCGTTCGTCAATAATTTTGGACAGCTACCAGCCATTCGCGACGGAGTGCTCAAGAACAGCGTCAACGCGCCAACGTTGGAACTCGTGTGGGGCCACCGTGCCGAGTTGATTACCTTTATCGTCGATGTTGTTGAATGCGCAAAAGGTCTTGTCGCTGCGGAAGGTTCCGGGTCTTTGAACGCGTTACAAAGGGAGTACAATGAGCTGGACATTACGGAACGGATGAACCGCCACGGCATGATATGTCAGCTCCAGAGACTCGTCAAATCCTTGGTCTCCATCTTTCAGGCATCGATGACGGTTCGGACCTTGGCCGACATCGACATGACTGGAGACACAACGCTGGAGAGCGACCTGATTCCAACGCCCCTGATGCCCCTGATCGAGCACATCCAAGCGGCACCGCCCACGGCGAAGGCTGGACGCAACGAGCATTGGCTATTCATCAATGGAATCGGCGGGGAGTATTACTGGCTGGGCCTTGCCTGTAAAAAGCTGGCAGGCGCATATGGGAGAAAGGTTGTCGGCATCTTCAACCGGGGTGACGGCCTTCTCTGGGACTTGGTCGAGTGTGCCGGCCAGAGAAGTGCCAGACAGGTGGGCAGCACCGCGAGCCAGGATAGCCTTGTTCAAGCGACAAAGAGCAGCGCCGATGCCCAGGAGGCCCTGCACGCTCGCTTGAGGGGGGCCCTCGAAAAGCCAGAGGAGGAATTGGGACCCGTGGTCGTGGTCGCCCATTCCCAGGGCTGCTTGGTTCTTCGCCTCGTGCTACAACAGCTTGTTTCCAAGGGAAACCAAGAGATTCTCAAGAAGATGAAGAAGAGTCTCTGCGTGTTTACTTTTGGCAACCCGAGTATCCACTGGACTTTTGAGGGTCCTAGTCATGAGGCCGGAGGGCAGCGCTGGCCGCCGGGGGACCTTTTTTGCAGGACGGAGCATTTCGCGAACAAGACGGATTTTGTTGCCAAGTTGGGGGTCTTGAGGTTGCGTGATGCAACCAACACGAACGTGGGCGCCGTGGCCAGCAACGGCTACTCGGCCGACACCGTGTTCGTCAACACAAGCTGGAAGGGTCACATGTTTGGAGCGCAGTACAGCCTCAATCCGGCCGACTACGTTGGCGCACAGGGCTCCTGGCTCCTCAACTGCAGCAGCCAAAGAGCTATGGGAGCGCCTGCGCCTGCATCTTGACCACGGTTGTCATTTGTCTGTCACCCTGATGTGTGTGGTGGTTAGCCAGGCTTCCCTAGCGATTCTAAATGCAGTTGTCTGTCGAAATACCCAATGAGCTTTTTGTTCGGCGGGTATCCATACCTTTCTCGTATAGGCGCGAAAGCGCGTTATTAAGACGTTCCGGAGTTTCTCTTCAGTGTAAGCCGGAGCTTCCAGTGGTGTTGGTTGGTTTTTGGCGCTATTCGCTGTCAAGGGGGGTTCACCAGAGTGAAGAATACCGCAAGATGCTCAAGATTCGCTCGTAAGTAGTATAGTAGAATACACCTTGAACTCTGGCCCCCTTTTTCTAGGATACAACCTGTGATTGCCCTCATTATACCCCGAAACTCCGCGGGAAGACCTTATTCTCTTGCTTATGAATCGCTCACGCGTCGCTCGTAAGCTTACCACCTCGCTCTTCGGGTCGCCCTTCGGCCTCGGGATTTGGAATTAAGGTGAGAGCGAAGGGTCCCTGACATCTCGCCGCACAATGTCGTGGTGGTAATCCGTAGAAAGTTTGTTGCGCTGCTCTGCCAATACCGATGAATAACCATTTGCGCTATATCAGCCGAATTCGAGCGGCAATCTACACCTAAACGCTCCTCATAATGTTGTCATGGGTGCGGCCCACCAGTAGATTTTAAAGAAATGTAATTCCAAATCTAAGCCACACTAAATGCCTTTTTTTTTCTCCCCTTCTATCAACGAGCCCACATCTCAACCTTGACCCCTTCCAACTCTTCCAACACTGCAAAATCCAACCCTACCTGCCTGACCACAACAACAATGACGTCAAACCCCTCCAGGACCTCCTTCTTCCATTGATCATCCCCCAACCTCTCAACACCATCAACAACACTATGCTTCACCAACGGGTCCACAAACACGACCTCAACCCCCTCAGCTCCCTTCAGCGCCCGCACCACCTCCACACCTGGCGAATTACTCAACACACTCTGCCCCCTCTTGAACCCAACGCCCACAACCAACACCCGTCCCCTCCGCCCCTCCAACCCATCCACCACCCGCCTCGCTATCTCCCCCGGCCGCCTACTCATCTTCTCCGCCGCCGCCCTCAACAGTGGGAACTCCGAGTTACTCAACAAATAATACGGATTCACCGGGATACAATGCCCCCCGACTCCCGCCGACGGCGTAAACGCCATGTACCCAAACGGCTTGGTCGCAGCTGCGTCCGCGACTTCAAACGGGTCGATCCCGTGCGGGATGCACGCGTCGGCCATTTCGTTGGCGAAGGCGATGTTCATCATGCGCTGGCAGTTTTCGTAGAGCTTCATCATTTCGGCGACTTCGGGGCGGGAGACGGGGACGAGGGTGTTGAAAACGGGGGTGTAAAGGCGCGTGATGGCGGCGAGGGAGGAGGGGGTTAGGCCGGATATGACTTTGGGGATGGTGCGCATGGGTGGGTCGGTGCGGCCTGGGTCGACGCGCTGAAAAAAGGGGGTGTAGGAGGGGTGGTGGGATGGCGAGGGAGGTAAGGAAAAAAAGGGGGGCATACCTCGGGGGACATGCCGCCGTGGAAGCGGTGGGTTGCGCACAGCGGCCCGAGAAGAGCGCGGGTCATGCCGACGGCGACGGAGGATTCAATGACCACGGTCGCGCCGGGGCGGGCGTGGTCGGCAACAGTAGCCACCGCGCTCTGGAGGTACGACGTGTCGACCGACTTGTCGGCGCGCAGCAGGGTCGGCACTGAGATGAGGAAGTGGGTGGCGCGAACGAGGTCCTCACGGCGTGTGGTGAACTGAATGTGGGTGTGGGCGTCGAACTCGTCGCGCAGCTGGTCGATGCGACGATCCGACACATCGAAGCCAATGATGCGGTACTGCGACGCGAAGGACTCGACGAGGTGCGTGCCGACGTAGCCGATGCCGATCACAGCCACAAACGGCTCCTCCTCCTGCGAGATCTCGCCCAACGCTGTTGCTAGGCGAGGAGAGTGCCGGAGGAGGGGACGACCGTTCGTCTCGTCATCGGGAGGGGGTGTGGCCGGGAGACAGCTTGGGTTCCACTGACTCGGCTTCCACTCTTGCTCAAAGTTGGGCGATCGTGGAGGTGTGTCCGATAGAGTGATCTGCTCAAGTTGGAGGCGGGATGTCACCCGTTCAGTGGTGAGTTTGCGCATCTTTGATGAGATGGAGGTGAGAATGTGTTGATGGCGGCCAAGGAGGAAGTACAAGGCAGAGAGCTATTGTCTGATGCGTACGACTTGGGAGTGCCGTTGATGGACTGCGCTGTTCGCCCTCTATTATACCCATCGTGGTCTTGGAGCTCGAGGAGAGTCTCAAGGGTTGTTGATCACTCACCGCCATCGAAACGCCACGTTGTGAGCCTCTGAGCGCCAGCGGCAGTCTGCACGGCGGCGAGGCTGTTCACCATAATCAAATCTCCATGGGCGCTTGATTGCCTCATTCATCAACTCGCCTTGGACGCGGAACAATAGCGTCTAGGTGAGGGAGGCTGTCATGCAGGGGCTGGAGTCCCAGGGGGTCAGGACAGCAAAAAAAAATCTTCTGGTGGGAGGCACCAAATTGGGTGATCCGAGAAGGTGGAACCGGATGATTCCGTTTTCACATCGGTGTGCAGTTCCCGAACATGACATGACATCTTCAATATTTTCCACACACTTCCCATTTTAGATATATCTTTTCAGAGGCGTTGACTTGGCGATACGCACCCGAGAGTCACGCCCAGAGGGCTGAATCTAAGCGAGGCTGACTGTGGAAATGCTCAGCAAGCCCTGGCTACGACGCAGTGTGACAGATCTAACCACCCAGGTGCGACGGTCACTATCCAATAAGGTAGTCTTTCCTGGAGCTGGGTGCTAGCGTTGCTAAAGCGTTCCGAGAAGGTGTTTGGCGTTGAGCTGCAACAGGCCTCTGTTGTTGTCGACATTTCTTCTGGAACATAACTTTGGGGGAAGCTTGTCTTGTCCCAAGCGATGGGCTGGGCTGGGAAAAACAGTGTTCTCGCCAAACCCCTGGCGATGCTTCATCCGCACCGGGCCTAGCCTCTCGTAGGACTGCGGCCCACAAGGTCTGGATTAGGGGTTTGCTCGTTTGGCGTCAATGTATTGCGCAGACAGCATGACTTCTGACCAGGAGCGAAGAAAAAAAAAACCAGGACGGGTATCGCCAACTCAACCTGCATCGAAGCGCCAGGCTTGGGCTGCCTCTGCTCATTTCCACATCCGGCAGGCGCTCAACCCAGCTGCGTTTAGAGGTAACCCCAGGTGGAGCATCCTGCCCGTGATGCTTTCTCCTTCTTCTTGAGTCCTGTAGCCAGGCACTCCCTCTCTCCAAGTCCTTTGCTTGTCCGTTCTTTCACCACATTCCCTCCCCAAACATTTGGGTGTCATTCGTTTGGACCACCAGTCACTATGCTATGCTATTGAGCTAAACCACAATCTTTTGAACACACACACACACACACACTCATTAAATTGTCGATCGTTACTTGTTTTCGTATTTCTTTGGCCATGAGCAGCCGTCAACAAACCCCTCCTGGCCGACCCGGCCCCGGGGGTCCTCCGCCGCGTGGCAGCCCTCCGAGGCCCGAAAGCCGGCCCAGCTCACCCAACGAGCCCAACAAGGGCGGACGTGCGACACCCGACCTGATCACCAGCGAGTATTCTACGCCGAGGTCAGCGATTCCGACCAGCCCCCGTCCCCAGGACCCGACCAACCCGTCGGGCTTCACGACCGAGTATGGGTGGCCCATTCTGGGCGACCCGATGAACTTCGGGAAGAAGCTCACGGTTCGGCAGATGACAGCCCAACGTGTAGTGTACATCTTCTTCGTCATCGCCATCAACGTAGGTCTCGCCATGGCCGCCGTCTTCGGCAACACCCATGGCATGCTGCTCGCCTTCGTCGTCTTCTTCAAGGCCAAGGACATCATCTGCGTCCTCATCGATTTCTTCGGCCTCATTATCCGCGCCATCTATCGATCCATCAAGGGACCGCCCGAGGAGACCGCACCCCAGTGGATCTTGTCCTTGATCCCGACGTACAACGAAAGCGAGGAGCAGATCCTCAAGTGCATCGACTCCCTCCGCGACAACGATATTGGGAAGCACAAGCAGATCATGTGTGTCGTCATGGATGGAAAGCCGAAGGAGCTTCGTTCCGAGATGGAGCGTGTGGTCCTCGAGTACGACCGCCCCTACCACAATCTCAAATCCAAGTCCGGGTCGCTCCGTGTCACGGCCGGGTGGATCCATTCGTGTCCCGTCATCCTCATCGAGAAGGCCAAGAACTGCGGCAAGAAGGACTCGCTGGTCTTGGCCCACGACATCTTCAACTTTCCCCGCGAGAACATGCCCCTGTACAGCAAGCTCCTTCGCGAGGACATTTGGACCAAGGTGCTTCCCCTGCTCACCGAGGGCCAAGGCTTCACCGGCTTCAACGCTGTTTTCTGCACCGACGCCGACTCCAAGCTCCACAAGGGATGCCTCCGATTGCTGGCCGATGCCCTTGCACGCGATGGAAATGCCATTGCCGCCGCCGGTACCGTCTTTGTCGAGCTCGAGAAGGGGTATGAGTGGTCGTTCTGGAACCTGTATCAGCAGTTCCAGTACACCTTTGGCCAGTACATCCGCCGCCGCGCTGAGGGATTCGTCGGAAGAGTGACGTGCCTCCCCGGCTGTGTGACCATGATTGCCGTCCGCAAGGAGATGGCTGGTGCCATCCAGAAATACGCCAACCCGGTCTCGTCCGACTTCGTCCTCCCACACCAGGTCCAGAATCTGGGCACTGATCGTCGCCTGACGTACACCATGCTGTCGCAAGGCACCCATCTCCACACCTTGTTCGTCCCCGAGGCCGTCAGTGAGACGGTCGCTCCCCAATCGCTCCTCCACTATCTGTCGCAGCGAAGACGGTGGGGATCGAACGCGCACTTCAACAACTATTACCTCCTCGCCGGTTCCAACATGAATCCCATCATTCGCCTCGCCGCCCTCATCGATGCCGCTCGTCAGACCTTCATCTTCTACCGCATCATGAACACCGTGTTCTTCATCAAAGCGCTTGTCGACAGCTTCGTCATTTGGGACATCCTCCCGCTGCTGGTTGTCGGCCAGCTCCCGCTCATTTGGTACCTCGTCAACATGTTCATCGAGGCAGAGCTACGGAAGCGTTTCTTCAAGCTGTTCCTGGGTTTCTTCATCAACAAGATTATCTCCCCCTTTTTGGCGATCATCATATTCACTGAGGTCTGTTTCAACCTGGGTAACAACGGTAAGTGAACCCGATGCAACCAATTTTTTTTAAAAAATTTTGTGTTCCACGCTAACAGGGCTGCAGTCTGGGGCCTGTCCGGCATCACCGCAACATCGCCGCCATCAACAGCCGCAAGCAGGGAAGTCAGAGAAATTAAGGAGGGCAAAATCGTTGCGGCCGAAGAGGGACGGAGTTTACCGATTTCCCGTGCGCATCAACGGCCGTCTTCGCGCGCGGCTTCTGTCTTTTAGGGCGGTAGGGGCTTGGATACCACGAACACCAGGATTTTTCTTGCACATATTTGTGTAAATCTTAATTTAGTAATAAATAAACGGGGGGCGGGCTTTGCTTCCGGCTCGGTCACGCGGTTTGGGGAATATGCGCTCGGAAGCTTCCCGTTTCATCTTGCAATTGTGCAAACTGTGTTGATCCTGGACGGCGAACTGGGGGATATTCAGATCGCAAGGGGGGGGGTATTTGTTGACAACCCTGGAAGTCATGCAAGTTTTCGGTGTGCAGTTGTCAGTTTATATAAGCAATTGGAGCCATTCGCGGAAGTAGCCGGCTTGGCAATAGGGGACCCTGCAGGCCAGAGATTCTCTTCCACAGAACAACAACAATACACAACAATCACCACAATTGGCCATGAGTGCTAGATTCTGACAGCAGTCACCAAAGAGCGACGAGGCGTTCAAAGACTTTGAGTTCGCTTGACGTGTCTTGCTTTTTTATTTTTTATTTTTTACCTGCCTGGGAGTCCGTCGTGAGAGGAAACCGGAAGAAACTTCCTGGTGGAGACAGGGCTGGAGTGGCGTCCAACCGTTGAGGCTGTCACGCGTAAGGGGGGGTCTCGCTGAACATTGCAATGTGCAGTGGGAGGGGGGCTCATCGGGGGCGTCTTGATACCCGATTGGGACATAAGACTCTGACAATGCATGAGGGGGAAAAAATAAAACACTACGGCCGGGTGGTGGAGATTGCAAGCTGCTGTCGTCAGCAAGCTTGGCGATGTATAGTGGGTCTGGAAGGGAGAGAAGATGAGGCTCTGCTCGAGCTGAGAGATCTGATGAAGAATTTTGTCGCCCTTCCGTGGTGGTGGCGGGCGTCCAATCTGTGTCCTCACTCCGGCGGCTGAGATTCGGAACCGGAAAACATCAGGCGGAAAGCGCCACAAGCCTTGACCGTGGCCTGCGCAGATCGCCTGTGACGGACGCGCCCCTTTCCGAGTCCCCTCCCCGAGCCCGTCTTCCCAAGACAAGATGATTTCCCTCCTCCTCGCAACCCACACCAAAATTAATACACCGACGGCTTCTGTGCCACCATTTTAGCTCTCATTTGCCTTGCCAAGACCACTGAGTCATCGATGGGTCGCCCCTTCCGATTCTGGCAACGCAAACTCTGCGGGATCAGAGTTTCGGTCTGGGCCCCGATGGTTCTGCTATCCGTGCTTGCCCTCGCGGTTGCTCCCCCAGTTGTTCTGCGGGTCAGAGCACAGAGCACGCTGGTGGAAAGGTTGCAGTGGACGGACGTTCAGACACCTCGGGGGGACAAGATTCCGGACTTCAGTTTTTGCGGGTACAGGGCTTCGGGAAGGCCCTTGCCGTCGAACGTGACGAGGCCGGATGTGCAATTGGAAGAGGGGAGTGGGGATCAGACTGGGAGGATTCAGGATGCGTTGGATAGAGTTGCTGCCGGGGGTGGGGGTGTTGTTGCGCTTGGGCCCGGGGAGTTCGCGGTCTCTGGGAAAGGATTGACAGTTCCTTCAAGGGTTGTGCTTCGTGGTGCGGGAATGGGGTTGACGCGATTGAAGGTTGAAGAGGTTGATGGAGCGCCGGTTATCTCCCTCGGCAATGGAACGTCGATTCCGTCGGTACTCCCGTTGCACGTCGCCAATATTACCGATCGATACGTTCCCATCGGCAGCTCAAGCGTCACCGTCGACAATGCTACGGGTTTCGAGCCCGGTCAGCGCGCCTTTGTCCAGCGACAAGTCACCGAGACGTGGGTGCGAGCCATCGGCATGTCGGATTTGGCACTGAACGGAGAACAGCAGATATGGCTCAAGCCCGGCACGATTATCCGACAACCTCGAATGATCAAGTCCATCGACGGCACCAAGATCACCCTCGACATTCCCCTAACCGACACCCTCGACCGGACCTCAAACCTGATGGACCCCTCCCTCGTAGCTTTCACCCCGCCTCCCCTCTCCACCGAAATGGGCATCGAAGACCTCTCCATCACTCTCTCCCCGACCTGCTCTGGCGTAAGCCTCAACACCACCTGCGACACCCCCGCCCTGTCATTCGCCCCCTGGAGCACCGACAGCTGGGCGCGTAACCTCCAGCTCACAGGGTTCAACTTCTTCATCGTCACACAATACAACTCCTCACGAATCACCTTCCAAGACATCATCATGATCCGCAACGCCGATGCCACCGACGCAGGGAACACGGACCGCGCACTCCCAGCTGATATCCTCGTGCAAGGAACACAGCTGTTGGTTGCAGACTGTTCGCAACAAGGCCTGGAAACAGCAGCTTCCTTCGCCGTCATGACAGGTTCCCTGGCCCCCGGTCCGAACGCCGTGTTGAGATTCAAAGTCCCTTCAGATTCCCAACTCATCGTTCCGCATCAGCGATGGGCGCACGGGTTTCTAGTGGAGGACACGGATGCTCAAGTACGCTTGATCAATCGGGCTACAAATGGGACGGGGCATGGGTGGTCGATCAACGCGGGCGTTGGGTGGAATTTGAGAGGGAAGACGCTGGTGCAGTCGCCTCCGTCGGGGGTAAATTGGTGTATTGGGTGCTCGGGGGTGGTTGATAATAGGAGCAATGGTAGCTTTTGGGAACTGGGGAGGGAGGTTGTGCCGAGGAGTTTGTTTAAGGCGCAGTTGGAGGGGAGGGCGGATGTGTTGGTGAGTGGTGGTGGACGATGACCTCGCTGCCATGTTGAGGGCTGCAATTTGTCTATCGCGATACACCTATAGCACTGGAATCTATCGAGGCTCCCCGCTGAAATTTGACGAAGATACTCACACACCTGTCTCCTGATCGGCGATGGTCGACACGGTTGGATGGGATCACTGGCGTTCCCGCCGCGACACACAAGACACAGATCTCCAGCTTGGGCTACCTCATTCTGTCACGAGTGATGGAGTTGACTTCAGCTGGCAGCTTTGTCTTTTCCGAGCACGTGTCTGACACGTTTCTGGTCCGTCCACTGGCCACTTGCTGCTATCTTGACCTAGGGGTAACGGCGCGTGGCGCGTTGTGCAGCATGGAAAGCAACCCAGCGCGTGTAGCTCCCTTTTGGTGTCTCAGTCGTCATGTTTGCTTTCTATTTTTCTTGTTTTGCTTATAGTTGCGTTTGGGTGGTAATGAGCCTGGTGCCTGATTTGTGATTTCAGGATTTTATTGACTGTTCCCGTGTTGGTTAGTAGAAGTGTGGGAGTCCACGGGGTGAAGTGGGGGCATGGTTTGTCTATATATGTCTCGGCGGGGTTGTGGTGATATGATAATCATGAGATGGTGTAGAGTCGCAAAAGTGGCATGATCCCACTTCTCGTTCGGAGGGTTACACAACCTGATGCACCCCTACCCATTCTTAAATAGGAATTCATGAAACATCATTCAAATCAACCGTATCCCTTCCAATATCCCTCCCCCTCCCCTCTCCCCGTCCATAAACCTTCGTAAATAAACCTCACCTACCAATTTCATCCCCGCCTCCCCTTGTCCGAGTTCCTTCTCACACAAAATGGAGCCTTCCCACCTAAAAATGCAACCACCAAATCACCCACTTCCGCTTCCGCCGGAAGCAACCCCATAAACCTCCCCCTCGTTACACCCACCTTCCTCGCTGTCACCGTTGGTCCTAGCAGCGCAGCAACTTCCGTACCTGTCTGGTTCTGCGTATTCGCTGGGGACGTCCGGGGGTGGCATTGTGGTTATGGCTGTTAGGGGAAGCTTGGGAAAGAAGGCGTAGCAATAAAGGAGTTGTTATTGTAACGGTAAGGAGTACCATCGCTAAGGTATTCTGATAAGTCCTTTTAGCATCGTCCATTTTGAATCCAGTGGTTCGGGGATGGGAGGGCACTCTTTGCGACAAAAGTCACCAACACGCTGAGAATCTCTTTTTTGTCGTCTTGACATTACGGCTAAAAGTCGGTTTAAAATGACAGCTGCCCGCAAGCTGGAGGGGATGGTGTGAAAAGTATTGGGGGTGTGTCGGGATCATTTTGTCATTGGCGACAGACGTGGTGTCAGAAAGAAGGGGGTTCAGAGGCCCTGGGCATCTAGTCAGCGGAGCTGACTGGATACCTGGCACTGCCAGTACGCCAGTGAGCCTTAGCCACCAGAGTGACGAAGCCTGAATCCTGTAGAATAGTCTATAAAGAAGCCTCTGGCTTCCAGCCAGAGCCAGAGGAACAGAGTCAACACAAGCAATACAATCACACAGTTGCAATCCAGAGTGCCGCGCTTCCAACAACTGTGTCAGTAAGCACTTGAACTCTTGGCATTGTCGGGCATCTTCGACGGGACAGCCGGCGGACCTTACTTGCTACACTGCGCTTTGTACTGTCCGGACTTGCTTTTGTTCTTGACCCGAACCTGGTCAGTGCAGGGCGGCCAAAATCGGTTAGGCCCAGATCCTTACTCAGCGTGGTCCCCTGGAGGCGTTTTCCCAACGAAGATTTTTCAAGTGCCCCGGCAGACAAATATTGTTGAGAAAACAACACCAACCCCCAATCGACCTCACCACAGCCTCACAGTTTCAACCGCATATAACAGACCTGATTTGACTTGCTGCATGACATGCATCTCGGTTCTAGTGCTACGAGCTGGGGTTAGTCACCCATCCAACTGGATGAAAGGATGTCAGGTCAAATTGAGAGCGTCGTATGTTTCCCTGATGGACCTTACCTCAATGCCAGCGGTCTAACCACGTTCGACATAGAGAACGGTGGGAATCCCCAGCCTTCTTCTCTCGCCCAAGTATCCCGACATGACGATTACCTGCGGCGGCATGGAGTTCAAGGCCCATCGAGCCATCGTCTGCCCCCAATCGCGCTTTTTCGACGCTGCGCTCTCCGGAGGCTTCAAGGTGCGCCTACTTGACTATCTACATTGGGTAGTTCACTTCGTTGATTGAAATTTAGGAAGCCGCGACACAGGTTATCGATCTGCCGGAAGACGACCCTGATATTCTCCAGCTCCTCCTAGAGTTTCTCTACACCGGGGAATATGACCTTGGTGGAACGGGAGCACCAGCGGCTCCCAAAGAACCCCCACAGAAAGATGACGAGGCAGTCAGTCCATGTCGTCCAGGGTCTCACTGCCTAAGATCTTTTCACCGCCATCCATGTATATGCGATGACCGATCGATATCTCGTTCCCGGCCTGCAAGATTACGCCACACACATGTTTGAATACATGGCAACCCGTCTGTACAAAACGTTACCAGAGTGGCCAGACGTGGTGGATTTGGTATTCTCCATCACCCGGGAATATGATGAGCTTCGCGACGTTGCCAGCGAGATTTCCTCTAAATGGTGCTCTAAGCTCGAGTTTAGGGACAAAATGCGGCCAATAATGCGAAAGCATGGGGATTTTGCTTCAAGAGTTCTAGGCTACACGAGTCCGCTCCCTCGCGATCATTTCTCTTCTACCCCTGGAGCGTTCCGCAAACGTCGGAAAGGTTATCTTCTTGAAGGATATGACTTTGATGGTGAAAACGCATTCAAGCGAGCACACGACAAGCGAATTCACAGTCTTGAGAAGACCAACTCGCTGCAATCAACTCAATAGAGCCAAAGCGCGCCAGTAAACGGGCTCGCAATTCAGGCTGGGACTAGGTACCCTAGCACTGTAGCATGGAGTCTGGAAAGTGTGTAGGATATCCATACCAACCGGTTATTCAATCTCACATTCCTCCCTTTGGTACCTTGCCTACATTACACTTACTTAAAACAAACCCCCAAGATCAGCCTTGCTCCCCCCCCCATGTAACGCCCCAAAAATGGGTGCCATGCCTGCAACCATCATCTTCCTCGCCAGCTCCGTCCTCACCCTCGGCAGCGGCACCACATCCATACTCCCGCCCACAACCTCAACCACCTCACCGGCCCTCCCCTCCCCTTCCTCGTCCAAAAACGCCTCATACGCCTTCACCACCTCGGCCACCGGCGTAAGCAACGGCCCGCCCACCGCATCCGTCACAAACCCCGGCAGCACCGCCGTCGCCGCCAAGCCAGGACACACCGCGCTGACGGCAATCCCCTCCTTCTCCTTCAGCACCGGCGCAATCGCCCGCACGAGTCCCACCACCCCGGACTTGGCGGCCGAATATTCCGGCAGCGCAGGGTGAGGCACCGCGCCGGCGATGCTGGATGTGACGACGATTTTCTTCCCGCCTTTTGCCCCTTCCCCTTCGGCCCCTTCAGGCGAGGATAATAAAGGGGGGCTAAACCGCATGAAATGCACGGCCAGCCTGACCCCGTAAATCACACCCTTGAGATCAACATCCGTTGCTGCCAGGTCCGGCTCCCCGGGGACGTCAGAGGCTGATTTGGCGGGAGTCAGATCATACAGCGACCAGCGATCAACGATCCCTGCGTTGGCGCAGAGGGCGTCGAGTCCGCCGAAGTGGGTGAAGGCTGTGGTGAAGGCGGTGGATTGCGAGGTGTAGGAGGCTACATCGACGGGAATAAAAAGTGTGGAGGGCCCGAGGGTGGCGGCGAGTGCAGCGCCGGCTTCTTCGTTGATATCGAGGAGGGCGACACGCCAGTTCTTTTGGACGAGGCGCGTTGCGAGGGCGAGGCCGATGCCGGACTGGTGGGTATTAGAGTGGTGGTGGGTGGGGATGGGGATGGGGTGTTCAGGGGGTACTTACCGCTGCGCCGGTGACGATGACGACTTTTTGGGCGGCCATGGTGTTGAGTGGGATGGTGTTGAGTGAGGATGGGATGGGGTAGATTGGGGGTGTTGCCTCGGTTAAGGGGGAGCTGGGTGCCCGTCTGTCTATTTATCCTCAGCCCGCTTGTGCATCAAGGATGGCACTCATCCTCTTCTCAGAATTCAGCCAATCCGAGCCTCGATTACTGAACTGAGGGTTTTTGTTCCCAACTTCTACCTCAATCCACCAACTTCACCAGTCCAGTCCAAAAATCCACTAGTCTTTTCCGCTTTTCCATACGTGAAATCCTCGCCATTAGTTTAGCTGTGTGGATAAGGAGCGTGGAGGTGGAGGCCACTCGGCCCAATTGTATCCCGCCCACAAGTGTATTCCGTACCACCCTCCTGGGAGCGGGACTCCTCGCTCTCGGCAATGATTCCCTGTCCGGCCCCGGTGAGTGGGATTCGCAGACCCCATTCCCATTCTGGAGAAGGTGGTGCTGCAGCATGCCGTGTGCTACATTCGGGTACGCAGCCCCCTGATTGGATAGAACTGCGGTCTAGCGCTGCAGCTTGCAAGCTGATGGCAGGCTGATGGGTTGACGGTGCGAATGCTTTTAGGGCCGGATACCTACGTACATGTAGGATTCGTTAGCGCTCCTACTGAGCCATGTGGATAGAAGCGCTTGGGGCTAGTACTAGTGAGACTGTAGCTATCGTACGAGCGGTATTTACTTGTTTAACGGCCGGCCTGTAACATGAGAAACGAACGATGATGAGCACTTGGCTTCAGGGGGTAATTGTTTAGGAGATTCTCTATTTTCAACGACAGCGGCCACCTCATACACCGGGTCCTCCACCCTTTCCACGAACGATCGGTCTAATAAATATATCACTCCTCCCAACTCCCTCTCCCTTATTTCGGCCTCTTCCCCTCATGCCAAGGGTTAAAATACAACGGCTCACTCGCATCGCCCGGCTCTGGCAGATACTGGACATACTCGGCCGTATAGTTCGGATACACCTCATTCTGGTAGTCAAACAGCCAGCCCTTAACGCCCACGATGTTCGTGCACTGCTCGCCCACGCTGCCCTCCTTCCACCCATTGTCGCACTCGTTGTCGGGGCAGCGCCGGTCAAAGCCGTATGTCTTGTCCTGTCGCTGCGAGTACCACCAGCCCGTTTGCGAGGCTTTGGCGATGCGGATCTGCCGCCAGGCTTCGTACATCTCGGACTCGCTGCAGTCGTTGGCGTTTTCGAGCTCGCTGGGGGGGTTCATGATGTTTTTGTAGTTGCTGAGGGGGGTTAGGATGTTTCGCTGAGGTGAAAAGGGTGGGTGAAGGGGAATACCAGAAATATGCGACCGAGGCACCGATGGTGCATCGGATTCTTCCCTGCCATGGAACCAGTCTCCTCTCGCAGATTTGTTTGTGGAGACACTCGATCGCCTGTTGCATGTCGCAGTCGACTATCTCGTTGTAGGACCCCCAGATCTCCGGGCCGTCGAGATACCGCTTCACATTGGCGGCCGTGACCGCCGCAGCGGCGAATAAGATGTTGGAGAGACGCATCGGTTTGAATCGTTGACCCAAAACACTGTTGGGAGGGAAAGCTGACGCGGGATCGTCTCAAGCCAGCGGTAGGCAAGGGAAGTTTAATATCCAGCCCAAGACACAGTCACGGGATTGCCCGCCGCGGATCCTGAGCGAGAAACGCCTCATTGAGCTCACCTCGTCATCGAGCATCGGACGTTTGCGACTTCCATCGTATTCTCGCCTCACGTGTGCCGTTGGCAGCTGAAGTTGCCGTTCTGTCGATTTCGATGGTGACGGCGTGGCTGTTGACTTAGCGGCCACTTATACAACGACCCCTTTTTGCGGGCCATTCCCAACCTTGAAGTGAAATAATTGTTGATTTCCAACGTCATATCGCAGTGCGTTGCGTATGTGTCTACCATAAGATGCCTCAATCTCCTCACCACTCTCCCGACGAAATCCTCGCTTTCGGGTCCCGGGCCAAATCCGGCCGGTCTCCCCCTTCACACGGCCCCACCCGGCTCCAGCCCCTGAACAACCGAGCTCGACTCCAGAACTCTCGGCAGAACCGCCAACTTCGCCTCCACTTTCCTCCCCATCGCCACCGCCTGCGTCACCATCCTCCAATTGAACGTCCCCCGATATAAATGCTTCTGCAGCTCCACCATCTCCAACGCCCTCTCCAAGTTCGTCCGGGCATTGTCCACATTCCCACACAGGTCAGCCGCCTGAAGGTAGCAATTCGCTAGCAATCTCTGTGTCCACCGATCTTTCCTGCGCTCGTTATATGTCTCGACCATCCGCAGGAGCAAAACGTGTATGTCCCTTGGCGATAAATCCCCCAGGAGGCTATGCGCTCGCGTCTCCAGGAGCATCTCCCAGCATGGGCTGGGGTTGGTCTCCAGCGCGCCGAAAATCTTGCCGCCTTTTCGGAATGACTCGGCTGCCTCGGAGGGTCTCCCGAGCAGCTCCTGGCACTCGCCGAGGAAGGTGTGCAGGTCCGCACCGTAGCTATTGACAGCCCCATATTCTCGCTCTGCCAGTTCCAGGCAGAGGGCGAGATCCTTCTCGGCTGCTGCGGGATCGTGTAGCCCCAAGTATGTGAGGAGTGAGATATCGGTGAGGAGCATCAGCTTGGACTTGTCGTCGATCTTCTTGCTCGTTGTTGCTCGTTTTCTCGCGACAGAGAGCAACTCCGTAGCTTCCACTTTGTGGCCAAGGCGGACGAGGATGTCGGCCAAGTTGATCTGGACCTTGCAGTGTTCGAGGTCATTGGATTTGACCTCCTTGAACTGGAGCAGGCTTCGCATGTTATCGATGGCGTCTTCCAGCCGGCCCAAGCCCACCAGGACATAGGTGGCGTTTCTCGTCATCCAGCCCCGAGCCTGCTGCTTGAACATGTTCTCAAGTGGCATCTTGTGAGTTCCCGGCAGAGGTTGGTCCATCAGGGCCATGCAGCGGTCATGATATCCGGTGTAGAACTCTTCGGCTTCAGTGCACTTCCAGGAATGGACTAGGAGGAGAATACATGTTGAAGCGCTGGCCACAGCGATCGGACCCGCGTACATGGCCCTCGGCGTTGACAGCGCAAGCTCGGTCGTCTCAGTCAGGTATTCCAACGCCAGGCTTTCCTCTCCAAGCCATTCGTGGCAGGTGCCGATCGCCTGAAGGATAAGGATCTCATACCTGCCGCCCCTCGCCCTGGGCAAGGCTGGATCGAGATACCGGAGAGCGCCTTGCCAGTTACTGTGGCCCATGCTCATGTAGCCCATGAGCACAAGGAGAGGCACGGGGACGGCCATCGCGGCATTCAGTATGACGTCAAGGATCCGAGAGAACGGCTTGATCAGTGCGCTGCCCAGGTTTGCCGCGTTAAGCCGTAGCAAGGGGGCCGCCAGCGTTGGGGCCCCTTTGACTGCGTCCCGGACGAGAAGTTCCCGCAAGCCCCCTGCTGCGCTGAATATCTGGGGTTGGACGTGTGCATTTTGACCTCTACCTCGATCCTCGTGAATCAAATCCATTTGCGCCCTGTCGACTCGCGGCAGTGGGGAAATCCCGTCTCCGTCCCCAGAATCGATTGGGGTGACATTTTGCCAGGTTGCCCCTTTCGGTGCCGAGGTGGAGGCACCACCGGAATTGCATGGCGCATCATCGTTGTCACCCCGATCCATCTCGGCCAAAGGAAGCGTTTCTTCCATGATGTGTAAATGGTTGAAAGGAAAAATGCTGTAACTTGAAGGAGAGACAGGAAGTGCAGTCCAAATGCTGCCATTACTGATTCTTCTGGCAGCATGCCGGCCGGAGCGGGGTTTGGGTGTGAGTTGGCGAATGATTCCGCAAGGCAGCTGGAAACGACCTGCGCTGGCTGCCTGGTGACTGGAAACATCGCACAAGCCTGAAGTGACAGCGAATGAGAAGATCATGATGGTCACCCATACCCCTTACCCTGCAAATCCCACGCCATTGGAGACGGAGGTGGACGCGAGAGGTGATGCAATTGTTCAGATTGGATGTTGAATAGTCTCACAACGCTGAAAGTTGGCGGGACGCTGAGAACTGAGCTTGTGACCCCGCCTCCAACCCGTGTTTTGCAAAGGATGGGCAAGAGCAGTGAGGTGCGATGTGAGAGGAGGAAACAAGCGGCCGCGGCCGCAGGCGCCTGCCCCAAGCCCAATCCACATCACCCACAAGTTGTCCTGCTGCCTGCGCTCTTTTTATATTTCCTGAAAACAATCATCTTTGCCAACAATGGATTTTGAGTCCTGTTCGAGTTCGTCAGTGCAACCCTCTCGACCATACCATGGATTCCGCGAATTTGTTCCCGATGCTCGTAATTGGAAGGATGTGCCCAGCAGCGACGAGGGCGAGAGTGAGAGCGAAACCGTCTTTCCCGGCATTCTCTGCGCGCCATGTACCGATCTGTGGAGCTGGCTGTCAAACAGTTGGGATATCTGGGACACCCGCAACCCTGAAGCCTGGAGTGCCCTCGAACGCAAAGCCGGCTTCCCCCATCACAAGAGCGGAGCAGAGCTGGAGGCCTCGTTTCGGGCCGGCTGCCATTTGTGCACGCATCTCTTCCACAGCGCCGTTCAGTTTGATCGTTTGCGCAACGACGAAGAGACGGAAGAAGAAGCCCTCCAAAGCATTCGACGTGGCGGCCTAGTGCGCGTTTATGTTCAGCGGCCGAACCTGAACTTCACCCCCTCCGGTTTTCTCAAACTGCGCCCCCACGTGGAGGCCCAAAATGACGGAGATGCAGGGGAGCCTCTCGATGGGGCGAGACAGCAACGTTATTCATCTGTGCCATCTGGAAACACTGGTGGCGGTGTCATGCTGGATCGCCTACCAAGTCCCCCATGGACAACACACATACCAGGGGAAGATATGGCCAGCCATCCTCTTCACACCGCCTCGCCAAAGTCGTTTCAACTTGTCCGAGACTGGATTCGCCTCTGCACCGAGTCGCATCTGAGTTGTCGCCAAACAGAGCCACAGCGTTTACCGACCCGACTGTTGCGAGTTTTTGTGCATGGGTCTTCGTCCGAACTGGCGACCCGCTGTGTCCAACTAGTTGAAATGGAACCGGGGACAATGAACACCGGGAACCTCCGTTATGCGGCGTTGAGTTATTGTTGGGGAACCTCAAATTCCGTCAAGCTGACCAGGAGCACACACAAAGCACTCCTGGGCGGCATCCCTGCAGCCAAACTGGCAAAGACGCTTGAGGATGCTGTACACACTACTCTCCGTCTGGGCCTGGAGTGGTTATGGGTAGACTCCCTTTGCATCTTCCAGGATGCTCTCGATGACTGGACTCGAGAGGCCGCGACAATGTATGACACCTACCAAGGGTCTTTCATCACCATTGCCGCGCTTGGCGCTTCGGATAGCAACGACGGACTTTACGCACGCCGAGATCCCCTCCAATATGCACCGTGCCCATTACTACCGCAACGTGGCGGTTCAGAGACGATATGGGCATACCCCGATACAACTTGCCTTGACCCTCCATGGAAAACCTACTATCCTCTGCATACACGCGGCTGGGTCTTTCAAGAGCGCATCCTGCCTCCGCGAACCGTAAAGCTCGGGCCCATGGTTGCATGGGAGTGTCGGGAGGTGTTCACAGACGACTTGAAATTTGAGGAAGCCCCAAAAGTGACGCTGTGCGGCGAGTTCCACCGCATTTGTCTAGGCAACATCGATCAGACCAAAATCCGGGATTTCTGGACCGTTGCGCTAAAAGCCTACTCCAGAGGTCAGCTGAGCGTAAAGACTGACAGGTTGTCAGCTATATCCGGAATTATTTCTGGTATACAGAAGGCTACTGGCTGGGACAATATGTCCGGCCTGTGGCTTCGGTCCCTTATGACGGAGCTTGTGTGGTGGACACATGCCAAACAGTGTAAACGCACTGGCTTGCGACCTACTTGGTCGTGGATCTCCGTGGATGGAGTTATTAACTCTCTACATATCGATAAGTCAAAGCGGCGGGATCTGGCTGCCGTGCAGGTGAAAAGCCGCCACAACTGTGATGTGACCTCCGACTCCATCCCCCAGAATACACCGCCGACTCTCCAATTGTCGTGCATACCTCTTGAGATTTCGAGCTGCGAGGGTGGCACGCGTTTAGTCCCCGAGTTCTTAATCGTATCAAGCAAACCAAACCCACAGAAGCTCGACTTTCGCCTCGATCTTGAGGGAATGCTTCCACAGTTCTTTGTTCCGTTATTTGCGGTAGTTGGTTCGGAGGCATCAAAGGCCAACATCTGCGGAATTGGAGTAATACGTTCCCAGGCGTATCCCGGTTGCTACGAGCGTGTGGGGTTCGCAGAATCTGACGGATCGGTTGACCTCGAGGATTTTCAGCGACGATTTCTGAATCACAGCATGAGGGAATCTCTAAACCTGGTTTGACAGCCGTCAGCCAGGCACGGGATGACTGGTTCGGCGCACAGGGTAACATTTAGGTGCGAGATATGTAGCTAGCGATTAGAAGTGGGTGACTTTGTTGATCCTGTTTGCGTTGGGTGGTTAGGAGTAGGTCAGTCTCTAGCACTTATGTCCGAAGTAAAGGAAGTCATAGGATTTCTTTTTATTTCTTGTTTTAGAACATGTCATGGCTAAGGGAATGGATGTTTGTTGAATCTTATTAGTACAGCATAGTTCTAGCTAGTGGGAGTGAAGAAAAAACACATTCGCAACCAATACACCTCAGAACTTAAAAACAAGCACCCCCTTAGGCATTAACCCTACCACAGCGCAAACCAGCATGTCGCCAACCGCATCGGCACTGGCTCCCACCCCACCCGGCAGAGGATGCTCAAGCATGAACTTGACCAGGCCGCACATAGCCTTGATAGAGCCATCGCCGGGCTGATACGACGAGAGGACGTCGTTGGCGAGCATGCAGATGGGACGGCCGAGGTTCCCGCATGTATTGTAGGGGTACCACCAGGGCACTCCCTGGGCGATCAAAGTCTTAGCTGCGTCGTAGTCGCCCGCGTTGATGGCGATGTTGAGTTGGGCGATGCTGTCACGGCGCTCGCAGGTGATGCACATGTTGTCTGAGTGAGAATGCTGAAAGGGAAGTTTAACTGGTGGGCCAATGTAGAAGTGGTTGTATGAGGAGATGTTAGTGTATGTTTGAGTGTTGAGCTGGGTTGGATGTGGTGTTGTGAGAGGTTGTTCATAGGCGTTACTGTTCGAGTTTTTATCATGATCGTCCCATTGTCTGTACCGCAGCTCTAATTTGACAAAGACCTCCATAATAATGACATGCAATTCCTCTCCCGTTCGAGATCCCTTCCGAGCATAACAATGAAACACCAATGCTTTGTGAGTCTTTGTATCCTTTCACAGCTTCGAGCCCCTCTTCCCAGGTTCAACAATGCCATTGCTTCTACGGAGAATAAGGGGGTGGCTCCTGCGTGTGGCCAAGAAACCTTTGAAGCTTCTCGCGAACCGATACCCTCCTGGCTTCCTCGCTGGGTTCATTTTCTCCTTCATCTTTCTCACCAAGGCATCCAAGAACTGTGACATCATAATCTGCGTCCGATCCCGCCCTCGTCGGCCAGAACCACCACGATCCATGATGAGGGTGCAACTGATCGGCATAGCAGTTGATATTGCTCTTGTAAATGGATTTGGGATGACTGTACCGGAAAACAGTGCGTCTCTCCTGATCCGTGGCTCTAGCCCAAACCACGCTCTGCTGCGTGACGATTTCCGGGCGGAAGCCGGCCAGCGGCCGCATCGAATGGGCATCGACAGAAATTGTCGCAGACCAGCTGCATTCCGACGACGACTTCGTACTGGGTGTGCTGTGAAGTGTCCACACGCGTCGATGGAAGTAATACTTGGAAGATGGATCCGATTGAGTTTTTTTTGGGATCCGGTAGGTTGACGACACAGCCCTTTTCCGGGATATTGTTGGCCGTCGTCCAGGAAAGGCACTCTTGCATGAGCCTTGGGAGGTCGGAACATCGAAATGTGGCCTTCATGGCCTAGTTCTTATCTTCCGGTGGACTTCCAGTTTGAAGTTACGGGAAGCCATGTTGCGAGTCGGCGACCGATGGCTTGGATCGTCGGAGGGGGAACGCCTGAAAAGTTACCTTAGGCATAGAAGATTCCTTTCATCCTTTAGTGCGAGTCTGCGAGGTAAAATTCTAAGTGTCGGACGATAGTTTGTTGGTATCAACGAGTTCTATATTTTATTAGATATTCCGTTCGAGTCTATTACGCCTCCCACAAACCGAAGCAAGTAACGGACGTAAGATGGGAATGGACAACGGAAGTTTCCTGGTGTGCGGGGTAAAATATGTCGGACTACGCCACGAATAGGCAGAACCGCCCCCAAGTAGAGCCGCAGTTTGGAGCCCGACCTCGGGAATCTGGAAGGCAAAGTTGACATCCGGGAATTTCCACATGTTCTAGTCCTGCTGTTTGGGGCAACTTTATATGAAATTACACCCGCGTACGTACCGTTCTCTAGACACTACATCTCACCTCTCCAGCCTTGGAGTATGTGATGTTGGAATTTGCTGGAACCTCAAACGTCGGTATTGGTAGAAGATGGGTTTGCAGAGAGCTTTCTATAGGAGTAAAAGATCCACCAACAAATTGAAGACACAATACCACGCGACCGCTCAGTTCCCGCTCGGCGACAGCCCCGAATTCGTCCCCAAATCCTCGCCATACACCTCCCCGCCCACGACCAGCGGCTTGCAATCCTGCAGCACAAACATCATCCTCGCCCACTCCGTCTTACTCCGATTGACCCACTGATGCTGCGTCGCCCTCTGCACGGCCACATCCCCCCTTTGCATGCGATGACTCTCCCCGCTATCCAGCACCATATCGACCTCCCCCTCGAGCACAATCCCATAATCCAGACTCTGCGTGCGGTGCATGCCACACGCATATCCCGGCGCAAAGTCCACACACCGCAGCACCGTGCCGCGCGGGTTCACCAGCCCCAGGTTCCCTGAGGCAAGGATGTCCTTGTGCGCGGCGATGTCCTTGTCGGCGTTGAGGTCGGCGGGGAACTCGGAGGTGGTGTAGGCGACGCTGAAGGCGAGCTGGTCGTTGTCGAAGGGGTTCCATTCGAAGTCGTTGTGAGAGTGCACGATGGCTTTGCCGGAGGCGTCGTGCCCGGTTACGAAGCGGTGCAGCTGCGGGAGGGTAGAGAGCTTGCCGTTGTCGGCGCGGGGGGCGGGGGCGTCGCCCATGATGCGGGCGTGGTTGTGGGGGGTTGCTGGGTGGGTGGGAGTTGTTAGGATAGACGGGACGGGTCAATTGGGTTGGGGCGAGTGTTGCGTAGCTTACGAGGTGGAGAGGAGAAAATAGATGTGGTTGTGGTGTTGAGGCTCGATCGGGCGGCGCGAGAGGTGATGTGATGGGGGAGTTCGGTACTAGCCCCGGAGCGCGGGGATCTTTATGGACCCCGCGTTGTCAGGCGGGCAAGGCAATGTGTGGATGGATAAGCTCGAGCTGAGTACACCTCCGCCGGGGTAATAAAGGTTAGCACGGCCAGGGACCCACTGTTAGCCCCTGCCATAGGAAACCCTGGAATCATAACAGTGGACCCCATTCCACGCTAACCTTTATTATCCCG
>Ga0247780_1000809_pt1 | contig 25001 bp, 30 predicted proteins | sample UWRJL079202R5_FD_179927 | JGI IMG/M metagenome (GOLD analysis project Ga0247780, IMG submission 179927) | Plant litter microbial communities from Arlington Agricultural Research Station in Wisconsin, United States - UWRJ-L079-202R-5 | ecosystem: Environmental > Terrestrial > Plant litter >... | reverse complement strand
CTTTCACTGCTCTAACAAAGGTTCGCTAGAATTTCCAAGAGCCCCGGTAGTACTTCCAATAAGCTCCCATCATCGCCTACAGCTTTAGTTATGTCCCACTAATCGGGACGCTCCAGACGATGACGACCCCCAACCTCGCCACAACGGAGGGAGGCCCCTCCAAGAGCGACTCGGAAGCCAAGGCGACCGCTGTCCCCCCCACCACCAACAAAGCGACTGGTGTCCCTTCCACCACCAACAAGTCTGACAAGTCCGCGGCTTATTGGATTGACCTCGCTAACAAACTTTCGGGCTATGATCCGACCAAACTACGCCCGCTGACACCTTCGACACCCGGCTCTACCCCCCGTATGGAAGTCTGGGAGTTTGGATCCCCCACAGTAAATGTCATCGACGGTTCTTTCAAGTGCATTGGCATGTCTTACACTTATTTCCTCGCCCGGGAGGCGAGAATTGAGGAGCGAGAGCGGAAGCGGAAGCTGAGACGGCTGTGAGCACTTGGTCATTGCACTGTGCGGTGATATTCGGGACGGCGATTCGGTCAGCAAGCGAGGTACCTTCAGCCTAGTACTAAGGGAGGAAAACAGAGGAGAATGCGGGAATCACGGCTCTCTCTTTGGGGGTTGGTTGTATTCGGCCTGGCAGGGGGGATGGGCACAAATAGGGTCTGATTGATAGCAGCATTAATCTCAATTCTTTGACTCGCTTATCAGTTTGCAGATGCATAGCTTTAATACTCGACCAGCTGCCTTGGGTATCGCGCGTGGGAGCCCATGTTTGTTTGAAGACAACTAAGACGAACATAGCCAAATACGGTGTTTTGAGAGTTGAAGATTGCTTTCATCACTGGCAGACTGAGAACCTGAAGACTCCAGTTAAGAAAGGGTCACTCAGCCTGTGCGAAAGATGCCTTACTAACTGTCAAGGCAACCTGTGGCTTTGATACGCCGTCTCACATTCCGGAAAGGCCTCGGTCCATTATCGAACGGTCGTGCCTGCGGAATCAAAGGCCCTCCACGGTGCAACCAATATTACCATACCAGCACCGGACTGTGTGAGAATCTCCCTAACTCATTTTCGCACGGAGAAATACAGATGCAGCAGCAGTTGATTTAGCGTGTGTTGATGGTGAGATCGGACGAAATCCGAAATCCAGCAGCTATGAAAATGCCAGCCCAGCGACACCGCCTTGACTCCAGGATTTCGAGCTCCCACAACTGACAACGTCAAGGACTGCTCACCATTCTCACACTCAACCCGAATCTTCGTCACGCTCCGACCGAGGACATTTGTTGGTAAGCTTGCCTCTTCCTGCAGTTTTCAGTAGTGTCGCATTTACTAATTCGAGTGCGTACAGTAGAAAATAGGATCCCGCCCCGAGCAGAAGATGGATGCTACTATTCGGAAGGAGGACATCGTCGCCGCGATCGCCGCAACCTCCAACCCGCGCGCCTCAGCCTCCAACAGACGCCCCAATGCCAGCGCCATTGACGCCCCCGTACGGGCCGGCCACATGACAGGTTCGGGAACGTGGTGGACAGCCGTGCCGACGCGCTCGACTCCTGGCCTCGCCACTGGTTCAGGCACCAGATGGACTGCCAAGGCAACGACTTCCACGCCGAATTTTCCCTTCGCCGGCCCGGGCCGCAACGACAAAAGCTTCACGGGCCCGAGTGCCCAGACCTTACAGAAGACGAATTCGACAAAGGCTGGCGGTTCCTCTAAGGCCACTGGCAGTGCTTCCGTGAGCCGCACCTCTCCAGTTAAGAAGTCAGTCTGAGGTAGCCGTCAGGATACCGCAATCACAACAAAGAAAACGTGCAGGGAGGAACGGGACTTGGGGAGCGGGAGGATGAAGTTCATACATTGAACGGGGCAAAATCACTGCAGGGGAGTTGGGTCAAGCCGTCACGGCAAGAATGGGATTGATAGTTACCACATACCCGACATGACCAATATCATTGCTTTGACCCGCCCGGCAATGTCTTTTTTTTTGACCCGCTCGTGCCTGTGCGATTCGATGCCTGAACCAGTCTCCACACACACTTCAGATATTTGTAAAATCTAGAACCCACCGTGACAAAGACCATCACCAAGCCGCAATGCGGCCCAACTTTTCTGCCGGGCCGCGAATTCCGATCGACTGATAGATGAGCTATTTTTTGGGGGGACGGCCCGGAGCTTTGTAACTGCCTTGACTGAACTTTATGGCCCCGGGCCGGGACTCGAAGAGGCAGTTGATGGCCAAGGCAGTAACCTTCGACACCCGCCTCCTCCCGTGCTCGGGCATAGAGGCGGCCGGTGCGAGTTGAAGGCATCGCGACGGCCTCCGCCCCCCAAATTTCCCGACTAGCACTTGCCAGCCATCAGAGGCATCAACAAACGGACACAGGTGCGATGGGAAGATCGTGAAACTAAGATGTGACTGCATTTGCAAAACGCTCGGCTTTGCAAGCACTTTAAAATCACCAAAACACTATTTGCACATTCCTGCCTCGTCGCGCGTTCCTTCCCTACCATCCCTCTTGCTAACGGCGATCGCAGCAGCCATTTCACTGGCAGTGCCAGTGGACCGCGTGGTCCGTGACAACAGCGAAGACTCGGATGACCCACGCGACATTCTCTCACGCTGTCAAATGTCAGGTCGGGTTCATCACACTGTCAATCAGCAGCACCTGCTCGAAAGCTCCGCCTCGGAAACACCATACATGACCCGCTATCTCGCTCAACCGTTCAACCGCGGCGCCACCAACCTTGGTCTTGCCAGTCGCCGGAAACAGCACGATGGCACTCGATGATGAAATCGCGCGCCAGCTTGACCGCGAGCACATAGTTGCGGAGATGCTCGAGGATGCCGGTTTTTGCTCGATGGAGGCCGCCGAAAGGCAGAGGACGATGTCGTCCATGCTCTGCTGCGACTGGCTGTTTCAGAGCGCCGTTCTACCCAGCTACGTCCACCACGAGTACTTCGACCTCCTCGTGTTCGAGAATCTCTTTGCTCGGTGCGGTACGTTTTTGTCCGACTTATCGGAATGTAGGCTTTGCTTTGCCGATGCTAACCGGGACTTCCAGGCAACCGAGGTTTTCCACCCAGCTGGGAGGCCGACATCCAGAGATTCCAGCCCGGACCCACCTTGCTGGCCCTTCAGGAGATGTCCACGACGTACAAGGCGTTTCACTCGAGCCGCATCCTGAGGATCAGTGAGGAGAGGTTCGCAAAAAGAGAAGCAGAGAGAAAGGAAAAGGAGGAGGCAAAGAGGAACCCGAGGAAGAAGAAACGAAGAATGCGTGGTGCGAAGCCCAAGCTCGCTAATAAAGAAGATCTTGAAGTGATGACGGCGATACACAAGGGCTCGGCTTCTGCGCCAGACGGCCGCCCCCTTATCCGCTCACCCGCGGCGGAGAGTCCCGCCATCGACTATCCCACCCCGAAAGGCTCTGTGGTCGGCGGTCCCGCGACAAAGGTTTCCCTCCCGGGCGGTTCGGTGGCAAAGAGGAGGCCTATCCGCGGCTATCCCATGCCAGAAGGTTCCCTCTCGGGCCATTTCGCGGCAAAGAAGAGCCCTCCCATCGGCTATCTCGACAGCGGCAACTTTATTCTAACGGGTACAGGTACCAAGTGGACGGCCAAGCCGATCAGCTCAACTCCGCACGGTCCTGTCGCTAGGTAGAGGAGTTGTTATCGAAGGTGGGTAGTTCTGTGGTTTTTAGAGTTCTGACGCGGCAGTGTGACCGTTGAAGAGCGGGGGAAAAAAGCCGTTTCACTCATGACAATCACGTGGGAAAATATCTTTACTTTGCATCCGATGTCTGGCAGCGAACCTGTGTAGGCTTTTGAACAGGGCCAGAGTGATATTGGAAGAGACGGGCCGCAGCGAGTCGGGTCGGAATGACATTGACGGGAAGCGGACGGCGCCGCAGAAAAATCAGGAGTTTCCCATGCCAGATCACGGTTGCGCGTTCGTTGGGTACGAGTGCAAGTGTCATGCAGCAATGCTGGTCTTCCCCACGGGTCAATGTTGGTGCTTGGTGTCTCCACAGAGTCCATTGAGGCTCTCAGATTAACCTGTGACTTCCAAGTTCCAATTAAGTGCCCGGCTGATCTCGGTTCCCCGAGTTATTCATTAGGTAACCTTCCCCACAACCCAGGGGCCGGTGTTTACGCAACGACCACTGGACATAATGTGGGTGGCTAAGATAAATATCAATGTCAGTCTCCCAAGGATGAAGGTCCCAGGCCACTCTCCCGACAAACCTACCATCAAATCGCCAAGTCCCAAGCGGCCTCGACGGTCTAAACACGACAGTTATGGAATCACACAACCCCGACACTGAATCACCGCAGCTTGTTAGCACAGATTGCGAAGATGCCATGTTTTCTCAGCTCTTGCATGCTGCTCCATTCAACGGGGATCTCTCGGCCGTTATTTATCGGAGCAAAGAGACAGCTAGAGAAATCCTTGCCGCGCTGCGCAGCGTCAAGGTCAACACCGGCCGAGTCAGCCTCGAACTTTTGAACCTTCTCGTCCACCATGATCTCGCTACACTCTGCGGTCCGTTATCCACGCCTTAGCGCAACGGCGTTGCGTAGAGACCAAACCAACGCTTACTAGATGAACAGACATCGAGTTCCCTCGCGACTTGGCCAAAGTCCTCAACGAGTCTCTGGCCTTCGTCTTCGACAAGGACGTGACTGACGAGCAGGTACAGCTGTATCGACGCTTCTACGAGAACGATGGTCAGAAGGCCGAAGGATACTCTCCCAGTGCCGAGGACATTAGTAAGATACGGAGGGCAAAGCTCAGAGAGAGGCGAGTCAGGTTTCGCGAGGCATTGAGTCTTATACTGCCAGAACTGAAGGCATGGGTCGCCCGACGCCCCGGGACATCGACACCCCACCACGCCGAGACCAACGAGCCAAGCCCGAGCCTTGTCACCGGCGACAACGAAAACCCCTCGGGCGAAGTGGTACCGCCAGCCGTAAAGGCATTCCTCGCCCAATACTTCCCCGGCCTAGTCGTTGCGAAACGCCACGGAGCATCGACATCCCAGAATCCCGAGGCCGAAAAGCCCACCTCTAGTCCCGCCACCGACAGCAAAACCTCGTCGGGCGGACACGTCCCGCTACCAACAAACCCATCTGGGTTTGACTGGAATCAGAAGATCAGCCGCGAGAGACAATTGCGCATCAATCGCAGTGTTCTCCAGAGGCAGTATTTCCTCACTCACGCGCCACCTTCCCAGCCAAACTCAGTCACTGCCTCAAACCAAACCCACACATCGGAAGCATCTTACCGGCCAAGTCCCGGTGTGCCGCCAGCGCTGCTTCCGCCGGTATTATATCATACACCCAGCCCAAGAACCCCTCGCAGCCCCTCCCTCCCACCCCTGAGAATATCTCCGCCCCTCTCCCAAGCACCGCTGCCATACCCGCACGCAGGCCCATCTTATCCTCCCCTGCCCCCCATCGCCGACACGCCCCAGTTCTTCAACCAGGACGGGCCTGCTCCCGCCATGGCCCCTTGGAATGCCAATCACCCATGCAGGTTCCATCCCCTGGCCCCACAGCGCAGAGCCCCGTCCCCAGCGAACCTACCCTCTCCGGGCCAGTACTCCAGCACCGGCCCCGGCATGACCCTTCCCGGTATCGCTACATTATTGAATCCCCCACTCCCACCCTGGGGCCTGCCTGCCCAGCGACCGCAGTGGACGGCCCACCCAGGCTATGCCGGCCCGAGCACCATGTTCCCGCCGCCCGAAGGGTACGGCAATACAACAACGAACCTGGGACCGAGATTCTCGGGCGATTCGGCGGTTCTGCGGCGGTTTTCGAGTGATGGTCCCGGCGGGGCTATGCGTCTGGGCTATCCCGGGTCGGTGACGAGAGCAGCTGGATCCCTGAACTGTACTGGGGCGGGAGGAGGGACACAGGAGGAAGAGACGGAGGACACCGAGGAGACGGAACGTCAGCGGCAACGCCGGGCAGAGGTGCGTGCGGCGATGCGTATAAGTGCCATCATTTCACCGCCGGACAGCGACACCACGGGAGGCGGATCGCAGAGCAGAGGCGGATCGGGAGGGGGGAGCATACTTCCTCGAGGAAGAAAGTTCAACGAGATTTCTGGAGGCGATGAGCTCGACGATGAGTGGGAGGATGAGGAGTAGGAGGTAAGAGGGGGTTTGGTTGCTTGGATGGGAGGGGGAGGTAATTGTAATGGTGGGGAGTTTTTTTGATACCCGTCTGTGTTTGAGCTGACGTTGCTTTTGCTTCTGCTTTCAAGAATTGTTAGTTATGGGTGTGGGCTTTGCGTGGCTTTTTGGTCTGAAATCAGGCAGCTGACTGAGTTGGTGGAGTTTGCGCTTTCGTTTCCTTTCTTTCTTTACCTAGGATTGTCTTTTCCTTGGTAGAGTTCTTTCTTCTTTACCATCATTTTTTTTCGGGCGTTCAACGCGATATCCAGTGTACGGGCGAGCCATGATTCCCCTTCAAGCGTTGTTTGTGCCTTTAGTTTTAAGCAGGCCCAGGTTGGATGAGCATTTGGGTTGTCCTGGTTAGTTACATGAATTGATCTGAAACATGTTCAATTCTCTCTTTTTCCCACCTATTCTGACCGTATCTGCATCTGCACCTGCCTCTGCAGGAATTGGATCACTGCCAGTATTTTCGTTTTCTGGCAGTGCCCCTCCTTCCTCACAGCAACGTCGACGCGCTCATGACGTCCCTGCCAGTTTTGCCAGCCGCGCTCCTGCCACCCCACCTGTCAAATTACGTAATCGCGCCTTGGCGCCACGGAACCGCAGCGCGGCCGAGCACCAGAGCTTCGCTTGGCTGAGAAGACGGCTCCCTGTATAGAACACGACTTGATGGCGGCAATTACTGTGTTCTTGGTTGACTGCGTTGAATTCAACACTATGTGTCAACAGCTCCGAGGATCGAAGTCCGAGAATGGGCGCCAAGACATTGCCGCTCCCAAATTGGCCTGCAGCTGTCTGAAACACCAACCAGTGTCGGGCCTCCGAAACTCAGCCCTCAGCCCCAGGGCAGTGCAACGTCCCGGGTTGACCGATTAAATGCTCCCTCGTCTTCGAATTTCTCCCTGAATCTCGGGCTCGACTCGACCTTCAACTGAAGCCGAAGCCCCGTCTCAATTCCCGGCCACGGCGTCCGCCGTCGCCGGCAACATCGCTCACCATGTCGGACGTTTCAAATCCCCCCAGCATTCTCTCAAACTTCACTCTCGGCCAACTCGACTTCACCCTCGACTGCAAAGGCGTTGTCAAAATCTACGCGCCTCTCCGCACCGTCACAGACTCATTCTCCGCATACTTGCCCATCCGCGAAATATACGCCGAAGCCCACAACGACGACCCCTTTCCCTACGACGATTTCATCACTGTCCTGCGCTCCATCGCGCCCACACCCTTCAACAATGCCTCCCGCGGCGCGATCGTCAATTAGGTCGACAGTCTCAACACCACTAGCAGCGATTTCGACAGTGCAGTTAGGACAATCAGCCTGCAATGCGAAACGGAGTATTGTGGCAGTTTTGGCTGGCAGGGGAATCCTGATCTCGCCGGCGTAGGAGTCTTCACGTCGTATGTCATTGAGGTGGCACTGGCCACGTTTTTTACTGTCGCCATGTTGTTGCCTCAGTGTGTGTTGAGCCAACGGGTACACGATGCGTTTCGGACGAGTTCTGTATTGTTCTGGGACTCGGCATTTCTGTTCAACTTGGCGGTGATGATTGCGACTATCATATCCCGGGCGCAGGACTCGTCAAGTTACAATGGTGAGTTCACTCGCCTTACCGCATCGATAAGTTGGTGTGTTATTGCGGCGACTTGGCCAATGTGCGTTTCCCTGTGCAGGTATACCACCGCGCGCTGGATCGGGCTGTGGGCTGCGACTGTGGCGTTTGCCATTGCTTCGCCTACTAGTACGGCATGTCGTTTACTTGGGAGAAAGCGGATTTCGAGCGCGTGTGCATTACTGCCTACCCTGATCGCTCTAAATATCGTCGGACGGTAACGGATATGTCTCGCTGGCTGCCATCGGTATTGCAGTATATGTCCCTTTTCTTCGCATATTTTGTCCTATGGAGGGCGATCTAGGGCTTCGGCTGGCGCATGTGGGCGAGGTTTCGGTCAACAGGCGCTAAATCAGGCCTCGCGTCGCGGCGGAAAAGACAAAACGGCAAGGTCCGTCAGTGGATAATAAGGATCTGTACGATTCTTTGGTGTGTTTCGCTGTACCTTTGGATGTACCTCTCTCTTGTAGTCTTTGCGATGAGACGAGAGGTCACCTCTGAAGTGGCTGGTCCATCGTTGGAGGAAAACAAATGGGGCTTCGGTCAGGTTATGGCGATGGCTGCGTGGCTGCCGACACTTCTGGACTTTGTGCTGATCGCCAAAGGTGAGTGATCGTTACCCCCTGTCTTGGACATTCATCGACTGAGGCACGGAATAGGAACTCTCAAGGCGCTCGAGTACCGGCTTCCGCTTGGTGTAAACGTCAGCCTCCCCAGCAAGGGAACAGGCTTATCCAGCGATGGCGAGACAAATGGTGGAGCATGGGAGGATCCTGGTGATAGAACGGAACTCAAGTCCACAAGCTCAGGCACAATATCGGAGAACGGGTCGAATGATTTGCAATAAATCGGAGGCTTCTCGCGTAGCCCGACTACAGTCATTGTTTTATTCTTCATAATGTAAGTCAGGACGGTTCTACTGAAATAGTACTTGAACATTTAAGGCAACACTGCCAACTTCAAATCAGAGTAAGACACCTAGCATTCCAACTATTAAAGCGCCTCCCGTCAACGTTCGCCCCAATGGTAGATCCGCAACCGTCAAGGACATAGTACCCAATCCGTCGAAAAGTCGCGGCCTCCCAGCTCACTTCCCTGAGCACGATTCCTTCCTCGAAACACATTCCACCGCCGCAATTACTAGTCTCACAACAACGAAGAACCGCCAAGTAAAAGACCTCGATACCGTGAATCTGTCCACCAGGATCGTCCAAGTACACTCTTTCCCGTGACCTATTGCTCAGCCCTACGTAACCGGTTCTCATTTCTGGGAATTCAATACGCAAGCGACCTCCTTTGACACGCCCAAATGCGTCCCCTGGAGTGACCGGATCAGTCTCGGCGTTAATGACAACAATAAGACAGCTATACGTCAAGTCGGGGTTCGGTACCGTCGCAGGGTCGTAGGCCGTTATATAATGGATCCGTCGATTGGTTGATGCCCACAACCAAGAGGGGCAAGATACTCCACCGGCCGAGCGAGGTGATAGTTATCCTGAACCTTCCTGTCCCTGCCAGTAGTTACGGCATGCCATAGCAGCTGTGTTTCCAAATTCTCCCTCCAGAGACCGGCAAGATATTGATCACTGCTTCGTTGGTGCACCCATGACGCCACTCCCGCAAGGGCGATCAGCTTGTCCGTTTGCCGTGTCAACTTTGTGCGCGAGTATATCCTAACGCACTCTGACCATAGCTCTGAAAGGGATCGAGTTGTGTCGATGCCTCCCGAAATACTGGGGGACTCGCTTGCGAGGGGTGTGTCCAGTCCTTCCGAGTCCTCGACTATGCTGTGTATGAGACCTGAGCTGTGAGAATCGGTGACGGAAGATGCCTTCGTGGTGGCGAGTCCACACCGTAGAAGATCTCGGCGATGTGGTTGGGGCGAACCGTCGGGGAAGGTTTCGCATGCATAGTTTTCCTGACACTCCCAGAATAGTTGAGTGTCGTTGAAGTGCAGAGTGCGAGGAGAAATGAATCGCTCTTGGAAACACCATGCTCGGCCAAGTAAGGGCGAGGACGCAAAGGAGCGGTAAATCTGCGATGGTGCAATGTCGATGGATAGCTGCCGGCCCTTATGCAACAGCGGAACCCGCGATCTGCTGATCTTGCGCATCGCTGGGGCGTCTCGGTCGAAGAAGCAGCCGACAGAGCCGTCCTGTGCCCCACTGGCAGAGATGTTGAGGGTCGAACAGCCGTAAACATCCTTCATCCTGATGGACTCGCGCTGCCAGTCCATGTCGTCGTCCTGAACAATGCACAGTGAGTCGATCCACAAGTATTCGAGCCCAAAGTACCGAGCGACCGCCACGGCGTCCCTGAACGTCTTTTAGAGCTGGTCCTCCGGAATCCGAATCCGAAAGGCGTCTAGTTTGTCGCGTGTCAGGGTTAGATGCTTCGCCAGCCCCCAACAGTGACTGAGTGTTGCATATGGCGTGCTGTCTGGTATGCCGCTCGATAGGGCGAGATGAATTCTGCCAGGCTTCAGCGATAGAACCCGCGCTGGACGTACTGTGGGCGCATCGGCTCGGCAATCGCTGTGGGATTCCAGGCAAGAGTCGAACCAACGTCTTGCCACGGCCAGGGTTTCAGGGTCGCCAGTTGATGTTGCAAACTTCGACTGAACACCTGCTGGCAGTTTTTGGGTGGAAGGTGCACGTGGTGAAAGGTAGACGGAATAGTCCAGTGCCTCAAAATAATCAGCATCGGCCCTGCAGCAATTGAGCACAGCACAGGCTGATTCTCCGCTAAACGTCTCAATGCGAGCCTGGAGCCGGGCTGATGGGTCCGCACACATCGCCCGCGCTTCATCACCTGGAAATGTCGCGAGAATTGTCTGACACAATACACAGCCATTGTGAGCCGCGGCTTGCAGCGCAGCCCCTGTAGGATGGCAGGGAGCTGAGCCCCATGCATCCTCGGACCGTTGGAACATTCGGCTCAGTGTCTTGCGACATACAGCACAGAGCTGGACAAGCTCGCTGACGATGGTCTCGCCATGACTCAGCGAATCCTGCCCATCCACCTCACTGGGCTCACCCGTCTCCGTGAATCCATCCAGTTCGTTTTGCTCTCGATCTGGCATCCTTGGGCAGGCCCCAGTGGGGGCGAGGTGGTGCGCTTGTCGGCGATTGTGGAAACTAAAACGAGAGATAAATTGAGGCAGAGAAGTGAGCGAGGTGGTCAAAGTCGAGAGAAAAGAGACATTTATGCCCTCAGAGCACCAGGAGCTTCGCCAGAGCGGGCACCAATCACCAACTTCCATGAACACCTCAGTTGCATCAAAATTGGAGCGCGAAAGATGCTGAAATCCTGGGAAAGGGCCAATGAATAAGCCTCAAAGCACTAAGGTATCTAGGGAGGTACCTTGTCTCCCTACTCGCTAAGACTCTCTTTTCCGTTCACCTACACCCACCCCATCCAACACCAGGCGCACCCCCATGAATTATCCCCCCTCCACCCTCCTCATCTAATTCCTCCTCCTCCCCCTCGCTCTCACTCTCCTTCATCTTCTCTTCAATCCTCACCTCCACCCCCACCGGAAGGCGATACTTCAACGCCTTCAAATGCCCCCTCCAAATGACCAAAAAGTCCACCACCGCCGGCACCCACGTCGCCAGCGCCAGAACCTGTCCAAATCCCCAGCGATTCTCCCTCAGCGAGTCCCCTGCCGCCTCAAACATGAGATACCTCATCAGCGCGAAGTACACCAGCCCTGCGTACATGAGGACCGTGAGGAGGATACACCATGCTAAAACCCAGGGGCCCATTCCTTTTGCTTCGAGTTTTGTAAGGAGGAGGATGGGCCATGCTTTCTCGCCGAACTGGTAGATGACTCCTCGGCGGAGGAAGTAAATTATCACCAACGCAGCCGCTGGTCCGAGGAAGCCAAAGACTGTGACGTCCTTGAGAATAGCCGCCACTTCAGGAACAAAGTCCGACGAGTCGTAGAGATTCATGCAGTACAGATCAAACGCTGACATGTCCCCGAACTTCTCGTCGTTGTTCTGTGCCGTGCAGAGGAATCCAAGCATGGCGAGGATCACGAAGAGACCGATCCATCGCGGCGTGGTGTGTCGACAGTTAGGGATGTATAACGGCCAAGTGGCGAACAACACCGAGCCGGAGAGGGCGAGGGATGGAGCGAGAAAGTTCCGGTCGTACCACGACAGGTGCACCTGGCTGGAGACGATCCCCGCGATGCCGACCGAGAAGCTGAAGATGAAGGTGGTGTCCCAGAAGGTTCCGAGACTAGTATGCAGGGCGACCCAGGTATTTCTGGACAAGGTGGAAGCGACAGGCTGGCCGTAGGTCTTGCGGCGCGAGATATAAGGGAAACTCAGCGCGGCGAGGAATATCGTCGCGAGGACGACCTCGAAGATGTATGAGACAAAGACGCCGATGCCGGCGATGTCGGCGTTGCCTTCCCAGGTGAGGTCGCGGCAGTAGGCGACGGTGCAGTCGCCCCAGTCGTCGTAGGTTTTCCAACGCGTGGAGTTGAGGGCGCGGACGGCGATGGAGGTGATGTTGGCTGTGTCGGCCCAGTCGACGATGGCGCCGCGGGAGGTGTTGGCGAAGGGGGTGGGGTGGACCGCGCGGAGGACGGCGATGAGCTCTGCGTAGGGGAAGGTGTTAGGGTTTTGGACCTTGTTGAGGAGGGGGGCGGCGTGGTTTGTGACGAGGACGGCGAACTTGGCGGTCAGGTCGCAGGCGTCAGAGAAACGAATGTCGTTGGCGGTGAAATTGGAAAGAGTTCCGAGTATGTCAGTGGCCATTTCGAGAACCAGCTCAGACAAGGAAACGACATAAGCAAGGAAAGAAGGGAAAAGGGAAAAGGAGACACTGGCAATGAAAACAAATGAGACCCGAACCAAGGAAAGACACGATTAGGAGAAACTAGAAACAACAGAAAACATTCGATGCTCCATGTTGTGAAAACCGGCCGAGAAAACAAATCTGATAGTTGCAGTGATAAGCCGGGATCCTGACGGTATGGGTGGGTGTCTTGAGCGCGTGGTTCCTCTCGCTCCCGTCCATAGGGCTAGGCCGCCGGGATGGGCCGCTGCACCACTAAGCGCCGGCGTGCCATCGCGAACCAATGAGGTGACTGAGTGGGTCACCAGCTCGCTGCAAAGGATCGATGGGGTGTTTTGTCTTCTTCCTTATTTTCTTAGTGCAACGTCATCGCTTATTCTAGTCGGGGCGCGTTGTCGCGGCCTAGATCCAATGATGTTGCGTCGTCACGAGGGGCGCACCACTAAGACGAAACTTGATCAATGTACTGATTCGGAATAGCGCAATCCTTCCAAAGTCACGCAGGGAGAAACGATAAATCGAAGGCTGGGTCAAAAAGGTCTTTTCTCTGTGCAAAAATGCGGTGTTAGAATACTCGCACAGTTCTGTGTGAGAGCATCAAGGCCTGCCGTAACAGTGGGAAAACGTTTCGATGTTAGGGGTAGGGTGCAAAAAGACGAAGGCTATGGTGTAAATAGACATTCAAAACAGACTGAGCTGAAACCAGCAACCAGATCGAAGGGCAACCAGGCAACCGTTTACGCCAAAATAAACTCGCGCCAGTCCATCCCAGGCGAAAACGACTGGTGAAAGGCGTCCTTAAACACCTTCCCCACACCCACTCTTCGGGAAATGCCATCCTCATCCGTCTCCAGAAGGATCACATACCACAGGTCCCAGGAGCTGTCGTGCTTCTCCTTCGGGATATAATATGTCCACTCGGGCATCTCCTCGTCGAAAAATATCCTCGCGTCCGAAGTCGCGATAAATTCGAACGCCTCTCGGCTTAGTCCGTTGTCAACTCTGTTCGCAAACTCATCCGGTAAGACAATCGACCCGCAAATATCATCGTTCCGATCGAGTATGGTGTACCGGCGGATACGCGCCCCAACCACGTCGGAGACTGCGCCGAGCCGCAGGAAGGCCGACCAAGTCCAGAACTGCAGAAAGTACGAAGGGGCTTCTGATATATCGTCTGTGTCCATTCTTTCCGGGTGTCCCAACCGGTCTGGGTGTGGTGCTGGCACCTTCTTGGCAAACTCAACCCGCTTTCTTGATGGCCACCGTTCGTCAGTTTTCCGTCGAAAGTCTTGAACAAATCGAGCGCCTGTCTCATCTGCGCGCTTATCTCGCCCATCAGCCCTATCCGGCAGGTCTGCTTTAGCATAGGTCCCGATCTCACCGACAACATAGCTGTTGCGGTCTACCAAGAACCAGGAAATCCACGTGTGTGCCTTAAGCCAATCCCGGATGTTTTCCACGGCGCCAGTAAGTATTGGAGGTCGGTACGTTGCTTGGCCGGTCCAGCCTGCCCATGACCAGCTTGGAGCAACTGGCTGTCCATCATGTTTGCGGGTCTGACTATCGCCAGTGGCAGGTGTCCAGAGAATGGCGGCGTCAAAGTACGAGCTAGGAAGCCCACTGAAGAAGCGAGTTTCCATGTACATGCCGAGGAAGTGCGATATTCCCTCGAAAGCTCGAAGTGCGTGGTTTTCCTCTGGGAGTTTCCTGGATGTGTAGGACTCAACACATTTGATGTACGCGCGGAAATGGGTGTTTTTATGAGCGAGTTCGCTCCAGATTTGTGCCGGGCTCTGTACCCAATCTGCAGAACGGCCCTGGAAGGACGGCTCAAAGGTGTCTTCTGACATGGACTCTTCTTGACACTGGAACCAGACTCTCGAGTTTGTGAAAATCAAACATCTTCCTGATAATAGGCGGTCCTGGCAGGTCCACGCCCCTTTTGACCATTGCGAGCTCTGTATGTGCGTTTCTACCGGGTGGTGTACCATGAGCGACATCTTCTCGCCGCAGTCTCTGATATGCTGTTCAACCGCGGCGCTTCTCGCTCCAGCCACCGCACATATGGTGAGGGATGCGTTGGAAAATATAGTGTCGATAGCGCTATAGTTCGCCTGTTTGTCGTCTTCGTCATTCTGGACGATGCACAAAGAGTCTGCCCACAGGTAGCGGATTCCGAGATCCCGGATCAGCCTCATGGTGTCTTGGATGGTCTGTGGCAGCTGTGACTGGACTTTAGATAAGCCACCGGACTCCCACGACTCCTGACGGTGCGTTTCCAGGAACAGTTCCTCTGGTTGATTCCAGGTGTAACTTAGGACCACGTACTCCATGGATGCAGTGAGCGGGACCAGTTTTCCATTGTGGATATCAACAACCCGCAAATGCGCGTTTTCGGCCAAGTGGGCCAATGGCGCTGGGTTGCAGTGCTCGTGGCGATCACTGCAGTCCTCGACCCACGCTTTTGTTGTCGCAGCGATCCTGCCTAGGCTTTGGGTGCGTTGCACTTCCCGGCCGAGGAATGCTTTGTCAAACCCAGGCAGTTTTTGATCGTCTCCGCGAAGCACAATGTAAGTGTCCTTCAGCCAGTCCGACGTTTCCCAGGCCACTCGAATATGGCGCGTTACCGGTTGGAAGAAAGACGCGTCTTTGTCGAAGATGAACTCCCGGCCATCAATCTGCCAAGTTGCATAAGCAGACACGGTCATGTCAAGACCAGCAGGTTGCCCTTCACTCAGAACCAGCTGGTCCTCTGCAGACTGCCAGACAAGATAGCAGAAGTTGCACCGGTTGTGCCGCGCCCTGTCTTTGATCTCGGACAGCGACCCAAGAAGGACGCGTTTTCCGAGGGTCTTGGTTTCGGCGCCAGTCCCCGGGCTTGCGAACCGCGTCGATGCCCTGCCGGAGGATCCTTTAAGACCACGGGTTGGGATCAAGAATCGAGACCGGGAGAGCTCAAGCCGTTGGCATAGTTCACATAAAGACGGCAACGGAGGCGGCGGGGCACCTCGCGTCACGGTGAGAGATCTCATAATTGAGCCATCAGGACCCTCGGTCAAGCTTGCCGAGGTCAGGCTTGTCGTCTTGAGGGGTTTCGGTGGCTTGGTGATCCTCGCATGCTCGGTCCTGGGGCTCAGTGCATGGCTGGTGTGTGCTGATTTCTCCCGGATATCCTCAGGGGGCGAGCAATCGAGGCCGAGACTGGTACAGAGATTGCATTTCCGCGGCCACACCCGATCCGCTGGTTCGCACTGGGTTTCAAGCCGGCTTGTCAACAAAATCGCTCAAACTCCATCGCGAAGAAGCACAGAATGGCCGTGCATACCTTCTTCTTCCTCGCGCGACAAGCGGCGCATTTGGCGTAACTGTACCGACGACGACTTCCCGCATCCCCAGCCAAGCTGCTGTCAACATCATGGTCCGAATCACCTGCCCCGTCGTTAACTGATACGGTATCGGGCTGGGACATTATACAGCGGTATGGTTGCTCGATGCGAAGACATCGTAGCCGTCGACTGATTGCGATGCGTGCAATTGCGATTGCGACGACGGCGATTAGGATCCGGAACGCCGACAACGGTGCAGGCCCCGCTTGGCGAAAGCATGGGCCCTTATCAACAGAGCCGGATTGGCTCATGGCCTGGGGCCTCACCAATCGGCAACCGTGTGTTATCGCAACACCGGGCCCCCCTCCTACGGTGGGTGAATCAGATTATGGGAAGTCGCAATCTGAACATGGGCGGAATGTGTCCCGCTCGGCCAGTGCCAAAGATGTCTTCTGCTTTTGAAGCACCCATGGATATGGTTATTACAGGCCATCTCCGGTTCTGAAACAATACGAATACTGAGAAGGCCTTCCTTCACTCTGAACAGGAGTTTCATGATGCAGCCAAGGCCCGACCGTGTTGGAATAGTGGAGCCGTGCGAGGATTCCAAGAACGCATTCTCGCACGGAAATACGAGACGCTGACTTTTTGCCAGAGCCCTTCTTCGTCCACTGGCAGTCTCCAAGCCGTTCGAGCCTCCAAGTCCCCCACGACGATCAGCAATGTCGCAATCCGACTCAACTGCCAGAGATCTCACGTTCGGTTGGTAATCACGAATGCGACTCGCGGCCTGAAAAATTTTTACCTCACAATTAATGCGCGGGAGCAGGCAGAAATCACAGAAGCCGGGCGCACCGCCAAGAGTCCAATGGTGAGGAGGATTGCGCTCAATCCCGACCCTTTGCGCGTTTTCCCACCACACCCCTTTGCAATGAGGGAAATGCGAAAAGGCAATTGGAAAATGGCGACTGCAATGCGCCAATTGCGATTGCGCCCCCCCCCCCACCGACCTTCCTCGGTCAATCCAGCCTCTACCATTCACGCTGCCCAGTCGCCTCCAGTCCCGTTGCCACATTCAGACCTCGTCCTCACCGTCTGAGCCTAGCGTGAGGTGTTTTTTTGCCACCGGTCAAGGTCTTAATTCTTGTGTTGGCACTTCAGGCGATGGCAGGTGTCCTCCTGGTCGTTAGGCCCCTCACTCGTTTTTGTTTGTTGGCAGACACCCACTTGTCCCGATCGATCGAACAGACCCTCTTCTTACCCTGCCGTTTTTCTCCGGGCAGCGCACCCTTAGGAAGTCGGCGCGTTCCCAGCTGAGCCGTTCTCCCCACGCTGTCATCAACGCTCCGGACAACAATGCCCAGTTGTTGGTCTGGTCCCGAAATAACAACACGACTGGTGCGGGATGTAGCAACCCCCCTGCAGGAGGAAAAATTTTCTTCCCTGTGATCGCAATCATCTTGCAGGGCGGCCATCGTGGCAAGTCGGCGTCGCAATTGCCTCCACGGCCAACCAGTGAGCAGCCGTCTTCGCCGCCGTGCCAAACCATGGCAGCATTATCCGAGTGGGATATGGAACACACTTGCCGTCCCACGCGAACGAATTCGCCTCCCGTCACGCGCGAATTCTCCCCAGCACGAGAAAACGACGAGTCCTTTGCCTCAAGTACCCAAGCCCCATGGCAGCAGAGCCTCCGCGTGCGACATGATAAATATCGTACAGGAACTCCCCCGGGTTCATCTCCTTTCGTCACATCCTCAAGCGTACACCATTCCGCCGCCCCTTCGCGCCCCTCTGACACATCTGGAGTGATCTGACATGGTCAGTTGCCGGCCTGAATCGAATCCCGGGGACCAACACCGCAATCCGCACATTTTCCTCCTTGGAATGGACATTCGGGTCTTCGGAACCCGATTTGCGTCCACCTACGCCAGCACATAAGCCCAGTCCCCTTTTCCTGCATACTACCCACATGCAATACTCTACCACAGTTTCTTCCCTCTAATTCAACATGACGTCCCAAACCAATCCCGCCCTTCCTGCTTTTGCATCTGATTCTACCCTGGGGGCCAAGCCTGGTAGATTGCTGGTTACATGCTTCGACGGTACGATAGCAGACCACACCCACACCATTTGAATGCTTTCGGTGGCGGCTGACCCAGACTGACAGGAACAATGGCGGGATCCGTTGCCAACTCTCGCGGAACTGTCGTCCCAAACCTCGCCCACGCTATCTCCGACAATGAGAATAAGATCAGCATCAAGTTTGAGGGCGTCGGGAACACCGGGCGTGTCCTGCGCTGGGCATGGGAAGGTCAACATTTTTGGCATCATACGGAAGCATATCATCACTGACATGCTTGATAGGTGTCACTGGGAGCGGAGCCAAGAAGATCGTCTTCAAAGCTCTCGAGTGGCTGGCAGAGAACTACAGACCGGGTGACAGGATCATCATGGTCGGGTACTCAAGAGGTACGGTACTGTCCTTTATTCATCGTCGTATTGGCTGTTGCTGACATGTCGTCAGGCGGATGGAAGGCCTGCTACCTTGCCAAGATCATCCAGGCCATGGGTGGACTGCCAAAGAATGGCGACGCCGAGCTGTATCATGGCTTGTACCAGCGGACTTCCAAGTACAGGCTCATCACTCCCGAGGATGTCGCTGAGTTGATCAAGGGCTACCAGGGTTTGTTCTCCTCCTCGACGTCACACTGAGTTTCGTCTGACGGTGCACAGTCCACGCCAATGTTGCAATCGAAGCCATATGCCTTTTTGATACAGTCAGCAGCATGGGCCTCCCCACGACTGGTGTCGCTCTGCCCATCACTTTGATCAAGCGAGGCTGGACGCGCAAAGATGAAGTCATCATGGACCTACCGGATAGTAAGATCAACGCCATTCATCTCTCGTGTCACCGACTGACCACGCCTTCAGATGTCCGGCATGCCTTTTCGGCTGTTGCGCTGTACGAAACACGGGCTCCATACGTCTCAACCCTTATCCGTGGCCGGGCCGCATCCGACGGTCGTCTCAAGCAGGTTGCCTTCGCTGGAAATCACGGAAACCTCGGCTGGACAAGCAAGCGTAACCACAATCCTCTCATTCTGGCACCTTTTGCTTGGATGTCCCAACAGCTCCACGACATTGGCATCCAGTTCGACTTCCCCGCCCTGGAAGAGTATTTTCCCCTGGGTCAGAATAAACACATAGCACAAGATTGGATCAAGGGTCCCGTCTTCCGCGCCCACGGCTACGAGCACCTCATTGGTAGGACCGTTCCCAGCCCGGGCAGGATCGTCGACCTCACCGGCGACGCCCCGGCGATCGAGATACACGCCACCGTTCGCCTCCGTGGATACGGTCGCACGACGTCAGACCCGGCTGTGCCGGGATACAAGCTCAACTCCGACTCCAGCCAGTGGGTGCGCAGCCAAGAAGTCGTCAGCCGACCCAGCTCGCTGCTTGCTAGCACGTGGCCTATCAGGCGCCGGAAGGTCAGCACCGTCGACTCGGCTCGGCAGCCTTCTTGGCCGAGGACGGCGGCGTTTTTGGATGAGGCAGCTATGGGTCAGCTTGAGGCACGACTCCTTGGCCTAACTTCTTGACGACGAGACCTCATTATCTTACTCCTTTCAGTGACTGGGACACTTATCACCAATATGGCCACAATTGGCCCTCCGTCTCATTTAGGAGCTTCCCTTCTCAAAAGCCATGGTTAATCTTTTTTTCCTTTGCACGCTTCAGGTTAGTACACGTGGTGGCTTCACCTGGTGGCCGAGTTTGTCATCATGCTTCCCGATTTGGGTATCATTCTTTGCCGACTTTCTCTTCTATTTCACATCTCGTGGTCACCTTTACAAAAGTTTTGTGGCTTGTTGGCTTGGTTGGGAATGGAAAAGCCTGGAGTGTTTGTTTTGGTAGTCGCTTTGGATAGGTAATAACTGATTTCACTGAACTGAGGCCCCTGTTGATCCGCCCCTAATTTGTCTCGAGGGGGCTCCGTGCATATGGTCCGAAAGCGTCCGATTGGCCACAATCCGTCTGTTGCTGATAGGTTGGCCATTGAGGGGTAAATCACCTTTCCTGTTAGCATCTCTTCCCTTCTCGAGCATGATTTATCGTGCAACAAACTAGAGTTAGCCTTAATTTCTTGCTATCAGATTCCCGCAACGTCGCTCGAGTGTCAGGATGCGTCTTCTGAAGACGAAATCAAAGGCCTTAGAATTCGCCGAATTTGCCGGCGACAATATCCCGCTGTACGCAATCCTTTCCCATACCTGGGGCGGTGACGAGATCAGCCTCCAAGATGTTCAGCACGGCGTCGACGCTGCTGGAAAAGCTGGCAAAGGGTACGAAAAGATCATCAAAACTCTCGCCATAGCCAGGGAGCACGGCTTCGACTATGTATGGATCGATACCTGCTGTATCGACAAAACGAGTAGCGCCGAGCTCTCAGAAGCCATCAATTCTATGTACCGCTGGTACAAGGCAGCGGGCGTATGCTACGCGTACCTTGCCGATGTGACGCATTCGCCGAGTTCTTCTCCTGAGCCACCCCCTGAAGCCCTTGAAGCCGAACTGGCCAAAAGCCGTTGGTTTACTCGGGGATGGACCCTCCAGGAACTCATTGCGCCTGACACTGTGATCTTCCACAACGCAGCATGGCAGGAGATTGGCACGAAGCGAAGGCTACGGTCCGCCGTCTCGCGAATTACCCGCATCCCCGAGGGGGTCCTTGCGGGTGATAATATTCACGACCAAAGCATCGCGCAGAGAATGTCATGGGCCTCGGAAAGGCGGACGACCAGGATTGAAGATACTGCCTATTGTTTGATGGGTCTGTTTGGTATCAACATGCCGATGCTTTATGGGGAGGGCGGGATGGCCTTCATCAGACTTCAAGAGGAGATCATGAAATCGTCGGATGACCACAGCATCTTCACTTGGGGCATGATATCTTTTGCCAGGCGGACCGACCAGGCTGACAGGGCTGCCACGCCTAGGTCTCATCCGGCCCTAATCAACAGGGTGGGCGGGTTCTTGGCTCCATCCCCTCGGTTATTCCTGCACTGTGGTAACATAGTTCCTTCGTCTGGGCGCTTTGGATTTCACCCCGGAGAAATAACACTTAACAACAAAGGAATTCACCTGAATGTAATCTTGAAGGATGCTGGTACTTGGACTTTGGATAGCAAGAGGGTAAACCGCGCGGTACTTCCTTGCGAGGTCCGCGGCCTGAGCGGCAGCACAGTCAGCATTTATGTCGTGTCAGCGAGCGGCGAATCGAACTCTGAGCTTGCGAGGCTAGGGACTAACGTACCGTATATCCGTATTGAAAATCTTGGTTCAGAAGACCACGAACGGACGGGTCCACAGAGAGTCTGCTTCAGACGACAACGCCCAAGTGACACAACAGCTAGGCCACTGTGGAAGGCCACGGAAGAAGGCAATGACAGTGTGGCAACGCTTCTCATGGACCACGGTGCCGAGGGAACTCAAGACCTGCTACACGAGGCCTTGAGGAGGGGTCATGAGGCCATGGTCAGGTTGATGCTGGGGAGGGGTTTGACTTTGGACGACAGAGCGTATATAAATTCAATGTATGTAGCCGCAGGAAATGGACACAAGGAAGTGGTGCGGTTGTTGCTACAACACAAGGGGGTTTTGATTTCGGCCGACGCTGTATTGGAGGCCGCAAAAGGTGGCCCAGCGGCAGTATTCGTGCTTTTACGTGAATAGTAAACGGTGTGGCATAGTCTATCAAACCGAGAGCAGCCGCTCATTCCTAGTATGTACAAGTAGAGAATGTTTCCCTAAGATATACGGGCTGGGGGCGACCGCAACGCGATACACTCGGTGAGAGACTGAGCTCCGTCTTAAACTGGAATCCTATCTCTACTTCCGATACCACATCCTCGTAACCCTCGTCCCCCTCATCTTCCCCTGCAGTCTCAAAATCCCATACACCAACGCCTCACTCGTCGGCGGACACCCCGGCACATAAATGTCCACCGGCACGATGCGATCCACTCCTCTCAACACGGAGTAGCTATAATGGTAATAACCCCCACCATTCGCACAGCTCCCCATGCTAATCACCCATTTCGGATCCGGCATCTGGTCGTATACCTGGCGGACAGCTGGAGCCATCTTGTTCGTCACCGTCCCGGAGACTATGAGTACGTCAGATTGTCGTGGGGAGGCGCGGAAGAAGGACCCAGCGCGGTCAAGATCGTAGCGCGGCATCCAGGCGTGCATCATTTCGATGCCGCAGCAGGCGAGGCCGAAAGTTAGAGGCCAGAGGGAGGATTGGCGCGCCCAGGCAATGATGGCGTCGAGGTTGGTTCTGGAGAGGAGGGGAGTTAGTCCAGGGGGAACTGAAAAGGGGCGGAAAGGGGGAGAAAGGGAGATGGAAAAGGGGGAAGACGTACAGGGCATATTCCACCACGCTGGAGGGTGCGACGTCTTGGGAAAGGGCGGTTTCTCTTCTCTTCGGGAGAGGGCCCGAGGTGTATGAGCGGCGACGCGATGTAGAGCTTGTCTTCGTGGTTGTCCAAGGACCTGACTTCCTCACGGAGAGGCCTGCGCGTTGGACCCCGGACAGTCTCCGGACGGCTCCAACGTCTTCTTGTCAGCAATGGCGTCCCGCAGCCATGGTAACAGGTCCATACCAGTCACAGCAATGCGCGACTGCATCATGTCGACGTTGTCGCCAGAAAAAGGGAAACAGACTCGCGATCTCTAGTACGACCAGGAAATTGTGCAATGTCGCGTGCTCATAGAGCCCAAAGAGCCGTAACACAGACGTCGGAACGGACTCCTCAAAGACCCCGAGCAGTACGCAGTGTCACCAATGCCATGTGCCTGCCGGCTCTTGGCGGGCGTTCTCTTTATTGCGAGCCCCTTGACAATTGGTTGGCAGCCCGGGTCCTCCCGACGACGCGATCTGAAACCGGCAGGCGCCCCAATGTGTCGCGCAGTGGTCGCCAAATTGGGCTGTGCGCCATATTTGGGTTGGGGTTGTTGTTTGAAGGGCGTCGGTTGTCTAATTGGCGGTTTGGCGCGTCAATCAGGTTGAGTGGTGGCATGTTGCCGGGGATAGGGGCTCGCAACAAAGACCCAGTGCCTTCGCACAGCCAAACGCTCCTCTCCCTGCACATGAGGACGACGAATGGGTGGCAACAAACGTCATCTGCTTCCCAGCCATGGCGGCAATCGCCTTTCGGGGCCTACGTCCGGGACTGCCCAAGCTGGCCGACACTACCCAGTAACAAACATGATATTGCCGTGTCTCCTCCGCCAAAAGGCAGGTCAACACTCCATCAATGCATCGGGCACGAAGCCTCGCTCTTAACTTCACGGATCATCAAAAGGATCCCGATACACCACTGCCAACCCGAACTTGCAGAACCGTGAGTCAAGGGCAAAAGGGACTGCCAGCAAAAAAGAAGAGGACCTCCCTCGGTAAGGGTCGAACTTACAGCCTCCAGATGATCTGCTTCTATTGATATACCGAGGTACATTTATTCATGGAATATAGAAATTTAACAGTCTGACGCGCTAGCCAATTGCGCCACGAGGGAAAGGAACTGGGGCATCGGATGCCGTTTGTTGATGGAGCGTTGGAATTTGGCGCGTATGAACCTTTCTAGTTGTGGGCTGCAGGGCTAACCTTATGGGTACCAGGTGGGGTTTGGGTGGGACGGAAGCAAGGCGCATGCTTGCCACAGACGATCGGCCGTCGCCGGCAGGATGGTGATCCACTTCCCGGAAATTCATGGGCCGGCACGGCACAGCACGGCGTGTTGTCGACGGCGATAGTGGTGATATTTTTGGTGGCACTACGTGACCGCCGGCTGGTGTTGCTGGCAAATTTTGAGACAGAAAGAGAAGTCACTTATTTGCTACTTCCGGACATCGATCCATCTCGCCCAGAAGTTTTGCCTGTCAGGAAATTCCAGGTTCGAAGTTTTCTTTGAAGTCTTTGTCCACCCTCCGCCTGGCGCTCATCCGCATTTTATGCCCGCGAAGCTCGACGGCGTGGCTAGCGGCCGAGGATGCGCTTCAACGACTGGATTCACGCAAGACAACAAAGAAAATGATTTCCTCAACTGCGGGCGGATATTGCGCTTGGGGTTCTTCTTGGGTGTGCAGTGGCTGACCGGCTTTTCGCACCCAAGATATTCTCCCAGTCATTCATGTACCTACCTACCTGTCAGATATCAAATCTTCTGGAAAATTGCAATTCAGCCATGGCATCCGACTGGCAACAAGGGCTGATCCAGTTTGCCTTTAACTGCTGGCCTAGCGTTAAGTACGACGGCGACCGCGCTTTCCGGGAATCACCCTCCACAGATTGTAGTGACAGCCCCAGTCCCAGCGACGATGAGCCTGGCGACTATTCCCCACTTTCCAGCACTATAATACTGACTCTCTGCCTCTCTCTCCTTTTTACCTAGAATAAGCAATTCGATAACTCTTTTGCCGAACGGCCAACAAACGGCCGAAAACACCCTGATTTTGTGTTCCACAACTTCCCACCCTCGAAAGCCCCAAAGAACAGGTTTTGGCGACTAAGGCTCTTCAGAAGGAGCTTTTTCGACCAACCGCCCACTCAACGCCCTTCATTGCAGGACCCTCGTCCATTCCCCGCCTCCTCTTGTCCGGTTTTTGTCAACGCGGCCCCTCGTCGGCGCAGGATGAACTGGGCTACTGCTACCAAATCCGGCCTTGGTTGCATCTTCGGGGAACAAAGAGGACCGGCTTATATGGGGTGGTGTACCTACGCAAGTATCTCGAAAATTTGCTTTGCCAACAGCATAACCGGAGATCGCACTTCGTGCCCCAAGTCCTAAATACCTACCTATCGTTTCATACCTGGTATCTTCCATTACAATCACTCCTCCAAAACCCCAACGCCACTCTCCCAAAATGGTCTCCCCGGCACCACCCCGCGATGTCTTCGAGCCCCGGCACTTTAACATCGCCTTCTGCCGTCCCATCAAGTCCACGTTCAACAAACGTTCCGAAGATTCCAAATCCCCAGACCCAGACT
>Ga0247780_1000808_pt1 | contig 25026 bp, 26 predicted proteins | sample UWRJL079202R5_FD_179927 | JGI IMG/M metagenome (GOLD analysis project Ga0247780, IMG submission 179927) | Plant litter microbial communities from Arlington Agricultural Research Station in Wisconsin, United States - UWRJ-L079-202R-5 | ecosystem: Environmental > Terrestrial > Plant litter >... | reverse complement strand
CCCCACCTCCACACAAAACCACACTACCAACAACCCTCGCGCGACGCAATGCAACCCATACAACAATACGCACAATCAATACACTTTGAAGATTACTTTCTTTCCCTCCCTCATCCATCCATATTCCACATACACGGGCACAGTCCGTCTGCCTGTTTACATACGTAACAAAGATATCACCCTCGTATCCATGGCCTATCTCCCGATATTGACGAAAGCCGCCTTGACGTCTGCCCTGGGCCACTCAAACAGCACATCACCACCGTACACATCCGTGGTGATGCGACCAATGCGCATCTCAACATCTCCATAAAATTTCTCGCATTCCCTGAGGACGCGATTCACCAGGTTCTTTGCAGCCAGTAAGCCCGCCGGGCTTTCGCCCTCAGCGTCACCAAAGTGCTTGTCCACGCGCTTCCGAAGCGTCTCGATACCCTTGCGCACTTCCTTGGCGTCGTACGCACCCAACACCTTGTTGAATGTCGTCTTCGAGTTGCTCGGCTGCGCAGCTACCGCCGACGCGCTCTTGCCGCCAGCGAGCTGCGCCTCGATGTTCTCGAGATACTCAAGCAGCTTGCCCAACGGCCGCCGCATGACGGCGTTGAGGTACAGACCCATGTGCTCGGAAAGTTCCTGCTGCGCTGCCTCCTTCCAGTCGTCGAGGACCTCGAGGCCCCGTGGGTTGTCCACCTCTTCAAGATAGTGATTCATGTTCTCGATAAGAAGGATGTGGAAGTTGAGGGCCTCCTTGTCCTCGGGATCGGCCGAGTTGGCGGCGGCGGCACCTGGTGCGCCCACGGCTGGGTTCTCGCGTGCGATGACCTTGAGAGAGTCGAACATGGACCGTAGGATGCGGTCGTACTCACGATCCACCACACGCCGCACGCTAAGAGTCGAGTCTGCGCTAGAGAGCATGTTCTCAACAGCTGCGGAGAATTGCGGGAAGATACGAATAAAATGGATAACGCCCTTGCGCTTCTTGATCTTGACCTTTGTCTCTTCGATGGCGCGGACTTGCTCGTCGACAAACTTTTGAAACTTGACCTCGAGGTTGCCATGCAACTTTTGTAGTGCGTTGTTCAGGAAATCTTGGTTTGACTGGCTCATATCGGCCATCTTTCGCTCCAATGTAGCCAGGACACCAACTCCTTGCCTAAAGACGGTTAGCATTTCTTGCCCCAATCATCAACAACGGGCCAGAAGTAAAACGTACAGAGGATCCATAGTCAGAACCCAGTCCATCAGCTGCTGCAAGCTTTGTTCCAAGAACTGGAATATCGCTTCCATCGAACGGGTTACCCTGCGCGCAAGTTCACGGTCCGGCTCCATCAGTCTCTGTCTCTTCAAGTCACCCCCGCGGCGATCGCGTGGCCTGGAGACCACCACAGCATCCGGGAAGTCTGCCTGCTCAAGCGTTGTGGCGTGGAAGAAGTCGACGATGAAGTTCTGCTCCATCTGCACCAGCGGCAAGAGATCGTCCAAGACGCCGGTAAACACCTCATACGGAAGTGCCCTTCCGTCGGGTGCTTTGTCCAGGTTCGTCCGGCTGCCACCATCACTAAGCGGTGACCGGAGGCTCCTCGCTAGTGTCTGACTCCTCTTGACAGTGAGCTTCCGGGCAGTCGTGGTCAGGCTTTCTTCCTTCTTCTCCTGCTGCGAGGTGAACAGAAGTTCATTCTCTTCGCCGTTTGTCTTCCTCGCATTCTTCTTCCACGACTCCACAGCCTCCCTGAACTCGGACCTGTAGACTGGCTGGCCCAAGTCTTGGTAGACTTGAATGACACGACCCCAGTTCGCTGCGTCAACATCTCTTGCATAAAGCATCAGCGGGCTGTACATCCACAGCACGTCTCTCCCAGCCTCGTGATTACGAGGGTCGACCTTCTTGGATAGCGCACCATCCAGCGCTGCCTTGGTCGTCCTGAACGCTTCGTCAAACCGTCTCGCCATGAATTCAACCAGTCTTCGCATAAACATGGAGCTCTCTGCGAGGTACATCTCCTTCTTCTCCTGGACGATACGCATCTTTCCGTAGTCGCTATCTAGGCCGATAGACTGGTCTCCGCTCTCATCCTCGCTCTTCCGCGGTTCGCCATTGCCCATGGTAGGATCGATCTTGATCATAGCCTTGTATAAAGTGACGAGGGCACTTTCAATCTCCTCAATACCTGACGCGCTATCCAGGGGTGCGACCCTCAATGCTTCCAGATCCGACTCGCTGATGGCGCATGTATCTAGAAGGGACTCGACTTCTTTCTTCAAAAGCTTTTGATTCGCCGCCTGCACCTGGAGACCCTGGCCTTGGGCTTCGATGTATGCGATGTCATCCGAAAGAGTCTGCGCAAACAGTCAGAACGCTACGTTCAGAATCCCAGGGTGGGTGACTTACAGATAACTCGACACTATAGAGTGTGAGCAAGTTGTCAAGCTCGTCGCATTCGTTAATTGCGGTGTCAATCCCCCTTTTAATGGCGTCCACTCTTTCATCTTCTTCCTGGAAACGTGCGAGCCAGCCTCCAGCCTGGGCCTTATTCATCTCCCGGTCGAGGTCTATCCTCATCTCCTCAAAGTTCAACGCTCTCATCTGCTCGCCTGGCACCCAACCAAAGTAGTCTAGCCATTTGGCAAACTCGGTTGTCCTACTATCGAGGACAGAAGGATCGATGCCCAGCGTGGCGAGGTACTTAACGTCGTTTCCGGCAATGACAGACCTGGAATCCTCGAGGTCCAAGGTGTCGTCTAGTTTCTTATCTTTCACTGAAGACTGAAGGCTACTGGGGCGACTGTTAGAATTAGCGTCAGTGACCTTCAGCTCTGGGATGCCAGGGGCGGAAGTCCTATCAGCCGCCTTTGGTGGCGGCTGCAGCACTGGAGCAGGATCTGGCAGTTTTTGGGTTGACGGCGGCCTTGGAGGTGCCGGTACGACGCCGGTGATACCGTCAGGGCCGTCGACGCTCTTTTTCTGAAACTGCCGCAGCTTTTCTGCAGCGCCACCTGGCCTAGGCTTAAAAGCGTTCGCCGACGATGCGGCCTTCCAAAACGCTCCTGCAATCTCTCCCCTAGATTTTTTGGACTTGATCATCGGCCCGAGACCAGGTCGGCTATCCTCAGGATCAACAGGAGATTCCGCTACAGTGTCGGGAACAGGCGGAGGGGAGATTGCCGAGTTGATAGAAACCGGGGTTCCGGTAGATGGAGTGAGTATGCCGCTTGGTTCTTCGAGTTTGCTAAGATCATTTGCTATCACCCCTGAATCAGCCATCGGCCGTCTATTTACGGACCCTTTGCGCGCGCGCTCCACATTCCGGGGAGGCACCGGTAACGGTGCTGTGGGCTCCCGACGCATGTTAGGGCTCATCAATGGCGCTGGGACCAGGTCTCGGTCAGCTTGCGATGGCCGTAAAGGATCTATGGGCGGCCGTTTTCGTTCCGGCGGGATCTCTTCCGGTATTTGAGGTGTTGGTTCTGGCGTGCCATAGTTTGAGGTTCCGTTGGCCCCATTCCTTGACCTGGGGCGCATATCTTCGCTCCTTGCAGCCAGTGAGGTCGCCACAGAATCTTGACTTTGGTTCCCAGAGGCCAGTCGCCGCAGCGACTGCGGCTGTTCCTGAGATTTCCTACCCGAATCGATACTACGCGAAGGAGATGCCGTGCCATTGGGGGGCATGGCACCGCGGGAGGGAAGCCTTTCTGGTGGATACTGGTTCACCAGCGTGGACTGGGCGCTGAGGTTGCCATTGTACCCAGAAGCGATGGAGGCATTGCCACTGCTAGGGGCCGTGTCAACAACAGGCGCAGGGCGCGGTGGCGGTGGACGGTCCTGTCCCGGCGGCCTTCGAGGTGCCTGGGCGCCACCCAACACTTGATCGAGTTCGCGCTGGTCGAAACCTGTCAGCACTGGCATCCGGCCCCCGGTGTACTTGGCGTAGATCTTGATGAGACTCGCGATGAAGAACTTTTTCTCCTTGTCGGTCTGGGCTTGCCAGTAGTAGGGCTTTCCCAACGTGATGACGAAGCCCACATCGCCAGCCCACTCCTGGAACGTCGGGTTGGCCGTCGGGCTCGTATATGATTCGATGGCTGAGAGATCATCCAGAAACCATGTTTTCCCAATCGAGAATGTGCCATTTGGGTTCTCTTTCGACTTGTGCATGCGCACGCGCCCGGATTTTCGCACAGCGACAATGATGATTCGAGGTTTCTCGGCTTGGGCGTTTCGCGCCTGGGGCGGCGGCGGGGCGGTCGGGTATGACGAATATTCGACGATCTTGATGTGTGTAATATATGTTTCTAGTACTGCGGTGAGAGCGAAGAAGAGATCGCGTTGTTAGTACGAATTGTCGTCGCTGGGCGTCGTGTGTGGCATGACATAAGAAAGGGGATGGTAGCTCACAGGATCCATCGTCATCCCGCTTGCTGAAGCAGCTCTCAATGATCCTCTTCTTCTCATCTTCGAACCTCTCCGCCCGGCTCATGTCGCGGCCATTCGTCATAGACATGGTGGCCGCGGTGGAGCGCTCCAGTCAAATGGAGGCCGAAATGCGCGGTTCATGAACGGTCGGGGTGCTGTTGCAGGTCGCGAAGGAGCATCTTCAGGAGGCGAATTTAGTCGCCTAATCGGGCTGGAGGAGCGATGATTTGTTGCCGCAATTGCTTCTCGACGTGGGATGGCAGTGTCGGGGACGCCAGGCGAAGGCGAAGGGTGAAAGCGGTGGTAGTGCGGATTGCGGACAGCTATGGCGGAGCTGGATGCTGGCTCGAAGGCGAAAGTGTGTTGCTGTGTGTCGATGTGGAGTCGATGGGTCGTTGAGGCTTGATTCTCCCTCTGTGCCAGTGGGAGCAAGAGACCACGGTGCTGTAGGGGTCCGTGCGGTTACAATGTGGCTTGTTTCCGCCAACACGGAATCTCCCGTGCATGAGCTGTCTGCAGAAGTGTCCTGTCTGTGTCTTCAATTTGCTTCTTATTGTTTGAGCTATTGTTCTCTTAACCTCTCCAGTTAATTAACCACAGACAGACGAGCCTGAACTTTAGCTCAATGGTGCGATGTCTGGATCCAGGGACAAGCCTGCGAAAGCTTGGGATGACGCAGCAGATACGGGACCTTCCTCACAAGCTGTTTCACACAATAGCATGCACCGGAGATCCCATCTGCATGAGCCGTTTTGAACGATTTTTAGATGCCGTAGATGCGTCTGAACTCGAAATGTACAAGGAAGCGGGCGCTTTGTGAGAATGATCTTTGCCAAATGTTTCTGAACCTGAACCACAGCATCAATGAACCATCGAAACTTGGTGGTCCAAGGTTCAACTCGGCCGTGACCCTTAGTCAAGGGTTGTTCCAGGATTGATGAAGGATTGAATGAGGACAGACTTAGTCTTCAATAACTGATTAATTATTTTCTAGATGATCATCAGTTGTTGAGTAGACTAAGCTGCGTCTAAAATTCCTTTTTCCCACGCTGTTCCGAATGTAAAGCATCAGCGCCACGCTCTATCTATATTTAGCCCTTCCGCCATCCATAATCTCCATGATTCCAGTCCCAAGTAAAACACCATTTTTCAACAATGCAGACCAAGCAGCAATACGCAATCAATAATCGTCATCGTCATCATCGTTATCATCATCCGAGTCCAAAATCTCAGGCGGCCGCCTCACATCGTCCACTAACAAGCTGTCCATCATCATTGCCTGTGATGATCCTATCGCAAACCCGTGCTGTGGAAGCCCAATGGGAGTGTCCTCATCTTCTTCAGAGTTGTCGGGCAATGACGATGCGCTCGACCCTGCCACTCGCGGCCTCGGAACAGATGATTTCTGGGGCGATGACTTCTGGGGTGATGACTTCTGAGGCGAGACAGCTGGAGTTGATGCCTGGCTGGCTGTCGTCGCTTGGGAGGGGCGCACAAAATTGGCGTGTCTGACAGTAGATGGCGTTTTCTGTAGATGCTGTTGTTGGCTTTGGTTTCGGATCCGGCTGCTCGTTCTCGTCGCGGTGACTGGCAAAGCCGGAAGGGCAAAATCACTTCGGGGGCCTGCAGCTTTCGGCGTAACCACGGACTTCTTTGTTGTTGAGGACTCTGCCCTCGACCGAGGCAACGAACATTGGCTTGCAGGGATCACCTCGTGCTGTACCACATCGGAAGAGTGCATCTGTGTCGACTGAATGATGTCACTTCGGATCTGTTCCTCCAGTTCTTGGGATATGGTCACATCGGCACCGCCAACGACTGCGTCGCCATCCTCTTCCTCCAAGAGAGCATCTGTCCGGAGTGCATCCTCCTCCTCTTCTTCGTCTGACTCAGCAAACAGAGCACAGCGCAAGTTTGCCAGGAACTGCCCGACGACGCTTGGTGGCAGATACATCCACTTCTGGGGACCACTATCCCCCAATCCGTTTTGTTTCATAGACGCCAGCGGCACCGGGTTGTTCAGTTGATACACCTGCACCAGTTTGTGGGCAAACTTGAACTTGGTTGACCCATTGTTGAACTCGGCATTCCCGATTCCACTTGTGCTGTCGATCTCTCCAGGTTTTTGGGCGGGCCCCAGCATGGCCATGTATCTCACCTCGCCCACCGGAAGAGTCGTATAAATCCAGCAGCGTGTGGCTTGTATGGGTAGTTTGTAGGCTCGAAACTCGTGGTCCTTCATGCCAGTGGCAATAGCCTCCACATCATCCGCGTGAATAGAAATCACGATATCAGTACGATCTGTCACGGGGCCCAGAGATCGAATGATATCGAGTGGTACACGCTGACTCTCCAGGCCTTGGCTGTAATATTGTGATCGTGCCTGAGTATTCCTTTGTGTATTTCGCTGGGTATTCCGCTGGGTGTTCTTCTGGACAATTCTCTGTGTGTTCCGCTGAGCGCTTCGCGCGAGAGTTGGTGATGTGTTGTTGCGAGGTTTCTGGGGTGTCTCCTCAAAGATTGACGGTGAGCTGTGCGGAGGCAACTCAATGTGGACTCTCCGTGCAACCGGGGTGGGCGTACCAGGACCAGCATCCTCGCTTGAGAGTGCGTCGGTTGGCTCATCAGGAATCTCAGGCTCCGGAGCAAGGTTAGTCGGTCTCCCCAACGAGCTGCTGATTCTTGGTGCCCTCTGGGATGCTCGGCGAACGGCGCTAGATTTTATGGGCGAGGGACTAAGCGCTTCCGATTCGGCATCCGAGTCTGGTATCTCAAGAAAGGCACGCTTTCTGTTTTCTTTGCCGGATCTCGAAGGGGTATCTTCACCAAGCACGATTGATTCCCGCCCAAGTTCCCGACTCGGAATCGGAAGCTCAGAAAGCGGTTCGCGTCGCCGTCTGTTGGAAGGTGTTACATTCTTGACCGAATCTGACGGAAGAGAGGAGAATGAGCTGCGAGACGGGCTGAATGTGTCCTGGATAACCAAGTTTCTCGGGATCTTGGCGAGAGTCTCTGCGGTTGGTGGGGGAGCGTCGACGTTGGTCGACCTTGTAATGAGAGGCGACCTGCCCGGTATGGGGCTGTACCTCTCTAACATAGGCGTAAAAGGTGTCGGCTGGGAGGACGGCACCTCGTCCAGATTGACCCGGATCTTCTTATTGCTTGGCGTTTCGGGCACCAACGATGTCGCTCTTTCGCTTTGCTTCGGAGAAGGCCCTTCAATAACATCAACCAGCTGGTCGTCATCATCATCGTCCGAATCCTTAATCATAAGCGGATCGTTTTCGTCGCCGCCAGCTCCATCGAAGCTCTTCTCCGAGAGGAATTGTGTCAGGGTCTGAGTGTGGAAAGAGGAATTTGGGGTATCGCCGAGAGTCTTGCGTCGCTTATTTGGCCGCTCTCTGGGCGGCTCCAAAAGAACCTCGGGATCCTGTGGGCTGTTTTGCGTCACATAGTCAATCTGGGTCAAGGTTTGTTGGCGTAGAGAGCGAGCAGACGAGCCCGCCGACTTCCGTCCGTAGGTCTTAACAGTGCGGCGACGGGCGGGGAACTCGACCTGCTGCGGTGCAGGTGACGGGCGGTGGGTCCTCGGCGCCGGCGTCGAAGTCCGCGATCTTGTGTTGGGTGCCATCTTGAGCTAGAGTTTGCGAGTTGTCAGGTCATCGTGGGACCGTGGGAGGCGGAAAGCTGGCAGTACTGTTAGGCATGTGCGTTGGTGACCGATCACGATACCCACTCTAAAGTTGGGCAAGGACTCGAAGGGCGTCACTACACACGTGGAGTCGCGTCGACGCGTCAAGTGGAGACGCGGGGCGGATTCCACCTGGAGTGGGGCTGATTACCCTAACCCTCGATCTCGAATTTGTCCTGAGCATCCAAAACCTACGGGACCAGCGCTTCTACGCGGGCCCGTAGCGACACTTCCGCCATAACTCGAGCTTGCGCTAAATCTACCCTTTCCCTAGGCCATGCTGTAACACATATTTGAAGATAAACCGGACCTCTTTTTGACACCTAGTTCAACTATTATTTGCTCTCTATTTTCTTTTGTTTTGATTTGATGCTCCTAACAATGGAGCCGAGGTGGGCGCGAGTTTTCGTGCCGCAAGTGAGTGTATGTGCCCCCTTTCCCCCCTAAGCGTCGTAGGTATCCGTGTACCTAGCTGTGTTGCCACTTCACTTCAAATTATGTACCAACCCTCACGATTCCAACTCATTCCACAACGCTGCCCCCGGATCTCCGGCGACTTCCTCTGCTCTGCCGTCCCTCATCCACAAAACCACGTCCCTCTCAGGCTTAGGGTCATTAAACAGCCCTCCAATTCTATGTGACACCATGATAACCGTGTGTCCCTTCCCACTAAACTCCTGGTCAATAATCAGATGAACAGCCGCCTCCACAGCGGAATCCAGAGCCGACGTAGCCTCGTCCAGAAGCACAATCGGCAGCGCCCCCCTATCCCGGAGCGTCTCAGCTTTAACGACCGCTCTACAAAGCGCGAATAGCTGCAGCTGCCCGACCGAAAACTCCGAGAAGGTGGACATCTTGCGGTCGAGAAGTGGATCGTCGTGATAGCCGTCCGTTTCACCCTCATCATATCCATGCGAGACGTCTCCGCGGAAGTGCTGCCAGAGTCCTGTCGTGTGTATCGCCCGCACCAGCACCTCGTCGGATGCTGAGTTGTCTGGGTCCAGATTGAAGCGCAGGGTCTCGCTTGGGAGCAGCAGGGCGTCCTGTGACACTGTGATGAAACACCGCTGGCGCAGGAGGCCTTGCGGGAGCCTGTCGATGTCCACGCCGTCAATCTGTATCTCTCCGGATTGGAGGTTTATGAGTCGTAGAAGCGTCAGGAGGACAGAGCTCTTGCCGCTACCACACAGTAAGTAAAATGAAGATAGAGGCAATAGTTCGTAGACTTACCTGCCCGTTCGGCCGCAGAGGATTACCCTCTGGCCTGGTGAGATGTTCAGGCTGAAGTCTCGTAACGCAACAGCCCCCCCGCTTTAGTCGTCATGTCAGCTCAATGTAGCAACCCTCAAGACGGAGTAACCTCACTCACCTATACGTAACCGTCACATCAGTAAAGCTAACCCTCCCTTCACGGGGCCAGTCAGACGGCGTCTCAAACTCCTCCCGCGTCCCGCCCTCCTGCGGAGTAGTTTTCTCAAGCATCTTGAGTCGAGAGACCGCACCAAGGGAAACCTCCAGCGTTGTCCAAGTTTGAACCAGCTTTAAGATGGTGCTGTTCGCAACCAGCATGATATTCAGCGCGACTCCAACCTGGCCCCCGCTGACGCTGTCTCTCAGCGACGCGGCGAGCGCTATGACGCTCATCGAGATTGCTGCGGCCATGAGATCGAGCACGATGTTCAGCCACCGCTGGAGAGACATGAGGAGAAACTCTGGCACTTGGGAGTTCTCTAGTCGTGTGATGTTTTCCTGGACGGAATGCTCGCGCCAGCCAAAAGCGCGGATGGTCTCGATGCCCTCAGTCTTTGTTTGTCAGAAGATTTCTCTCTCAGTCTGGGAAGGGGCGAGGGAGGCTTACGGATTCTAAGAAACTCGAGAACACTGCAGCGCGAGATTCTAACTCCAGGAACCGAAGTTGCCGAGATGTCCTCAGGTAGATTTTCTGGACGATAAAGACGACCAGAGCACACACAGGGAGTGACAAGCCGAGTAGCTTTTGTGCTGTTAGTAAAAGGGTTATCTGGAAGATCAACTTGAAGATTTCTACATTGGGCGACATTAGAACGCATCTCCACAACAATCTTCGGAGGCAGCACTCACGAACTTCCACGCTCTGAAGGGCCATGGGTAACCTCTTGTCGATAAGCTGAATGTCCTGGCTGAACCTGTTTTGGGATTTTAGCATCTATAGCATCTGCAATGAAAGAAGTCTTAGTTACCTGTTCAGAATAGACCCTATGTCATTCTCGGAGAAGAATGAAAGCGGTGCTCTGAGACATCCAGTAAGTCAAACCCAGCATCCCTTGATGGGATAAAGAGAGGAGTAACAATACCCAGTCACAATGTCCAATAACCGCTGATGGAATCGTAGCCCGGACTGCGGCGCAAGCCGGATGATCGTTGACCACATGATCCCGTTTGTAGTCGTCCAAGACATAAAAGAAAGGAATAGAAAGCCGCATATAAAAAATGCGGTATTCTCGCCCGACGAGTCGGTCCATAGTTCCAGCCAGTATTGCGGTATAGTGACAAAGAATGTATGAGGCACTGTGAATCCTATTAGTAGCCCCAAGTTGAGCAGGCCGACAAAGCGGAAGTAGTATCCTACATAATATGTTAGCATACCCTCAACACCAAGCACAGCAGGGTTAATACGGACCATAAAGAGCAATATCTCCTGTCTTCCTCGCTAAGTCGACCTCTGCCTCGTCCCTGGCCCGAATCTGAGCAGTGAGCTTCGAGACTGCCGTTGAAACAGCCGCGCCGAGGCCTTCAGGGCGGCCATTGGGGATGAACTTGGCAATGGCGGCAGTCTTATTCCGGATATCACCCCAAGTACCCTGCTCCCTGAGTTCTCCATCTCCGAGTATAACGATATGATCCGCCGACGAGAAAAACTGCGCTGCAAAGAGTATCAGCTCCCATCTTCCGGTTAGCTAGGTCCTAGGAGCACCCACTCGAGTTGGACACAAGCACGACGGTCGTCTCCAGCTTGCGGAACAGCCCCTCCTGCCCAAACATATTTTCAAAAACACTGTTCTCCGTTTCACCGTCCAAGGCGCTGAAAATGTCGTCAAGCAAGGCGATATCACATCTCGCAAATACCGCGCGGGCAAGAGCCTTCACACATCCACCAGTCAGCACCAACACCAAACTCTTTAACCCCGGTCCCAACGGCCACTTACCACGCGTTGCCTCTGCCCCCCAGACAGATTCAGCCCCCCCGCACCAATCTGCGTCCCATCCCCGTCTGGAAGCGCATCGATATCATGCGTGAGGCAGCAAGCCTCAACCACGTCCCGATACCACTGGACATCCCTCCCATCGCCAGCAGCGCCGAGGATCACGCTCCTGATAGACCCGCTAGGAAGCCATGGTCGTTGTGCACAGTACGCTACACGTCGGGTCGAAAGACCAACTGACCCCTTCACAGCCGATACTTCACCTAGAACAGCGCGTAGTAGCGTCGATTTTCCGCAGCCTACGGGACCCGAGATCACCACCAGCTTCCCTAGAGGAACCTGGATGTTAACGCCCTGCAGCAGGGGCGGCTGCCTCTCGCCGACGGTGAGATCCCGGATCACAATGGCAGGGCTAGCCTCCACAGGCTCTGCAAGGAGGAGGTCTGTGTCTGTGGTGGGATCTAGTTTTTGATAGAGTACCTCGCGGTGGTCGTGCAGGGAAGGCTTTAGTAGGTAGTTCTGGATGCGCTCGAAGCCCGCGAAGGCGGCGACTCCGCGCGGCACGAAAGTCATGACCATGTTGGCGGGGTGGGTGACGATACTGAGAATTGCCATTGTGGTGAAGGCCGTTTCAGTATCCAGGGTCTGTCCACGAGCAGCGGCGACGAGGGCGAAGAGAGTTAGTGTGATGGATGGGGAGAAGAGGCCGAGTGCGTTTGCTATCATATGGGGGTGGTAAGTATGGCGGCGGTGATGGTAGCGGTGAGGATGTGATGGGGTGAGGGGAGGACTTACCGCTGGCGTTGTAATAGACATGCATCCACCTTGAATTGGATGCAGTTTGTAGCTCCTCCTCACGAAGCCCCTGAATGCGGCGGGCGAGAAGGTCCTGGAAGCCTAGCATCTTGACGAGCTTCATCGAGCTCAGCATGGAGCTGATAGCAGCCACGCGGCGCTGCGTCGCCTCGTTCCATGCCTTTTGACGAGGTTGGAGGTGTTTTGCCACATAGCGACTCACGCGTGAAGATACTATCCCCCATGAATCCATAATAGTAAGTAAAACAACGGGTAGGAAGTTGTGACAGGGCAGACGACGATGACGACTTACAGGCAATAAAGACTAGTGGAAGAGGCCAGATCCAGCCCACCTCCGCAGCCAACTGCGCGATACCAATCAACAGGCCAAAAGTCTCGGCCCACGTCTCGTGAAACATCGTGGCGATGTCTTCGAGCCCGTCCGTGTCGGTGCTCATGAGGGTGATGGCTTCGCCATTGTCGAAAAATGAACTGGGAGAGTCCAGAGTTTTTTCATGGATAATTCCCACAAGCGCGCTTCGCGTCATGATCGTTAGATGGTTCAGGCGGCGCTGGTAGACGCCGGTTGATATCTGGTGGACGGGTTCAGCAGAGACTTCGGGCAAATATGGCTATGACTATGGCTCGAAACATACCGCAAGGCCAGAGTACACCACCACTGCATACAAGACAAGCCAGTACCCGCCGTTGTCGGCTAACAACATGCCGGCGGACGAGGCCGTAACATGCCTAATTGACCGCTTGATCAGAACTGGCTGCGAGTATCGGAAGAGGACCACGAATAGTCGTGGCATGATGGCGGCGAGGAACGGCCGTTTGATGCAACTCAGCAGTGCAAAGGGCAGCGTCATCTTCGTTTCGGGTTTGGCTGTACACCGTATAAGTAACAACCGACCGAGATAGCGCAAGGCAACTGACCTCGCTCGCTCCATGCCTCAAGTATTGCCCTCCTTGTAATATTTGGTGTTGTGCCTTGGCTGAGATGAGGTAGATCCTGGTGAATGAGTATGTTTTTATACCCCTGTACCAAGATTGGGTTGACCCAGCTGAAGAAAGCCCTGCTCAGGATGTCACTTTGCTCCTCAGGGGACTGCTTAGTATACGTCGAGCTGGGTGGCGCACGAGGTCCAAGATACTCTAATAGCAGTAGCACAGTATGGCCGAGAAGGCGAGCAAGAACCGGATGCCTGGCCTCCGTAGGGATAGGTACCGAAAAAGGGGCTGTAAGAGCAACTGCATCACATAGGATCGAGGCCAACAGATAAACAATCGCTAGATCGGACGGCCTTGGCAACCTTTGGTCTTCCAGGTACAGAAACACTACCAAGACTAGCGCTGTAAGAGGCGAGCACGCGAGCGAAACAGTGAACGTGATATCGAGCAGTCCGTCCCATGCTCTGACATGTCTCACAAGATACGCCTGGAGCGTTACGGCCAGGAGAAACCCGATGAGCTAAGCCAATTTGTTAGTGCAACTGCCAAGAAATACGGTGGGACGAAGGGGATATCGGACAGCCTTGAGAATGGCAAGCCATTTTGAGGGATTCAAGATCGGGGATCTGTGAAAACCCCTCCGTCGAACGAACAGGCATACGAGAAAGAAGAGGTCGACAGCGGTTGGCGATAAGTAAACCAGCGACTCTTTCCCCCATGCCATTTTATTTATAAGGGACCCAGAACAGTTGATTATGTTTCCAGTTTGCGCCCAAGGCGTGCAAGATATGTGTTGTGGGATGTGTCTCAGTTCGTAACAGAACGCTTGTCCATAGCGCGTATATCAGTGTTGGATAGTACGATACGACCGGGTGCAACTGTTGCACAAACCCCTCCAATTCCCTGTAAGGCGCCCTTGAGTCCCTACAAGGCGGCGTTCCGTCAAATTGGATAACTAACCGCCGGCCTCTTTTCCAGTCTGTTGGCTAGATATCCGTAGCATGCGACCACCAGGTTGCCCAACAGGAAGCTGAAATGGTTTTGCCGGACCCGTATTAGGGAATCCGTACCGTGAAATATCCATTCATGACCAGCGTTAGGTGTCAAAATCATCCACCGTGTTTGAAATATACTGCACGATATGCCGAACTGCGGCAGAGCACTTGATACGGCAGGACACTTTACAGAACGTGTTGAGGAGCTTTCTCGCGGCTTGGACACGGGCGGCCTCGCCTCGGGGCTCACCCACTCGGGTCTCAATGCAGACAGCGTCCAGGACCTGACCATGGAAAGCGGAGAGTGTTGGTAGTTATTTGCCACCGCGTCCGCAATCGAACCGCAATGGAACGCCAGCTCTGAGACGGGAAAGACTTTGAACACCATGAACACCAACGAGAACACCGTCGTGGAAACGAGGCAGTGCAGCCGCTAGGCCTCCTTCGGCGCTCTTACCAAACTGAGCACGGACAATAACGATGTTCCAGGCACGCGTCATGCACACCATTCTGTTGGCGGCCTTTCCAGGTCCAGAATAGGGGCGCGGGGGTCTCCCTGGTTGGCTGCCGAGTAGTCACGATGCAGGCCCAAACCGTTGACTTGGCAGGTGTCTGCTGCCGGCTTTGAGGGGATACCCCGCCAAATTTAAAATGAGATTACTGCCATGCAGCCGCCGTTCTTGCAGCAACACAGCGGCCGTCCAGTGAGAAGATTGACAACGGAGGGAGCGATAACGTGTTCTGGTAAGGCAAGGTAGCTAGCCAACTTGGATGGACCGCGCTGTCTCTAGCGATGACGACGACCGGCTGAATTAGAGACCATAATATTGTTCTGCCGCCAACCGGACGGCGTAGGGTTCGTGGCTCGTTGTTCGTGGGTTGTTTTTGTTCGATTGCAACCGCCTCAATGATCGGAGAAAATCAGGCCGATCCGATGGAAGCGAACGCGCAATCAGAACATTCCATCCCGTTCCCGCGGTTCTGCAGTGGAGGGGTGCTTTGGGGCATAAGAAACATCGGGGATGAGCGTGGATCAATACGCCGGGTGACCGGGAGAAAAAGCGATGACATCGTTGCCACCATCCGGGCAGTTGGCAGCACGTGCCCAGCAGCTTTGTTTTGCAGTTTCTCAGGTTGACATCCTCGACTTGTTGGCGGCCATTCTTGAATTCTTTCAGGCTCCGGTTCCACTTCGAGCTCAAGCATGAACCGCAGGTGGAGAGCCCTGGTCATCTTCAGTAGATTGCCTGACAAAGAAGCGGACCGATGGTGAGAAATATCGAGGCTGGATCCTCTGTGTCAGATGAGCCCAAGGCTTAGAGCCAAAAGTAAATCAATTGAGCTGTGAATGGGAATCATTGCGGCGCTCAGGTGGCACAGAGACCCAGCTGCAAGCTCATACTATTACCTCAGCTCGTACCACGGGTGCGAACATGTAGGTTGTCGGATGTCGGGAGTCTGGGAAGCTCGATCGCAGCAAACGGAAGACAGGAAACAAAAACAGCAGGCACCCTGGCGGCTCGCTTTTGCCGGGAGAGAAGAACCTGCAGCTGAGGTGCCATGAGATGTTAAGGTACAATGCAAAGAGGCACCGTTGCAAGGTAGCAGCCGCCTAAATAATTTCAAGGCACTGTCACGCTCCCGGCCAGCCAGCAGAGCGTCCAAGTCACCCAGGCGCCCTGCACGTGATAGGAGGAGCCACCCGCTGTTGGCCGCGCTTGGCAGACGATGCGCCTGGTGCCGACCGCTTGACCCCCCTGCTTGGCCCCTAACAACGCTCTCAATTTACTGTGAGAGGTGAAGAGAGGAGACACCCGACACCACATTCTGTTCCAAGCCTTGTATCCTGCTACTACGCCATTCCTTCCACCACTTTTTGCGACACTTTTGCCCCGAAGCCCAACGTCGCCGCGAACGACGCCCGCCGCACCGGGTTTTCTCGAGCGCCCCAAACACTGGACCACGACTGCCCGTTGCTGGCTGTGTTATTCCCGTCCCCCTGAGCCGGCTCCGAATGGCGGACTGAGACCAGCACTAACCAACGCTGTTCCTCCACCCCCAGGCACCGACTTTCTATTTCAAGCTCCGGACACCACAGCACGTTCGTGGCCGGCCGCTCCCCCGTTGAACGTCGTGACAACATACACCGCCGCCTTGGTCGCTTCCCGCCGTTTCTTCCTCCGCCCATGACAGGAAGGCGACACGCAGCTGCCCCTTCCCGGTCGGCCCAAGCAGAAACCTCGAGAGAGTTCGTTGCCGAAACTGGCCTCAGTTGAGGCACGCCCCGGCCCAGATGATGGTGCGTTCGTGTTTATTTTCCTCTTGTGTGTGTGCAGGCTCACGGGTGTCGAGTCTGGCATCGACGGTCCTGGGTCTCAGGCCGCGACTATGGCTGCTTCCGAGTCGCGAAGGCCAGGATCTTTTCCCTGCAGGGAACAATCCAAAAAAATAAATATGGGCCCTGGTGGATCGCAAACTTGATCGCCAGTTGACTAACCCAGTGTCTCTCCTATAGACCTCATCTCGACCCCGCGGCGATGTTGGTGGTAGTTTCGCAAGCCGACGCGGCCACGGTAGCCAACTCTCGATATCCGACCCGAGCCACCACGTTACCGAAGCAATAGGCACCATGTATGGCGACGACGACGACTCCGGCGCCGAGGACAACCGGCCTCTGAGCTTTCTCGGGGCTCCATACGGCGGCGACCGCATGGAGAGGTCTCGAAAGCCGGGCGAGCCGGCCGAAGAGCGTCTCCGACTGGTGCGCACGATCTCCGACCAGTCTGGCACATCGCATGGCGCGCCGAGTAGCATTGGTCTCAAGAAGACCCATACGCTACCTGCACATTTTCCGAGCGAACGTAGCATGTCGTATGAAGGGCAAAAATCACCTTTACCACCGTTGTCGCCCAATCCGTCACTGCGCGAAGGCTCCCAGTTCGCGCTCACCAACATTGACAACCCGAACGATATTGCACAAGAGCTGAGTAACCTTCAAGCGCTTCGCCGGCTGTCGATGGACGTGGGGAATAACACGGATCCTGATTTGATGCCCTTCTCGGGTCTCTCACTAGTCGCGATGCCGACTCTGGCGCCAACGGGAGATGACGACGAGGCTGATCCGTCACGCCTCCTGTGGGTACCGGCGAGAGTACATCCTGAACTTGAGCCCACGGCATTCAAAAACTTCTTGGAGAATCGAGTGCAGTCCATGAAGCGGAGGTCTGGAGACTCGCTGCTTTCCGTCGAAGGGTCGCAACGGAATAATTCGATGTCTGGTCTGCGAAGAAAAAAGTCTATGCTTTCCCGGCAAATACACAATGGTAGCGATGGCGGAGAAGGCTACGTAGATGGCGCTGAAAGGTTAAACCGGCAACACTCACAAAGCGGGCACTCGGCGCCGGAGCTCAGCATCGACGAGTTAGTTGCGGACCCGACGAAAGCCATGCAAAAACTGGCACAAGAAGCCCGGGAAGAGGTGGGCGAGAGCGACATTATCATTCCCGTTGCTCCAGGGATGGGTCTAAGGCGATCAACCAGGACGACTTACCGGAAGGGGGGCAGCATCCGAAATGGTGACCGGGTGCCGTTTTCGAAAAGGGCCGTGAACAGGCAAGCGGAAAAGCCAGGCGAAGAGGTACCCCCAGTCCCGCCCGTAGATGGTGCAGCTGGGTCTGGGTTATCCAGAACAAAGTCCGAGCCATCGACAGAGAACTTCTCTCGCCCAACCAGAGCAGTTAGGAGACAGCACCCTTTCTCCCGAGAAGCCCCAGTCGCCACCGATGGTTCCGACGGAGCACACGATGAGATCGAATTTGGGGCAACACCCTCCCTGACGTTGACGGAACTTCCTGTCAGGACGTCATCCGTGGCGTCGCAGCACCCTCCCGTGCCTCAAATAATAGAGACACCGCCTCAGGATTCCACACCTCAACCCGCCCGACCATTCCCAGAAAGATCGTCCTCTCAGAAAGCGGCGCAGCAGGTATTCGTCGACCAATATGCCGACCAGCACGCTGTCGAGCATTATGCGGAGCAGCCTCCATCTGCGGAAGGCCCGCCAGCCCGGTCCAATAAACGCCCCTCCCCTAGCAAACCTCATTCAACACCCTCGGCGGTTCAACACATTACGAAGGAGAAGCCCGTCCAGCACGAGGGCCTTAATCTTAATGAAATTGCCAATCGCCCAATGCTGCCCGGCAGCGGCGGTACGACGACGACAAGTCTGACCTTTATTCCAACAATGGCGACAGATGAAAGGAGGGCAGACAGAAAGAGCAAGGATAGGGACGATGCAGAGAGCATCTCGTCGACCAAGTCATCGTGGTGGAAAGGGCTGAGGGGCGACGACAAGGAGAAGAAGCGACGAGAAAAAGAGAAGGAGGACCAGGGGAAGAAGTCCAAAGCTAAGCCTGGCGACAATGCTCGCCTGGATGTTCTTCAGAGCTCGATCGATCCTGCCCCGGCCAAAGCCAGAGAGAGCTTGTTGCTGGAGCGTGATAACGTTGAGCATAAGCTTCATGAAGAGCGAAGGAAAGAAAGCAATCGGAAAGCAAGCGACAGCAAGAAGGAGAAGGATGGGTTCTTTGGGGGCCTGTTTGGCGGCTCTAAAAAGAAGTCTGATAAGGAACCGGGGCATAGGAAGAAGGACAACCGCCCACTCACACCAGAGCCGCCACCGCGATTCCTCCGCCCGGATGTTGATTACCCATGGACCCGTTTCCCCATCATCGAAGAAAGGGCTATATACCGCATGGCTCACATCAAGCTTGCAAACCCACGACGGCCGTTGCAGAGTCAGGTCCTACTCAGCAACTTCATGTATTCCTATCTCGCCAAGGTCCAAGCCATGCATCCCCAGCTCCAGGTGCCTATATCACCGCAGCAGAAGCGCCAGGAAGAGGAGCGAAAGCGTCGCGAGGCCGAGCAAGCACAGCAACAACTGGAGATGGAGCAACAGATGGCCCAGCAACAGGCCGCCCAAGATGGGAACTTTGATTTTGATTACCATCGTGTGAGTAACATTGTCTTGAACGCCCCCCTGCTTTGATGCTGACCTACCATAGCCGGGCAACGATCAATACGGCAACGCGCCAGCACATCACGACGGCAACCAGTATGTTGATGACTCGCAAATCTACGAGTACGAGCACGGCATCGAGGAGCACGATGAAAACGGGCAACAGCTGCACCATCATCAGAACGGCGGTGGAGCCAGGCATCAAAATCAGCAACAGCCTCAAGATGGCAGCTACGGTGAAGGCCAAGGCGCGGCGCAGCAAGGAAATGCGGAAGGCTCGTACTACTACTATGGCCAGGACGGCAAGCAGCAACATAACGAAAACAACGAGCGAAACGACATGTGGTAGGACCACCGACTGCTTTCATCTAGTGGTCTTCTTTTCCGGTCTCGGAGAGCTGCATCGGCTTGCTAGTTCAGTAGCCGAGGCGATGATGAGAGTAGCGAGTTGAGGGAAGCATCAGGCCCGGATTGGTGTTGGGGCGGTGAAATAGCAAGGCATTCGAGGATACACAAGGCTGAGCAACGCGTGGGGCAACATCATGGGGAGGGTAGTATTCTTGTCACTTATTTTTCTTTCCCTTTGTATGGGAGGTGTTGTCGGACACGTGACACGTTACCTTGTACAAGCGCATCATCGGGGTTGGTGTTGAGAGTTCGGATTTTTCATGGTTATAATCGCTGGGACAAGCTGTTAGCTTGTCACCTGCCCACCGGCGTGGGGGAATGAATCTACAAATTACATATCACAGTGCTTGCTTCCATGATTGACCTTTAACGCTGGTACCTTGTGTTAGCCAACGAAGTCCTGGGTCTTGCTACCGTGACTGTCACTGTTGTTTGGGGACCAGAGAACATTCTTGCCTCCGTTTGGCCCCAGTTTGTTGTCTGGAATAGGTATGTTACCGATATGATGCCATCTCGTGTAGGTAGCATAATTCTTCCAATAGGGGACGGAAGGACGAGACCGCCGTTATCTGTAGTCAAATTTTAGCGGCTCTCACAAACGGATATCCAAGTTACTGCCAACTTAGTTCGTGGAAAAGATGTGATGCGACCTCTCACTGCAATGATCACATGCAACAAGCCACAATAAAGCTATAGGCACATTAGTTGCAACACCTAGAGTTCGATCGCGCTTTCTAACGGTATCGAGCTGACGATTCTCCAGCACGCACCTTCCACGTTCTCGGCTAGGCTTCTAAACTTTGAATTATTCCATTTACCTCTGGCGCCACTGGTAGAAATTCTACCACCACCCACTACACCGAAAGAAAAAAGCTCCTCTCTACGGCGGACATCGACGACACTACTTACTGAGTACCCGCCTCAAACCGAACGCTTGGTACCTTAACGGCTGACCGCAGCTTCCAGCTTCCAGCAGCTCATCCGCAATCGGCATGGCTTTCGAATGGAGAGGAGGCCGCTCGAGAGCCGGAAGCGGCCTCAGTCGATTCACGCTTAGTTTTGGTGCCAGTGCCGCCCTCACCGAGGATGTAAGTCAGTCCCAAGTTTGTTGCTGCATCGCAGCTTCCCCCGGCAGGCAGTCGTGTCATTGGCGAGCGAGCCTCCATCAGCAAATAACGCTAAGCCTAAAACGCCTAACCACGGACCATCCCCCTGCCCGCGCTGCTTCACGCACTCCAAGCTGCCACGGTTCAGCCATTCACATTCTCAGATTTCCAGCAACGAGCCTGAGGCTGGCGAACTTTTGAAAATCTTCCACTCCCACGTCGAAATATCCACGTCCCAATTCTTCCCCATCCACTACGCACGCAGCCCGCTGCCTTTTCAGCTTGTAATATTTGCCATTACTCACCAGTCCCTTTTTTCCACTTTTGATACCCCTCTCGGCAGCGACTTCTCCATTTGGCTTTCGAGAGCGTCGGTCGCGCATTGGGTTTTCCTTCGTGCATCCGTCAGCCTTTCTGCTGAGATCCCGAGACCCCAAGCTACCTCGACCACCCTCCCCCTCCCTGTTGCCAGCTCACTCTGGAACCTAATCTATTCGGGATGGCATCTGTGAGCTTCCCTCCACACCACCATTTGCATCTTCCGCTTTACGTTGCTCACAGCTCGGCGGTTTGCTTCGACATCGCTGCTGTACCTCGATATTTCGGGGGGCTGTCGCAATGTCGAGTCGGTCAATGGTCGCTGCGTTGCGGCCTTGCATGACGCCTCCACGGGTCCTCGAGTCCATGCTGATACGATTCTCCTTCTAGCAACAGCGAAATCCCTACAACAACACCGGCTACCTCCCCAATGGTGCCACCCCTCACCCGGGTGCGGCTCCTGGAGCTACGCCACTGCTTCCGAACCAGGGTCGCGTCATCCAGACGGGTCCCATTAGAGTTCTCTGCATCGCAGATGTGAGGGGTATGGCCAATTCCCTGGCCCGTATGGCGCGACATTTTAACTGACAGGACAACTCTTCGCAGGCAATCTGCGATCTTTGAATGATCTCGCCAAATCAGCTCGCGCGGACTACATAATCCATACCGGCGACTTCGGCTTCTACGACGATTCATCTTTGGACCGCATCGCCGAGAAGTAAGAAGAATCCCTTGAGGGTTAGCATATAGCCGCTGACAGGATTGAACAGGACATTGAAGCATGTCGCGCAATACTCCCCACTCATCTCCGACACGACTAAGAAGGCCATTTCGCAAGGAGGCGCCGGCTCAGTCAAGGCGCGGTTCCCTGCGAGCGAGCTCCCTCTGTCCGAGCTTCCCCTCCTCATTTCGGGCGCCGTCAAGCTCGAGGTTCCCGTATACACGGTGTGGGGTGCCTGCGAAGACGTCCGAGTGCTTGAGAAGTTCCGGTCAAAGGAATACAAGGTCCCAAACCTTTTCATCATCGATGAGGCCCAGTCGATGCTTCTCGAGATCGGCGGTGTAAAGCTTCGTCTTCTCGGACTGGGTGGTGCGGTCGTCATGCACAAGCTGTTTGACAACGGCGAGGGACGAACCACGATCGCCGGCGGGCAGGGTACAATGTGGACAACACTTCTGCAAATGGGCGAGCTGGTTGATACGGCGAACCGAGTGTATGACCCGACCGAAACCCGAATTTTCATCACGCACGCTTCGCCAGCTCGCGAGGGTATCCTCAACCAGCTTTCAGTGACTCTCAAGGCCGATTTCTCCGTCTCAGCAGGCCTGCATTTCCGTTACGGAAGCTCCTATAACGAATTTAGTGTGAATCCGACTCTGGACCACTACCGTGGCAAGCTTGCAGCCTCGAAAGCTTCGTTTAACGATGTCTGGGAGACGGTTAAGGGTGAGGTTGAGCCAGCTATTCAGCAGAACGAAGCTCAGCAGACTCTGCTCAAGAATGCACTTGGGGTTGTTGAGAAGATGCCCACAACTGCAGCTGGCGGAAACCCCTTTGGTGGTGCGGCTTCGGGTCAAACAGCTGCAGCCCTTGGCCAAGTTGATGAGAGCGCATTCAAGAACATGTGGAACTTCAACCTGGCAGATGCCGCGTTCGGCTGGCTTGTTCTGGAGATTCAGGACGGCAGAATCGGCACGGAGATGAGGGCCCAGGGATTCAACTTCTCTCACCGTGGAGCGAAGCAGCAACCTGGCACTGCCCAGGTCCCAGGCGTCTCATCCGGCGCACCCGCTGGGTCCAACATCCAGGCAGCAGCAGTTCCTCCTTCCACCCAGACGGCGCCTGCCGCAGTCTCTTCACAAACCGCGAGACAGGCACCACAGCCGCAAGCAAAGCCGTCGATCCCCACGCCAACCCCAGCCCAACAAGTCAAGCCTGCTACCCCTCAACCAGCGCCGACTGCCTCTCCGGCGCCCAGGGAATCGAAGGAGTCTTCAGCTGCCAACGGTGCTACCGGTGGAGCCGACTCGTCATCTCCCGCCCCGAAGAACCCCGCCGACAATATCATCGGCTTATTCGTTATGAACGCTCAGAGTGACGAGCAGGTCAGAGATCTCTTTGCCGACGAGGACAAGCCCAAGATTATCAAGATTGAGAAGTGGGGACAGGCCAACAAGGTTGCCCAATTCAAGACCGTCGAGGATCGCGATGCTGCTATGGATCGTCTACCCGATGATGTCAAGAACCGTGCCCCCGGACAGGAGGACCGGTCAAAGCCGCTTGTTAGGATCTTCCAGCCCCCCCCGACCCGTCAATTCACCTCGCGTGGCGGCGCAGGTAACTGGGGAAGCAGCCGTGGTGGTGGTGGTGGTCCGAGGGATGCCGGCAACGCTCCCAGCGGATACCGGAGCGCTGGAGGTGGCACTGCTAGCGACAGCGAAGGTGCTGGGCGTCGTGGAGGACGCGGCGGAGCCCGCGGGCGAGGTGCTGGTGAGCGTGGCGGACGGGGGCCACGAGGACGCGGCGGAATGAAGGGTGATGGAAGCACTGGGAGCCCTGCTCCATCTGCTGCCGCACCAGCAGACTCTTGAACACCATGGCAAGAATCCAGGAGACGCCTTGCCAAGCCTAAAAACGGATAGATGGCGCTCGACTCGGCATTTCCCCGAAGGAAGGCTATGGTGCTCTATGCACGAGTCGAGTCATCAGTTGAAGGCGCGTTAGTTGTTTGTGTTTCGGGACTACACTTCACCGAAACGGATACTTTCACCTGTTTACATATTTGGCTTCCGGTTTTCTAGGCCTCTGCGCTCTGGGCGGTGTCTGGCACTGGCTCGGTTCTTCTTACGTCTGAGGTAGCGTCTAATAGCAGGGCTGTCGGAAAAAGAAGCGAAGTCTCTTTGAACAAAATCCACTTGGGGGATGGGAGTTTTAGAGATCAACTTGCTAGCTTGTTCTTGTAGTGTCAATGTCATATTATTCTCGTAGTCTTTTAATTTTGGTGTTCTATCCGACTAGTCAGCCACTAATGGGCATGAACATGTTGCGAGACGGACCCATGTGAAATACGAAGTTGTGATTCATCCTCATTGCTTTGCCCTATACTCTACTTTTTGGCAGGTCTGCTAGTGTTGTGCAAAACCCTCCGCCAACCGAAATTTTGTCTACCTCTGCTCGCGTGCCCATGCGATGCCGACGAGATGCTCTATAATACAACAGGTATATGCTACATTGACACAATACCGCTCTCTCTCCGCGGTTTCCCTCCTTCTCGATGGTGATACAATCCTTTTGTATCTCTCCAAACCCTCGACAACCTAATGTGATCATCGCCCAAAGTCCAGAGCTCCATCTTTGCAAACCATCCTCTCACGATCTAGAGCCTTGGCTTCATACCCTTGTGAATAGCCGCCACACCGCCCGTGAGATCCTCGTATCCGCACCCGCCAACCACAAATCCTGCGTCGACAATCATGTCTCGGAAGTCTTCTTGCGTGGGGAACCGCTCAATGCTCTCTACCAGGTACTGATAACTGTCGCGGTCGCCGGCGACGAGCTGTCCGATCAGAGGGATTGCGCGGAACGACCATTCTTTGTAGAGGGTGTTGAGCAGCGGGATCTTGTCGGCTTTGCTGAATTCGAGGCAGGCGAAGACGCCGCCGGGCTTGAGCACGCGGTGGGCCTCGCGCAGGGCGGCGGGGATATTGGAGAAGTTGCGGATGCCGAAGGCGACGGTGTACAGGTCGACCGAGTTGGAGGGGATGGCGGAGGTCGGGGCCGAGCTGGGTAGGGAGAGGTTAGCCGAGAGGGGGGTGGTCTTGGTGAGGTCTTCGGCGTTGGCTTCGACGAAGGTAAGGGCTGCTTGCTGGCTCGCGGGGAGGGTGGTGGAGCGTTGCTTTCCGACGGTGAGCATGGCGGGGTTGATGTCGCTGATGGTTACGCGCACGTCGGGGTTATGGTTGACGACGTGGGCGGTGTGAAGCATGCGGAAAGCGATGTCCCCGGTACCGCCGGCGATGTCAAGGATGTGCTGGGGTGCGCGGGGGTCGGGGCCAGATGTGAGGGGGCTGAAGCCGGGGTTGAGGGAGGCGACGAAATGGTCTCTGCGGGAGCAAGGAGGTTAGTCTCAGGGTTTCTGGGGTGGG
>Ga0247780_1000806_pt1 | contig 25044 bp, 26 predicted proteins | sample UWRJL079202R5_FD_179927 | JGI IMG/M metagenome (GOLD analysis project Ga0247780, IMG submission 179927) | Plant litter microbial communities from Arlington Agricultural Research Station in Wisconsin, United States - UWRJ-L079-202R-5 | ecosystem: Environmental > Terrestrial > Plant litter >... | reverse complement strand
GCGTTCTGGATCGGCGACCGCTCACATCTCAGGCCAAGCCACACCAATCTTCTCCGCACACCAAGCCTTCTTCAGCATAATTTTATCCATTGCGGGGAGCCTAGATTGGCTGGCCAAGTACCTGGAGGCTCCAGTCCTGCAGCGGCTAGCTAAACGACCGGATTGCCAAGACCCGGACAACATCCCTTCCCCATTGGACTATGCCACGGTCCTGCGGCTACCGTGCTACACTAAAGTTCTACAAATGGTGTCTGGCGGGAAACAAAGACTCGCAAGAGTACGAGTAGCGGTCACTAACCTGACTGGTACAAACGACAAAGCCACCATATCCGCCCACCTCTTCTCGGCGTATATTTCATGCTCAGCAGAGGGAAATTTCGACAGTCTATCAGTAAGTCTAGGCTCTGTACGCGGTCGTGCGCATACTCCTAGCGGCCTTAAACAATGCAGCAGTACTCTCACCCACCAACTCGGCCAAGTCCTGTGGTATATCACCCTTCAGGTCCTGGGAATCAATATCCACTTGGTCTGTGTCCAGAAGCTGCCTCACGATTTCGTCATGGCCAAATTCAGCGGCCCAGTGTAGCGCCGTTCTCCAACACGCGTCCCTCGCATTGACATCTGCTTGAACAGTGGCAAGCAGTCTAGATACTACCCAGTCGCAACCCCATTCGGCCGCCCACATCAACGGTGTCCGGCTGTCTACGCCGGCCGAATTGAGGTTGTACCCGGCGGCCCAGTTCAGCGGCGTCCAGCCACTGCTGTCAAGCGAGTTGACATCGACCTTTTTGTCCTCCGAAATTGCAATAGCAGCTCAACCACGCCGTCGTGCCCTTCGTGTGCGGCATAGCTCAAAGGGCTGCGACCGAGGCTTCTCCCATGAGAGCCCCTTGAGTCCGGACACACTCCCTCAGCCAGGAGAGACGCAATGGTGGTCGTGTGTCCATTCTCAGCCGCCCAGCTCAATGGCGTCCGGCCCTCCTTGTCCTCCAAGTCGGTACTGCCTTCTATCGTGTCGGCCAACAGCTTGACGACCGAGTCCTGCCCGCACGCTGCAGCCCAAGCCATTGGTGTCAACCCATGCCTATTTCGTGCGCTCCACACACTACTGCCTTCTCGGGAGAGAGCCCACTGAACCGCCTCTTCGAGGCCGAAATACGCTAGTAGGTGCCGCCCCGACAGGTTTGACGGAACCTTTTGGCTATATCTGGGATATCTGGCAGAGTATCGCTCATTGCAAAGAAGGAGCGCCTGGCTTGCAGCCTCAACTTGAGGTTGGCGCCCCAAGAATTCGACGACTGTTTTGAGCTGTGGTACCTTCAGCCCCCGAGCGTGATGCCCCCAGTATCGCGCCGCGTATTGGAAGAACTTGTGCTCCGCCACTCGCTTCTCGTACTCTCCGTCCGTCAGGCAACGCCCAGACCCGAAGACATTGTGGGAGAGATACGTCACACAGATGTTGGTAATATGGCTCTCTTTCTCCAGACGAGAGCTGGCCAGCAGCTGCTCGAGGTAGTCTTGAGCATTGCTGTGGACCAGCCTGACAATTCCACTCTCGTCTTCAATGGTGACAAGACCGTAACATGAAGAGACCATGTCATCGATGTCGGCAACATTACCCATGTCAAGCCTTCCGTTATCGTGCTCTATCAAAAGGGTGTGTTGTAGCTCGGAGACTGCCAAAGGGCGCCTTGCGCACACAATCCAGACCAGTAACTGCTCGACAGCGGCGATTTGGGGGTGATTCTCAATCCTGTTCAAGACAAGATCGTATGCGCGCTCGAGCTTTTCTTCTGCGTTTGTTGCCGTCAGAAGAGACTGTTGGTCTCCGATGCGGTTCAGAGCCGCCTGTATCTCATCGGGTGCGATTTTGTGCTCGAAGGACAAAAGGTAGAAATGAGCGAGGAGAGGCCTACACGTGAGTCAGCACTGTTACAGCTCGTTGTCGGTGAGAACTTACACTCCATCAGCAGCATCCGATACCTTAACCCATATCTCATCCATGAGACCATGCATCTCTTGCACAACACCAGGGAGCCGACCCATCCGATATTGCATGTACACAGTGAAGTCATCATTCCCGTCCACATCCACCGAGACAGCCTGGTCAAACATCCCACTAATCTCAGGGACGCACCTCGACGTCAGAAATAGCCTAACTTCATGTCCGTCCTGCAGATCGAAAATCCCCTCCAAGAATTTTCCTCGGCTGCCGTCCTTGTCGCTACATTCATCCAGCCCATCAACAACAACAACAAAAACTTTCTCATACGACGAAACCACATTCTCCAACAACTGAACGAGCTCATACCGCCTGAGCCGGCGTCCCTCCCTTTCATGGTCCCGGTACGCTCTTTTCACCCACTCGCTCAACGCCCCCTGCCCCGCAGCCAACTGCTTCAATATCGAAGCTAGAAGATCCCCAGCCGTCTGTCCATCCTTGTGTTGAGAGCTGCAGTACACGTATGCGATGCCGATGCGATGGTTCTCCTCCGAGAAGAGAAACTGCAGTTCGTCGATTACGGCTGAGGCAAGCATGGTCTTCCCGCATCCTGGAGGGCCGGGGCAGGAGAGCGTCTTGGTCTTGTTATGAGAGGGGGAGGATGTGGGTTGGGTTGTCCAGGTGTTGAAGGCGAGGGTGTCGAAGAGCCAGTCGCCCGTGCAGGGGGGCGCGGTGGAGGGAGAGGTGGGATTGGAGGGGGGTGTGGTCTGTTGGGGTGATCCAGTTGAGGATCATCTGTTGTCTTTTGGCTTGGGGCTGCATGGAGGGGGTGGTGTTGGGTGGCATAGTGACTTTGATTCGTTTGCGCGGCGGCATTTGTTTGTGGGTGATGGTCGGTGTTATGTTTATGTCCGTGTCTGTCACAGTGTGTCGCGGCTTACCGGTGGCGTGCCGCTGGTGTACAGTTGGTAGTTGCTCAGAGGCGGGAGTGTGGGTAGGTATATGCACGCCTATTTGTAGGTTGCGAGTTTCCTTCTATTCCTGCCCGAGGCATCGTTCAAACATAATCATGATGATTCTGGCAGGTTTTGATGAATCTTTCAGCATGGCGATGAGATATGACCCCGAGTCGAGGAGACCTAAGGACGAAAGGGGGCAGCTGTCAATTTGGTCTAGTAAGCCGTACGCTCTTGCTCATCTGTGTTGATGTGAAGCAATTTGGGTTCTGGATAAATCTTGAGCATTCCATTCGAATGTTTCGGGAAGAGCATCGTGGTGTTGCACAGTTCTTTCAGAACCATTGTAGGTGCCTCGCAGTGGGTTGAAGCCCTTATATTTCAGGTAGCTATGCCCCTCATCACCATTGCTGTGAGGTTGGAAACTGGACATATTCACTGTGCGTCTTTTCCATCACAAACATCCAGTGGGTCCTTCGCTGGGCACCTAGTTACCAACAATTGACGGGCCATTTACAACTGGACCCATTATATTCTCCAGCCCCGAAAACCACACCAATACTGTATTCCAGTTCGCGGCAACCAAGAGGGCAAGCAAAGTTACGGGAATTGCCACGGCAAAGAACACGCCATAAACGGTAGCGTCCCGGCTGCTCAAGGCGTTGCTCATGATTAAAAGGCTGCTGAAGAAACCCTTGGGTATGAAGATGAAGGCGAGGTACGTGACGAAAATCTCCCCAAAGATGAGGGGATACACCTTCTTCGTGATCAACTCAGGGTCGGCGACTAGCACAAGCACCTCCTTTGCGGAATTCGTGGTGGCATACCGCAGAATGGCGTCAAATGGCGAGATCTCTGCCGTAGAATGCACTTCGTCCGACGAATGCGTGGGAGGTGGCGCTTCGAGACTCCCGTACCCACCCCAAAACCAGTAGCCGTCGAGCATCGCAGGGTTCACCAACACCACACCAGTCTAGCCCAGTTCGTCTGACTTTGTCCAGATCGACACTTTCCGCCTCAGCAGACCGACCCGACGCGACGAGTGGTCCCACCACGCGTTGATTCGGCGTGCGCCTGGCCTTCGAAGTCGAGAGGTCTGAAGACATTCCACCCGCCAGCTCGCTCGCCGGCACGCCGTGCTTGGTCTTCGGTATCAAAGAATCTCGGCTCTGTGTACCGATACACCATGAAAGGCCGATTTTGAAATCGCGACCTCAGCTCGGTCATGCCGATCTAGTCATCATCGACGTTGTACCAAGTGTGGTCCTCGAGGTGGTTTCGAAAGAACCTTGGATTAATGTCAAACGCCGAGCCGAGGCCTCGATCAACGGCGTCGGAAGATCTTCAACAACGAGTACCTAGTTGACGTGCTCCTTAGCCAGATTTTGCGCCGAGTTTGAGTTCGTATTGAAGCTGGCTATGTTGCTACAATTTTAGGTTGTGATTGCGTGGGGATCCGTGAAGTCGACCACCCCGACCTTCACCGCCTCTTGGCGCCTGAGGACGTCGCTTAATGGAAGGTTCGCCACCCGTTTTGGTGACGTGGATGCTTCCATGAATTTGGCGAGGTAGCGAATACGAGGCCATGGCAGGCAATCGCATCTCGAGGTAGGGGCCGCGATTGAAGACTGATGTGTCAGCACCGACTTTAAACGATCAATTGATAGCGGATAGGCTGGGCTCTCTTACGGGCTGCATTTGGCGGCTGTGGTGTACTTTTGCCTTTTTCATAAAGACTGCCCGTGAAGGAATCGTAATCGTCGTGGCCCGGGGAGAGGGGGCGGGCACGACACAGCCTTCTCCTTTCTGGTCGGGGTTCAAGTTTGAAACCTGCATGGTCCCTGCCTCAATTTTCGCGCAACCAATCCGACTGAATAGGTAGAACAGCGGCTGCGGCAGATGCAAGCCACGCTGCCCGGCCACGTTTTGCAGCTGGGGTTTCTCTTACTCGCACCTTCTGTGTCTCAATAGGATCGAATCGAGCTAATAATGGAGCGGAAACACCCCGACTGCGGTAGGTGCGCCGTGAGGCACCGATATACAGATGTAACACGGTGCGATTGGCACAGGTTCCGGGCACGCCCGAAGTCTGCCTGAAAATCTCGGGGGCGGGAACACTTTCATGAGACCCCGAAACACAGCAGCTTTGGTGGCAAAGTCGAATGAAGCGCTGCTTCATTATCACCTATCAAGCATTGTCAACGCTTCGATCGTTCATTCATAAACTCGGGAGTCGACCCAATGGTGCCTGCTGTCCCGAGCCATCGTCGTCGCTGTCATTGCCAGTAGTGGCGAGAGAGGAAGGAGCAGCCAACCGGCCCATCCTCACGACATTCGCTACCTTGGTCGCTTCGCTCTGCATCACCACCGCCGTTGTCATCGCACACCGTGCGCGCCCAAAGCTCAACACGTGTAATTCCTGGAATTGGAATCGTACTCAGGGTTAAACCAGCGAATGCCTTCTACACAACGGACCCCTGACCCGTGAGAGTGGCTTGCCAGCCGACCAGCCGACCAATGCGGTTACCTTGTCACTCCGCATGACCGACAGCCAATAGGAATGAGAAAGCGCGCACATTTGTGCGGACTTGTTTTTTGGGCTCTCCCCAACTCTTCAATCTCAATTTTCCCCCCAAGAGCGCGAAAGTCAATGTCTTTCGTGCAGATTACACTCTCATTTGGTCACTCGCCGCCCATTTTCACCTACCTCGGCCAATTCGAGGTTTCGGCAGACCCCGTTTCGATATGGCTAAACCTAGTGAAATCAGGTTTCAGAATGTAGGAATCGACGGGGATGGCCTCCATGGGATGACACGAATCCCCGATGAAACATGGGAGAACTTCAAGGGTGTCATTTTAGAGAAATATCAGAAAGGCACTCTCAAGGCAGTGAAGAGGGAGATGGAGGAGGAGCATGGTTTTGTTGCTACGTATGCCACCCTATAACCGCCCATGACCCGTTGGCTAATACATATCTGTCTGCTTGTCCCCTTTTAGAACTAGGCAGCTTGTCCACTACATTGGCACTGTGTGGGGCGTAAAGGAACTCAAAATGCCGAGACAGAAGACACGCCCGGTACGCTTCAGTGCTGCATGTCAACTGTGGATGCTAACTGTGCCCGTCGTAGGAGGCAGAAGATGAAAGCCCATCATTTCCAGCCGCCGTACCCATTGCTCCTGATAGGAAGCAACCCGAGAATTTTCCCCTCTCAGGGGACATAAGCCGTCCATTAGTACTCACCGACTCTGGGTACGGATCAGCAGCGAACCCAAACCAGGACACAGCAGCGCCAAAGCCAGTTGATGAGGCCACCAGCCACTCCGATAGAGACGATGAAACCCCGATAACACCAGTTCTAGACGACGAGGACTCGGACATGCAGACGGAATACTCGGCAGCAACCACGGCAGCACCGGGCCTAACGCATACATAATTACCTGAGCGAGCTCTCTGCAGACATCTACAACAAAATTCGTCGACAAGTAGATGTCAGCGACTGGCCAGTACTCTGCCAAGCTCTTCCCGACCTCATCAAAGGATTTGCCGTCAAGCTTGGCCAAAAGAACTCGCAGGTGAGCCGGGCGATCATGCACTTCATCCATAAGCACCATCGGTAAGTTTCTCCCAGGGAACCTTAGTCGTGAGTGAGTGGTACATCGGCGCTGGCGACTAACTGTAGCTGCGCTAGTGAGTTGATCACGCATCTCGAAGACTGCTTCATGCATACCGCCGACGACGTTCCAGTCGAAGTCCATAAGCATGATCCAGATGGCATGTCCCTCCAGGAAAAGATAATCCTGTGGGTCCGGAAGCAAGGGGCAGATCCTGTTCCAGTCGATCGCCGAGACTTGTATGAAGGCGTTGAGGAGGATGAAGACGATGGTATTGACATTACCACGCACGTTGAGCTTCAGACCTACTTTCAAGCCATTCATGGCAGTGTTGCGTACGAGTGGTTCATTACCAGCGCTCGCAAGCTTGCCGTTCTTGGACCAAGAGAACCCCGGACGGCCGAATCTCTGCCCCTCTTGGCGTCCGATCGTATCCGGGACACGGTCTTGCGGCAACTCCGGTCCGACCATCAGGTGTCCCGGAGAATCAGCAAGCGACGGGCGCCGCCTGTGCACCATGTTACCTTTCGGGTCCCAAACGGGTTCGCCCGTGAATGCAATATAAATCGGCAGCTTTTGGACCGGATATCTGACTTTACCGTCGCAACAATATGCGTTGGAGACGCACAGGTGACGACAGTTAGGGAGTACATCAACCAGACATGGCCGGTAGGGGGCTCCGAATTCGCCAGCATTTTGCTGACAGGTGTTTCAAATCTGATACCGCAATCCGATAGCCCATGGGGCCGGTGTTCAGCAAGGCTTGGGCTCAGACTAGAGAAGATCTACCTCGATGAGCTGCCTGACAAGACTCGTGTGGCAGTGGGAATGGACGCTGAGAGCCTGCTTGTCACTGTGGGTGGGGTAGCCTATTCTATTGCCGATTGTGGGGAGCAGCTTGGATGGCTGGCTGCAGTTCTCTTTGGAAACTCGACAGGAGCAACATCCACCAGCCAAGTCACGCCTGAGGTGAGCATGCTGAACGTCAACCTTCCAGACCTTCTGGCGCTTTCCGCAGACCCCCTGGTGTCTCCAAAACAGGATAGCGCAAGAGGGATTGGAATCAGTCTCGCCAGGGGCACAGCTAGGACGACGTTATCTCGGTTACTTCACTCGCTGGGCTACAGTGCGATCGCAGCCATACACGGTTATCCCATCCTACGCCGGCCAGGGCTATGCCCAACGCTGGAGATTTCATCTCAAGCTCTCCTCGAGTTGACTGGGACTCAAAGTTTGGAGTCGGCGCTGTCTGAAGAATTCCTCCGCCTGAATACGCGCAATGGTAGTTTGGCGCTGATCAATCAATTGGGGGGCATTTTCCTTTGGCACCCGTCGACGCAGAACACTTCATCATGCCCCTGGGGGAGCCGCTCCGCCAATAGAGGCAGCGGACTCGAGTCTCTCCCCATCACCACGAATGAGGAGCTCAAGGCTGGCCGGCATATGCTCTGCGAATGCGGAGTTGCCTCCGGAGAGGACGGAGCGGAAAACGCGACTGTCGGAAACCACAACCCATCCTGCTCTCGCTCTACCACACCCACAACTCAGTCCCTGGACCCCGACATGCTGTCTGTCCCAAGCAGTTCGGAGGACAGCTGGGACCAAGACCGTGACAGTGTGGGGCAACAAGTCTTCATGCGTGTTTTTCGGCGTATCCTCCAACAGTCTCTTGCTGGACGGCAACACAATCCTGGTGACGGTTCCGGCCGAATGTCTACGCACACAAGTGCACCGAGCCGAACAAAGTCTGGGGCATCCACCGAGTCATCCAGGGCGCCCCCAAACCGAAAACGTCCCCGTCACAACGACAACTGTGGCGGCGGCGGCGGCGATGACGATGACGCACCACGAATGCCCAAGAAGCCAAATTTGAACCAAGAAGCCCCCTCAGACTCGGGAAAAGGAAGGTCCTTTGCCTGCACTTTCTGGAAATCCGACCAATTCAAGTACCGGGACTGTTTTACGCGGAAGATCCACAAAATCAGCCATCTCAAACAACATCTCAGGAGACGGCACTGGCCTCGTTTTTACTGCCCGGTATGCTTCACCACGTTTGACACTGATATGCTCCTGCACACGCACTCCCAGAAAGCAAAATGTTCCCCGAAAGAGGGAGCCAAACTGGATGGCGTCACACACGAGCAGAGAATCCCCATTGAGGCCAGGTTTCGACAGGCGTCCGACGAGACACAGTGGTATTTGATATGGGACATCTTGTTTCCCAGTAACCCACGGCCCAGTTCTATCTACATTGACTCGGACATGCCTGAGACGTTTGCTTTGATGAGGGAGTACAGCGAGGGGGATGAGGGTGTGTCCATTTTCCGAGAGGAGATTCTGGCCACCCAGGGCATAGTCATTAGGGACGGCATCTCTCACAGCCAACTTGACCTTGCTTTACGGCGGGGACTAGGCGTCTTGTTCGACCGCCTATGGAGACGGCTCTCCGGCACCATTGCTTCCGGTAGTGGCCAGCAGGCCGCTCGAAGCTCAGACTCAGCAAATACCAGCAATTCAGGCGGCCGCCTTCTACTCCCACGAGCAATTCCAACACCCGATACTTCATCGGGAGGGAGCAGTGGCTTGACGCTTGGTCCGAGATATGTTCCCAACACATCCACCGCGCCCGAGTGGATGGGCAGCCAGATTCCATGGGGCGCGCCTACACGTGTACATGTACCTACGCAAGCCTCAACAGACAGCAGTTTCAACCGCAGCAGCTTCACGGATGTGGAAGCGCAAGATGTTTGGTCCAGGCAAAGTATTGTTCGCGAAACCAGGGGGGATGTTGTAGGCATACCTGCCCTCGTGCTGGAGCCAAACCTCCGGTCACAGGAAGGAGACTCCGATTTTCAGGTTGCGAGTGCAGATTTAGACCCCGTCTTGCAGGAAACACTTTATGATAATGTGCCCATGGAGGATTGCGACTGGTCTCTTATGAATTCCAATGGGGGACAACCGGATGAACTTGATCAGTTCCTCCGGGATATCACTAACCTACTGCCAGAAGAGGACCTAGAGGATGACGTAGAGGAATAAGGGGAGGAGCTCACTACAACCAATGTAGGGCCGCTCAAATGGTGTGTGTCATTTAACAACATTGAACACTCAGCTCCGAATTCGAGTTGGGCTGCTGGGTTCATTGAATTTGCCGTCGGTGGTCATCGGTTTCTTCACTTTGAACATGAGACATATCTGGGGTTTCTTACCAGGTGCTTCCATTTTAGAGGGCTAGAATACAATCATACGTTGGGTATCTCTCTATTCATAGTACAAAACCCAAGTCAAAACACGCCGAACAATCCCATGTCCACATTATTGCCACAAAGCGTAGTAGCGCTTTGTTGGCTACCCTACTGTTCCGTCAAACCCAATGGTCAATGACCAATTGTCGACTTTGTTCAGAACAGTTCCCAAAACGCCCCCTTGTCGGCCATTCCCGTCTGATAGATGTAGGTGTTGAATTCAACGCAGTCAACCAAGAACACAGTAATTACCGCCATCAAGTCTTGTTGTATTCCGGGAGCCGTGCTCTCAGCCAAGCGAAGCTCTGGTGCTCGGCCGCGCTGCGGTTCCGTGGCGCCAAGGCGCGATTACGTAATTTGACAGTAGGGCCCTCAAAAATTCGGGTTGACTCCGCACAAAGTCTGGCTTTCATGCATCAATTTTCGACTGCAAAATCCTAGTGGATCTCCAATATCTTCCTCGCCCAAAATCCAATGTCGGTATCGCCATTGACCATCTCATCATACAAGTCTGTGCCGCATCCGATGGTTGCGTCCCTATATCTATCGATATGAATCTGCTTAATATCACTGTCAAGAGACCAGATCCTAGCAAATTCGTCCTCCGGCTTGTTCTCAGCAACCGGTTCAGCCTCAACTCCCAGCGAAACTTCGGTTTTTGTTTGGCCCTCGACTCATGGTTGATCATTGGAGTCCGTGGTGCCTTCCCCGATTGTGGACTCAAGTTCGGCTCTCGGTTCATCTTCAGCTCCTTCACCATCTTCTTTGGACTTTCCCATCTCTATGGGCTCTTCTGGCACTTCGGGTTCGTCCTCGTCTTCAGATTCATCTTCTGACGTGTCATCTTCCCACTCGTCCTCCCAATACTCTCCCACGGGGTAGTCCACCTCGCTATCATCGACAATCTCGTAAAAATCCTCATCATCGCTCTCTGCCTCCCGGAATTTCCAGTTTGACTCCTCCAACAAGCGCTGCGACTCTTGCTCTACGTTGAGCGCATTAGCAGGGTTAGGCATGTCATTGCTACGGATGTAACACTCTGCGCGCGACAACCATCCCAGCCCCCAATTCATGCCGAATACATGTGAGATCTGCCGGTCCGTAAAGTAGTTTGTCTGAATGCCATCATGGTACGGGTAGCCAATGGCGATCAGCGAAGTTTGATAGCCAACCCCGCTGCCCTGTGGGTCCCGGAGCTTCTTCAACGGACGGTTGACCGACCACAACAGGTCAAGCTCCTCGGACCATATTTCATGATCAAGAAGTATGTGGTCCCAGTTAGCTTGTCGAGAATGTCTTTGCGCTCGCTGTTAGGATGGTCGCCAAACTTTTAGAAGAGAACTCTCTTTCCACTTTTCGTTAGAAGTCTAAGTCCTTAAACTTAATCTCCTTAGCGAACGGCATCTTACTCATTGCGGTAGTGACTCTCTTGTAGAAGCACCCTCGGGTCTGCAAAGTTTCCTGTTGGTTGTACATTTTTTTGTACTTTCTCCGCTAGCTCGCCAAAAACCTCCAATGCAGCATGTCTTGGTCCCCAGCGGTGGAAACCGCAAGAAGCTTCGCTTAGCTGCCACCATGACTGGAGGACCGGATGAAGCCTGGCGACGATTTTCCGGGCTGCCTGCTTATTTATACCCCAGTGTTTATCCATATCTGAAGAAAAGTAGTAAGAAAGAGTGACACTTTTGGGGTTGTCGAGCTCCCCGTTGAAGCCCAGTGTTTTCTAACAAGACCGGAGCAAAACTGCGTAAAAGCAGGAAGGTCATTGTACACGTAGCTTTTATACCCGTAAAGCTGAAAGGACACAGTTTAAACAGACCTGCTGATCATGGGGTGTTGTGTGATGGCCTCCAGCCGGGCAAGCGATGTTGTGGAAATCGATACCTTGGCCCGAGGAAGAAAGAGGGTGCTTGCGATGCGGTTTAACTGTTGGCAAGTGAGACGACAGCGACCGAGTGACTTGCCAGGACGGGGATCTGGCCAGGTGAATGTCTTGTGGAAGCAGCCAAACACCATGACGAGGCTTTCTTCAGGCAGGTCTCTGATCTTCAATTGCCTCACACCTGGTCGCAATAGGCGGTCGATTAGCCCTAGTGTTTGGCGATGGGTATTTAGCACTCTCCCTTTCATCAACTTTGTCGTTGAAGGACCGCCAGGTCGGCCGATGAACCGTATGAACGCGACCGGACCATCTTGCCCACTCTTCTTCGGTGATGTTGGTGAGGTAGTTCCTACAGGCAAGAAACCGCGAGTATTTCGGAAACAGCCTATGTTTGGCAATCTGCTGTGCGACGAGATCGCCCTCGACGAACTGGAGGGTTTCTATGAGGCTTCCCATCAGAAGGTACGCTGAATCCAGCTTCTTAGGATGCAACTTCGCGTATTCGACGTCCTCGAGCAGGTCGTAGTTGTTGCTGTCGTCGATGCCGATCCCGATGTCATATTTGCGCGGCTTCAAGGCGGGATTTCGGGCGTAATATTCTTCGCCGTCCTCGCGACGGTCGTAGTCGGATTCCATCGTGCTTGCTTCGTGGGCCGTAGGCATTCAGTCTATGGTCTTACTAGAGGCTCCAACAGAGGGAAGTGCTAAGTGATATCGTGAAAGCAAGCAAGCAAGGAGGGAAGGAAGGTGTTCGAGGAAGGAAGTAAAATAATTCGCGGGCCACCTGGTGTGTGCAATTGGAAAGAGTAGAGCGGGGTCCAGAGCATGTGAAGGTGCTGGTTGCCAGGTGAGTCTCAGGCCACCTGTCGCGTTGGTCGTCTTTCTATCCCATCTTCAAAGAGGTTCGCGGAGCCGGCAGCCAGTGACCCGGCAACCGGCGGCAGATTTATGTCTGGTCGCCCAGAAGTGAAATGAAATATGGAATTTGCAATCAATTATGAAGCGTACAAGCCAGGGCCGCGGAAAAGAAGGGTAGGTATAGGTATCTAGCACAATTTCCTGTCGTCTCGCTCCCACTTTCGTCGTCATCCTCTTTCCCCACCGTGACTTCAAGTTTCCGTAAGAGGAGATCACATTGCCTCCCCATCTCCTTGTCTCGCGGGCAAGGAGCTCTGGCCGCCGTCTTCGAGCTTCATTTGGACTCGGGCCTCGAGCCGGCGCGTTGCCATTAAAGACGACGCGCCTCAAGTTCCAACAAAGACAGCTAACATAAAGTTGCACAGGTTGCGCTGAAAGAAACCTCGACTAGAACAATGGCCATAACCAAAATCAGCGCATCTTACTAGAGGGACACCTTTGTCTTCGATCAGAGATAGGTATCCCGGTGAAAACGCTGGTTGCTGAGCAGCGAGTTGCTGAACAAACGGGAATCTGGCACGTGTCGCGACGTTAAACCACCAGACCGTGACGCGTCACGGCCATCACGAGAAGACGCGTCAGGACGTGACATCAAAAATGCGATGCGAGCAGCACAGGAATGGCAACCGCTGACAACTGGCGGAAAAAAACGTTCAAAACAATTAACCTGCAACAATTCCACAGAACCAGCGCCCTCGGGCCAGTTAAAGCCTATTGATCGGGTCCGATGTTGCCACCGATGGATGTACCGTCCCGTACCTAGTGTCAGCGCTTCCACCGTATCAATTTCCGAGCGGGGACTGCATTGGCGGGGCTTGGCGCTGACATGATGGTTTTCACCCCCTCGCGCGGGGCTAAAATTGCAGTGCTGTGAGGCGGCTTGAGCCCAACATAGCCCTGCACACACCATAGGCCGGCTGGGTTTTCTTTTTTGAGCTTCGGCATTCCATTGGAGGGTCAAAACCATTTTGTCATTGCCAAGGCAGTCAGCATGAGTGTGCTTGGGCGTTGTCTGCACTGTGTATCCACACTGAGGGTTAAACCTTGCACCCCTAAAAGATTTCACATAGGAGATTGTGGACTCCCGGTCCCAAGGGTTACGCGTGATCCGCAACTTTTCGGGCACACAGGCCATGACCTCCCAAAGCACGTCCTCACACCTCCCAAGGCCATTCATCGGATTTGTGAGATCATGTGCCACCTTGTTCACAACCAATTCGAGAGGCACGTCCTTGAAGCTGTACGGCATCTTACTTGGGTGAGGCACCAGCCAAAAGCGGTCTTCCCCCGCACGCTCCTTTTCTTCAAGCTTGTAGAAAAGGGAGGTGAGATATTGTTTCGTTCTGTCAATTTCGTAGGCCGGCCACTTCAGATGAGTTTTCAGACTGGCCATCAGCCGGTCACGTGGCTAGCGGAACCCATAGTTAGACAAATAGACACTGATGGGATCGAATTCCAGAAGGCCTGGGCGCACATCTGCTGACGACATTGTGAAGTCTTTTGGCGGCGTCTGCGGCGTGCATGTATTAATGCATTCAGGGAAGGATTGAAGTTGGAACCTGGAAGACACCAGGAAGAGAAAGGAACCACCCATGTTGGGCATGTCACGTCGAGCCGTGTTTTTCACGCGTCACCCCGGAATACGCGCTAACAACTCGGGCTCGCCAGGATGTCCAGTGCAGGGGTGTTCTCATTGGCGGTATTCCCGCCTTGGCAAAAGCTCAGCCCGGGCTCCCCACATTCGAGAGACCGGGCGGCGGGCGGTGATTCGGGGCCGATAATTTATCAATGCCTTCTTAATCCGTACTGTGGACCGACGCCATCTCCCGTCCCGAAAGGGCCTATCTGCATTCTGAAAAGGGGCCTTTTACGATGCAGGTAGAGCTGGTAATGTGGCAAGCCCATGCCTCATCATGTCAGAAGATAAACGATGCAGCCTCGGCCACAAAGCCGGAGGCCGACGGTATCTGACATTGGGAGCAAGGATAGGTAGGAAAGGCAGGGCATTACAATAGCTTTGCTGCGAATGAGAGCTTTGACAAACGCAAACTTCTCACATTAATTCCATATAGCTTCCGTAGACGGCAACAGCATTCCGCAAGTATCCCGTTGCAATCTGATCGATCACAATGGCTGTCAAACGCTGCTGGAAAGCCCCCACATCACTTGACAAACGGGCAAACCTTAACGATCGCGCAGCCACCACCCCGCTCCTCCATTCCAACGCCAACGCCGCAATAATCAACAGAACGCCTTCAAAGCATAATGCCGCAAAGCTTTGTGTACTTCTCTACCTCAATCCCGGGGTTCGACCTCGCCGCCCTCTGCGCAGCCGCCTTCGCACGCGCAATGAACTGCGACGAGTACTCGTCGCTCGTCCGCACCAGCCAGAACGACACCTCGCAGCCCCGCGCCCGCAGCTCGTCAATCCGTCCCTGAAGCTCCTCCCACAGATCCCGATTCGCATACTTCCCGGTGCCGCGGCCCGGCTCCCTCCATGAGCGTTTCACCCACTATGGCAGCCACGCGGTTGCTCCACTGACGATGTACTTGAGATCCGTCAAGATAACAACCCGTCGCCATCCCTCGGCATCCCACGGCCGGAATTGCAGCGCCAGGGTTGTAATCACATTGGGCGAGCGCCTTGTGGGTCCGGCTCGCGACCCGGAATGAGGGTCTGGGGCGCTGAACACTGCAAGTCGGAGCCGAACACACGGGACTGCCAAGAACAAAACTCGCGAGTTCGCTTCGTGATGCGATCATGTCGCCGAAGGTTGAGGACAACGTGGTAGAAGGCAAACTCCAAGGTTCACCCGAGAACCTTTCCGGCATTGATCGGGAGCCTTGTCCTTTCGCCTCGATTTCTCAATCTCCTCCTTCTCTTTTCTTGTCGATCTTTCGATCTTGGAAACCGTCCGTTAGAACCCAAGAGGTGCTGGTGTAGGGCCCTGGGTAGCATGTGTCGTCCGAAAAAAAAACCTCCGTCTCGCGACGAGATAGGTGTCGCAACGTTGCCGCACTGTGGGATAGAAATGCAGAGACCTGAGTTCCCAACACAGATTAGCAGGGAAGATATCTGAGTTTCGGCTTCCCTCGCAAAATGGGTTTGAACGCCCGGCATAAAACGATGCCTGGTTTCCAGTTGCCCCAGCCAGCCGCCCATCTCGTTTTCTCTTCTTGCATCTCTCTGCCAAGTGGTGGCCTCGTGTCGTCTTCCAACCCACAAGTTGACAGCAGTACGCTGCTGTTCTGCTCCGTCCACAATGAAGTTTGGCAAACGCCGCAGGGGGTCGAAGTCTCCTCCAAGGAAACTTCAAAAGCAGCCCAAAGCCCCACAAGAAGCTGGCCATGGCGACATCAGTCTCAGCAATATGGGCAGCGAGCTCTTACGTCGGGGAGTGGAACTCCTCCGACCATCTCGGCACCGCAGCGACACAGTCGGATCCAGTCGATACAGAACACCAACACCGCATCCAGCAAAGGATCGCCATCGCACCGTGGGCGCTTCGGCAGATGAGGAGGAAGAGGAAGAATATCTCATCCCGCCGGTCCCGAGACTGTCGCCGGGGTCCGGACAAAACGGGCTGCCAACATCACAACCCGAAGACCAAACACCCCCCATCCCTCCTAAAAGCAATCTTCGCCCGCCACCCGGACAGATAAATATACCACAAGCCTGGGATATCGCCTCTTCCTCAAGCTCCATCTATTCCTCTGGTCGGCATTCATTCTCAGCCTCGCCCCCCTATCACTATACTCTAGACGGCTCCGACAACGCTTCTGAGTACCAGGAACACCCAGAGAGACGATTGATCCAAGTATCCTCCCAGGCTTCCAACCTACATGAGCCACGGTTTGTGAGCGTCGAATACGCTGATAGGATCGACCTCGACGGAGCAACGAACCCGGTTATGGCACGAGGAAGAAGTCAAAGCCTAAACGAAGTCCGACTTCCTAGGACGACAGTGTCCAACTTGCCATACGCCGTGGATACGCCGCTGTCATATTCCGAGTCCCGATTTCAGGGATCAGCATGGGCGCGTCATCCCGCTGAACGTGCGTCACATCACAACCACACGCAACGTCCCTTTTCGCCTCTTGGCAGTTTCGAAGAAGAGGAGCGCGGCCGACGGCGCAGGAGGTCGGCAGAGGTGTCTCCGCTGCGCTTACCTCAGCGTAACACGGTGCGCACTCCAGCTCGTGGTCAGGCGTGCAGTTCGGACTACAATACGGCATACCATCCGGCTGGTCGGGCTCAGACTCGGTCAACCGCGATGCTGTCGCCCACGCCAATACATCCAGCCTCAAGGTTCCTGGCGGAGCATTTCCTGGTAGAGCCCGCGTATAATCAGGGAGTTGAGACGTCAGAAGCTGCTGCTTCAGATCCACCACCTCGGGGACGACCACGCGGCCGGTCAGTGCGACGGATCGTGGAAGAGCTAGAGAACAGGCGGAATGTACCTCACAGTTCCGACGAAAACGACTTGCAGTAGACCTGACTACCCGGGTCCTCGGGACGCAGCACCGCAAGCTCGGGTCCGAAACGGGAAAACAAGGCTGTCTATATCCCTTTTTGCTTTCTGAGATTCATGCTGCCGGGCAGGAACCCGGAGCATCACGAAGCAATGTCATTCGTTTTGAGGCGTAGGATAGCGAGCAAGCACGGCGCCAGGCATATACCCCATCGAATCAAATCACATGTCAAACCTGACCTTCAACCAACTCCTTGCACCAGACCCGACTCTTCTTCATGTTGGGACTCGTCCATGTCGCTTCGCAGTGTCTATGTACATTGGGAAGAACTCCATGTCAGCAATCTCCTCCGGCGGGTTATACACACTCGTAACAATGACCGTAATGTCCCTATGCCTCAGCGACATCTCGATAAGCCTCGGAAGCAAATGGCTAATCACCCCCGCATTATCATCAGCCTCACACCCATCAATCCGATCAACCACAATAAAAAGTCCCGCCACTTGCGCCGCAAGCTGCTCAAAGACCCCAAACAACTGCGTGAAAGTCGACGCCCGCTTCTTCAACCGCCACGTATCACACAACTCCGGCCGACTATACGCCAGTTCCGGCCTCAAGTCCAACAGCTGCCCCAACAACCTTTTCACAAGCCCCATCACCGTCGGCCGATGATGATCCTCCCCTTCCGGCACATCACAAAACGCAAAAAGCACCGGCACCCCCCTCGGCTCCAACGCCCTTATAATATCCACCGCCGCCTCCGTAACCCAACTGTCCTGATTCCCTGACGCGCCGCCAATCCACAACAACAAATTCCTTTCATTCTCCGACCAAAACGAAATCTCCGACAGAGCCCCATTGTTCTCCCAGTGGTCTTTCTGACTAAGCTTGAAGCCGCGATCGATGACGGCGTCGAACTCCTCTGTGGCATCGGGCGCGTCAGCCAGGAGAACTTCCTGCAGGGAGCGCGCGTGCTTGGTCATTTCGAATCGCAGCATGAGATTTGTCTGGGCGGTGAGGGCGTGCAGCTTGGAGTTGATGATGCTCATGCTGGAGTTGATGGCGGAGGTTTGGGCGGTGAAGTTGGAGGAGAGCGCGGACAGGGTGGAGTTGGTGGAGGAGAGGGTGTCGATTATGGTGGTGGTTTGGAGGGTGTGCGTCGCGTCGGCGAGGGAGTGCATGGTTTTGTACTCGGCGTCGAGGTCGGAGAGGTGGTCGTCAAATTTGGACGCGCTGTTGAGGAAGGCGTCGACGAGGCGGCTGAGCCGCCAGCCGCGGAAGTAGATGAGGGCTTCATCGAGGATTTTGGCCATGTGCGCGTAGATGCGCGCGACGGAGGCTTTGATGCTGTTGGAGGGGAAGAGGGTCTTGTAGAACTCGGCGAGGGGGAGACGTTGGGAGATGGAGTCGAGGAGCTTAGTGAGGGCGTCTTCGCGGTCTTTTTTGGTCACGACGGCTTTGAAGAGGAGGAAGAGGACGCCGAAGGTCACGGTGTATTCGGGGGATTGCGGGAGGAGGACCATGATGATGCTGGAGGCTTTGTCGGCGAATGCGGAGAAGGTGTTGACGAACTTGCTGATGGTTTTGGGCCCGGACTTGCGATTTGTCTTTTTCTCCATCTCGGCTTGGATGGCGAGCAGCTTTGAGAGGATGTTGCCGGGTTTGAGGCCCCGGTCTGAGCCGAGCTCGGCCAGTTGTCGGTCTTCATCTTGGAGGTTGAGTTTTTCGAGGCGCTCTTTGGACACGATGCAGGCTTCTTGGGCGGGGGCGTAGAAGCAGAAGTCGATGCCTGAGAAGTACCAGTTCTGATGCGATAGCTGGGGTGCAACAACTTCTTGATCATCCGGCTTCGGAGGGGTGATCTTGGCCACCGGGGGATATGGTGTTTCACGAGGGCCAATTTCCGCCATTTGCTTACTTCCAAGGGTAACTTAGGGAGTTCCGATGTGGTGATTTTTCAGGTAAAGTATTTGGATCGGAGCAGAGGACCACTTGTTTTTCAGGGGTTGATGGATTGTCGTTTTGAAGGAAGAGGGCGCCAAGGCACGCCGCCAACCGCCAGCCATCGAGGCCGCCCTCCATGAGGCGCAGCGCGGTTGAGTGCAACTACAATTGGGGATCGGTGCAAGGCGGCCAGGCAGCGGTGCGGGGTTGGTTGGACATATGATGGCCATATGCGCACTGCACCGCCACGCTGAAGAACAAAGCCGCTTGCACAAGGCCCTTGCATCTGGTCTTTAAGAGGCCATCGGGTCTAAAGAATTCGGCCGTGGGGTTTCTTTCTTTCTTGGTCCTTTGTCTGAAGGTTGAAGGTTTTCATCACAATCGATTGTCAACATGAGTGAAGCATCGTGGTCTTCAGCGGACGAAACCCCTTCGTTCATTATTCCAGTTGGGGATAGCGGGGCAGCTAATGGTGAGGATGCAAAGACGAAGCCTATGGCGCTAAGGCTGCGCTGCGACGACTGTGGAAAATCATCACTCTCGTTGTTCGAGGTCGAGGCAAACGGAACGTCGGCACAGGCTAAAAAGGACCTCGAAAAAAAGAAAGACGGCGATTGCGACGGCAAAACCGACGAATCAAAGGTTCCTTGTCGGATTGGTCGCTACGTCCGCGTCAAGAAGGGCGAAGACAAGGAGCTTATCGACGACAGCGAGTGGAAGCGCCCACCGGATCCCGCACGCGACAGGGGCTACGCCATCGTTGTTGAGGAGAAGATCAACTACGACTACTACGGCAACGAAACGTCCCGAAAAGAGCTCCTGACCCTTGTCTCGCCCGCCCTGGTGACCGCCTTCAACGGCGTGGTCAAGCACTTCCCTGGCATCGGACTGAACGGCGGCAAGGTCACGGTCACGGCCCCCTACGCACCCCTATTCTTCTACTACGACGAGCTGCGTAAGCTCGCTGACAGCGACGAAAACCCCGGCCTGAAAGACGATTTCCTTCACCTGACCGACTTCTACAGCCGCCGCGTGAAGCCGGCCCACGATGTGATCAAACAGGACCAGGCAGACAACCTGGTCATCTTCAAAGACCTCTGGGCACTCTTCCGCCCAGGAGACCTTGTCTACACACTCGACGACTTTGGCGAGCCCACGATCCACATGCTGGATGCCACCGAGTACCGGCCCGGGGAGCGAGTGCAGGAAAACTATTCGATCCAGCGGTTCCGCCGGTTCAGTGCCGACCTCTGGAGCGTCACTTGGGACCGTGCATCGGGCCTCTTCCAGCGTGTCACTTTGACGCGGAGCATCAAGAGCTTCAGCGATGCGCGCCCCATTTCATCTCTACCGTTCTACCCTCTCTCGCATTATCGCGGTGATACCGATGCCCTACGCCTCACACTGCAGAAGCGTGGCAGGTCGTGGAAGAAGCTAGTCTCGGAGCCGGCTTCTTGCAAGGACTACGACGGCCCGGCGCGACCGCATGGCATCACCGCCAACGATGGCGAATATGTGAGTTCAACTATACCGAACCCTTTATTGGATGAAATATGAATTCTATGACAAACCGCTGACGAGTCTTGCAGCTGAACGAACGAATTCTAGTCGACGGGTCAGCCTCGTCCAGCATGATGGGGGTCAACCTGCGCCTTGCTCAGGTCCAAAATCAAGCAGCGATGATGTCCGGCCTGATGGGCGGCACAAACTACCAACGCATCGAGTACGAGTACCCCGTCTACGGCGCAGGGCTGAGCTCAGCCTACGACGACTTCGACGACTTCCCTCGCCACAGGGAGTTCACCGACCTCCAAGCCGAACTCTGTCCAGCCTCCGTCGTCTGCTACGCCCTGCAAAAGCGTGCCTGGTTCGACGTCCAATGCTCTCGAATATCCGAAGTTGAATGGGCAAGCGGCACGATGGAAAGCCTAGTCATCAACGAGGACACCAAGCGCACTCTCGTCTGCTTAGTCGAACAACACAAAAAGAATAAAGACAAAGGCCTCTCCGACATCATCAAGTTCAAAGGAAAAGGCCTCATCATCGTCCTCCACGGCAACCCCGGCGTAGGCAAGACCCTAACCGCCGAAGCCGTCGCCGAACACACCAAGAAACCCCTCTACCCCATCAACATCGGCGAACTCACCTCCAACAACGACATCGTTGGCCAGCTCAGCGTGCACTTCCGCCGCGCCTCGCAATGGGATGCAGTCCTCCTCATGGACGAAGCTGACGTGTTGCTGGAGAAAAGAAGCTACGAAAACCTCAACCGAAACGCCGTCGTCTCGGTCTTCCTGCGCATGCTCGAGTACTACGAGGGCATCCTCTTCCTCACCACCAACCGCCTGCTCACCATGGACGCGGCATTCGAGTCACGCATCCAAATCGCCATCCGCCTCCCCGACCTCGGCCCTGAGTCCCGCAGGCTGATCTGGTCGAATATGATCCGCCGTCTTGACGCGGACGAGGAGCAGGGCAAGGCCGAGCTGATGGAGCATTTGGATGACATGGAGCAGTGGGAGTTGAACGGGAGGCAGATCAGGAATGTCCTGACGATGGCGGAGTCGCTGGCGCTGGGGTCGCAGCGGCGGAGGGGGGCGTTGAGGTTTAAGATGGTGGAGGAGATGGCGAATGAGGCGATTAGGTTTAGGGATTTCTTTGAGGATGGCGCGCAGGAGAGGAAGGCGCAGTTGGGGATTGTGAATCCGAGGCAGTTTCAGGAGAGGCGGGCGAGGTGGTAGGGTGGTTGGTGGAGGGGAGATACCATGTTTTGGGGATTGTGGGGGTCTGTAGTTGTTAATACCTTTAAAGGAACGATATTGGCATGCCACATTTTCATACCGCAGCACAGGAGCTCATGTGAAACGACTTAGGTATACATAAAAATGGGTATAGTCTGAACTATAGGTATAGCCCACCCTACCGGGCCACAATGTCAGCGAAGGTGGAATAGGCGCAGGCACGTCCTGCTAACCTAGCGGCAGTGCCGGCTGAGCTCCTTTCGAGGACGTGGGATGGTGACGCTATGCGTTCATTCCCGGTCGTTCCCCTGACGCAGCAAGTTTTGTTGCTCCTCCGTGGGGCTTTTGGCGTTTTCGCAGTAGAATAACCTTCTGCCTCTTCCGCTTCCATCACACCTTTATCCTGACTGATAGGGATGTAATTTGCGGGTTCAAGTGTGACTATTGTTTGGAAGCTCACCTTTTTCTTTTCTCACGTTGCTGGTGAAAGGGGGTTGGTATCCATGCCCAATGACGAAGGGGCGACAATCCACGTCAACGACATAAAAGCATCCCAATGTCTCTGAAGGGGGTGTCTCGTGGGTCAAGCCGGTCAGCAGACTTGTTCAAACGGCCATTATAGGTGCGGATGAACCTGCATGCCGAAGTGATCCTGGGCCAAGGGTCGTGTTTCTCTCTCTTTGCGGGTGCCAGTTAGCGGTTATGATGATCCCATTCAGCTGGCAGGTGGAATCTGGTCAGGAAAACACTCACATGATAACTTCACTCACGAAGATGTCAATCTTCTACCATCAAACGAAAGCACGTGGGTTTGGACCTGCGGCCTGGTCAGGGAGTCCCTCAGGCTGGAAGCACGAGCTTTGGAGCTGGAGCTTATACTGCCTCCCCCCTCATGGTTGGAGTTGAGCCTGGTGTTCCTGTCCCTCAAGACCTTTCTACTCTTAAGGACCCTTCACAAAACACCCCTGGTCGTGGACGGTCTCAGATTCCCAGTCAGGCACCGCCTCGGAGTTCTAGTGCCTTTTATCAGGGCCCGGTGCAAGCAAGGTCTCGAAGTTCCAGTCGGGAACGCTCGAGCCATTCAGGCTCTCGTCGCGGTCCTTCTCCTCGGGAGGGTATGATTGACCGCACCACTCCAGTGTTTGAAGGCCAGGCAAGCAGTCCGGCCCTTCAGGTCCGTAGTCGTCAATCGTCTCAAATCTCGAGCAGTCGAGGCTCACAAGCTCCTCCCGATTTTTCTCCTTACGAGGGTATGATGATGGACTTGACCACTCCAAGGTTTGCAAGTCAGGCGAACACTCCGGCCCCCCAGGCCGGCCAGGGAGCGTCCCAGGGCTCTAGTCGTCAAGCATCTCAAACCAGTCGTCCCGCGTCTCGACCCTCTAGTGGTCAAGCTTCTCGTCGCGCATCGAAGCCTGAGCTATGAAGCACCTCGGCAATTTGTCCCGGCCCCAGCTCCGATTCAGCCTTTGGTTACGAACCCCAGTCGTGTCGCGCCTCCGAGCCTAAGTTATGAAGTGTCACCTCGGCAATCTGTCCTAGCTCATCCCCCTACTCAGCCTTGGGCTACGCACCCTAGCCGTGCCGCGCTTCCGAGCTCCGCACCAATCCCAATTACACGCTTCATTCCACACCCTACAGGCTCTGGTAGTGCAGCATCACATGCTCCTACGCCTAGAGCCCCAGGCCCGACTTCAACTGCTCACCATTCAGCCTCTGGCGGTGAAAGACACCCTCCTGCCTCTAGACACAGCTCTGGTGAGGCACCGAGGGCTACGAGCCGAGATTCTAGGCCTGTGAGTCGAGTCTCTGCGCCTAGAGAGAACCGGAGTCCTAGCTATACACGATCTCGGAGCTCCAGTCGCGCACCATCTCAGAGTTCCAGCCAGGGACCGTCCCCACCAACCTACAGTCAACCAACCGGACTCCAGTATCAGGGCCCTGATGAGAGAGCTTCTCGGAGCTCCACTCGGGCACCGTCTCGGAGTTTTAGTCGGGAACCGCCTCGAAGTTCTAGTGACCATTATCAGGGCTCTCATGAGAGAGCATCTCGAAGCTCAAGTCGTAGCCGGAACTCTCAAGCCCGTTCAAGTCGGCCAGGTAGTCCCGCCTCTTATAGGGCGCCTACCTGTAAAGAGGAGGGGCCCTGGCCTTGCAACCAACCCCCAGTTGACGGATTCGATGGTTATTGCCCCCTCCACGACCAACTTAGTCTATTACCGGAGTGAGATCTAGGTAATGTACACTTGCAGTTATGCAGCTGGCTGTAGGTGCAGGGGCGGAGGTGTGGCAGATCGATGCGCGGAGAGAGGGTGGACGGCGGGCTGGCACCCATCGGTAAGGAGACTCAGCTGGGGTGATGTCTACCATACCTACTAGTAGGAACAATAAAAGTCATAACCCCTATACAGATTTCTTGTTTCCTTTGTAAGCATGCTGTCCGGTGTCGGCCAAACCAGCCGGGGTTAGGGTTATTGCGTGTATTCCCGGAAAAGAGGCTACTAAAGTCTTCTTTAAGTACCTTCATGTTAGAAAATTGATGGCGGCCATCAGGTATTAGCCTATGGTAACTTAAATATGCACCTACTCACGTGTTGCTTCGCTGGCAGACCGCGCGGATTTCAATTCATCCGGCTTACCTACCTACCTCCCTTCATGGATGACGACTTCGTCCACTTCCTTCACCTCAAATTCCCAACTTAAAGATCCCAACTTGGAGTCATCCAACCCAGCCCAACCAAATTGCCTCGCACTCACTTCCCTACCTACCTACCCTCAAACCTTAAAGCCAACCGCCTTCAAAATGATCTACCTCGGCGGCGGCGGCTCCGAAGAAGACGAGTCTCAAATATGGGACCTAGTCTTCGCCCCCCACCCCCTCTCCCACCCCCAACCCCAACCGACACATCGTCATTGCCATCTGGCCCCAAGCCCAGCCCCCCTCCCGCCACCCCTCTGTCATCTCCTGGTTCACCACCGCCCTCTCCTCCCGGCCTGGAAGCAGCGCCTTCACTATCCTCCCCTCCTCCTCCACTACCCCGCCGCATTTCGGCCTCGATACCGCAGACATTCTCTTCATCCCTGGAGGCAACACCTTCCATTTGCTCCAGTTTATGCGAGAACATGACTTACTCACCGCAGTGCGTGCCTTCATCGCTCGCGGGGGGAAAGTCTTCGGCGGGAGTGCCGGTGCGTTGGTTCTTGGTGCAGATATCGGAATTTGCGATGTGAAAAATGGGGGGTTGGATGTGAATGATATTGAGATGGAGGACACGCAGGCGCTTGGGTTGTTGGGGGGAAAGGGGGTGGTGTATCCGCACTTTGAAGGGGG
>Ga0247780_1000805_pt1 | contig 25103 bp, 7 predicted proteins | sample UWRJL079202R5_FD_179927 | JGI IMG/M metagenome (GOLD analysis project Ga0247780, IMG submission 179927) | Plant litter microbial communities from Arlington Agricultural Research Station in Wisconsin, United States - UWRJ-L079-202R-5 | ecosystem: Environmental > Terrestrial > Plant litter >... | reverse complement strand
AAAAAAAAAAGAAAAAAAAAACAGAAAAGGCCGGCCGCACCGATTGCGTTCCAGGAGGTCTACTATCGTTGGCACCATGGTTGTTGGTGGACTTCAGGCCCGAGTCCGTAAGCGTTAAGGGCTGACTTTGATTTGCTGGCTTAAGGGCGCGGTTGCGTTTGGAGGTGCACAATGTGACGAGTAGCCGGAATCTCAGACCATATCGGTTGCCCTTATATATCCGTTTTCACAACCAGAGGTCATTTATGTGAAGAAGCAGGATCTTTTGCGCGGGAACTTACAGCTGTCCGAACGTGATCTTTCTCAGTTGGAAGCCAGAGGTACCAATGCCCGGATTGGGTTTGAGCTGAAGCCTTGATACACAAACACAATCGAGCTATTCCGCTTTTGGGTCTCGGTACCCTGGCAACATTGAGCTGCCGAGAAAACCTGTCAGCATTCCGACATTGCCGAACCTCGCATCCTTAGGGTGTGACGCGGTTCATGATTACTAACCACTGTCATTTCTCAAACCTTTCTACCTATTTAGGGTATTGGCACCCCGGTAGGCGGAAAACTCACTCGACCTCATGCCATCAGACAGCGATGGTCCTAATCCCCAGCCTGGCATGGATGCCAACACGCAGTTCAGCTTTGTAATCTATCAAGGCCCAACACTCCCTCGCGACACGAAGACCCGGACATTGATCCGCCGGCGTGCCATGAGAGATGTCGCGGCGGATAGGAAACGCAAGGGCTCTGACTGGCATGGGCGGCACGCGAATCGGGGGCAGTATCCCGTTTTGTTGCAGGCGCCATCTGATGCCGTAGCTATTACGGGAAGGGATATTTCGGTCTTGCAGAGCCTCGCGCAGCTAATTGGGTTGCGACTTGGTCTTGGTTTCGCCCCCGGGATGCCTCAATCTCTAGGTGTGCAGCAGAGAGGTGCCCTGGCAGGCAGCAAGTTCGTTTCGTTTATCCCTAGCCGTTATGGACACAGGTCCGGCATGGCCTCGACGGAGGCGCTGACGCGTGCGACGGACTGCGTGCTCGCTAAACGACACTCAATGCTGGTTAAGGGCGGCCGAGAAGATCAACGTCGCATCTTGGTGAGGTATGCAGAGGCGCTGAGAGCCCTGCAGGCGGCGTTGGATGACGAAGGCCAGCGCTCCGCGCCGGAGACGCTGTGTGCGGCGCAGCTACTGGGCATTTTTGAGGTGAGTGGCAGCACTCACGCCCTCACTACATATAAGCTAACAGTAGAGTGTAAGCTGCTAAGTGGAGATGATAATCGTCAAACCTGGATACACCATGTCGGAGGAGCCACACGCCTGATGGAAGTACAAGGTGCGATCTCGTTCGGGGGCGAGTTTGAGATGGCGCTGCTTACGGCACATGTTGGGCCCGCTGTACGAGTCATTGTCTTATATTCTTGCGTCCGTCCAAACGCACATATGCTGACCGCCATCCGCAGGTAACCGAGGCCTTCCTAAGTAACAAACCGTGCTTTCTGGCCGAGCCTCCATGGCTGGATGTCATGTACGCAGGCATCCGCGGAGATGAGTCCCTTGCCGAATACACGGATCTCGTCCTTGCGTTATGGGGACACCTCGTCGACGGCCCGGCAATATTCAAGATGACGACGGATCTCGTCTGCTCCCCCACATCGCCTCCACAAAGCGCCATCGACGACCTCATCCGCCGGATACTGCGCGACTGGGCGATGCTGTTCGAGTGGCTTTGTATGGCTCAGAATCGCATCGGACTGCCGTTTGCCGTGATGAAATCTGAGTGGCGCGATGCTGCTGTCTTTCCATTGTCGGGCGATGAGCTCAGGGACTGGACACAGCTAGCCTTGAGAGGTACATATGCGACATGCCGCATGCTCAAAGCCCGACTCCTAGTAGCGCTCGCGCCGGCGAGATTCCGGCACCTGGAAGGAGAGGCTCAAGAGCTAGCTGAGCGCATTTTGAGCCTTGATTCCGACACGCTGCCAGCTTCGGGCATTCTTGGGCATGGCCTCGTGGGAAGCTTATTCGTGTCACAGAGCAGCTGGCTTGCGCGGGCAATCGTCGAGACAAAGGATGTTTGGGTTGAGGGGTTGGATGTTTGTCCTGATGGCATGGTTGAGAGGAGTAAATTCGAGGCTTGGTGTGCGGGAATGGGAAGGAAGTTGTCCAGTTAGTTCAACAAGTAGAGGATTCGCAGCTGCCGGAAAGTTCGCCCAGTCCATTAATTAATAGTCCGTATAATGTTGGTCGAGGAATGGTCGGTCGGCATTGAAGGTGGTGCAGCTTTGGCATTTTTATTAATCTCGGTTGGTGTAAGTCACGGGGTCTAGTTTCCGATCACCCCTGTTCCTGATCATCTTGTACATACAGGGGTCGGACCCCCCCCCTGTTTTCAATTGACTACCTTGCAGCAACTATACAATCCTCCGCTCCCTCGCTTTCTTCCTCTGATTCAGAATCTTCTGATGAGTCAGATGATTCTAAATCGAACCTCCCTGCCTCCACCTGTGCCCTGTGAATATCGTCGATAGTGGCAAAGATGGTGTTTGGGTCTGGAACTACCCTCTTCCTTTTAGTAGGCTTCAACCGCTCCACCGTTGCCTTCAGCGCTTCGATTTCACGTGCCTGGGTAGCCAGTTGATAGTTCTTTTGGTCAAAGGCCTTTTCAACCTTCCGGAATAGGAGCCTTTCGCTAGGAGTGGGGTCTCTATTGGGGCGAAGAATAGCCTTCAGCTCCCTCGCTTTCTTGGGGGTAGTCACGGGGTTTACCACATACCTATAGTCCTCCAAGGTAGCCCCCCTAGCGCTTAGAGGTGTAATAAGAGTCTGGGGACTATTTTGAACTGTAGGGCTGTTGTTGTTCTTGACCAGGTGCTGGCTTATTAGAGGCTTGCTCATATTAACAGGCCAGAGACCCCCTGCTTTCTAACCAGACCGTATATTGAACTGGTGCAGTGATGCAACAGGGAAGAAACCACAAGGAGAACCACAACCACAGAACGGTGCTGTCAGCCTGAAAGGCCGACTCCCAGGCTACTGGTCCTCTGATCGGAGGGACACAAATGCAACTGACGTAGAAAAACAGATACGTACTTAGTATGGAACAAAACCTAGTATGTAACGGTGCCTAACATGAAACGGAGCCTAGCATAGAATAATAAAGGAAATGCGACTGTAGATTAGGTCATCTTCCTTCGATCGAAGGGCTAGAATGTCACTAAGCTTTCAATAGGAGGTCTTCGTAGTGAAAATCGTCGGAATGATAATTGTCGAAAGAAGCGCGGTTTAAAGAACTGCGCGGCGCGGCCCCTTTTTAACAGTAACACGCGCTAAAGAACGTATCGTTATATATATAAGCGGCTATAGTAATATTACATACAGAGCTTAAAAAGAACGACAGAGTCGGCTTAAATAAACACCTTAAGTTACACTTCCCCTTAAGATTAACCGTTAGTCCTACCTATATAGTAATCTTAAACATAAACTAACCCTCCTAAGACTTCCAGTTATAAGAACAGTGTAACAGTCTGTAATAACTAATCTTCCTTATTACTTACCTAATCCTCTAATACCTCCTATCTTTCTTACAACCTATCTTATCTGTTAAAGTCCAACTAGTGCGTAAGAAGTAAAAACGGCTTTAAGGTCTAAGGGAAATAAAGTCCCGTTCGCTCCTTAAGTTTAGGAACCTCCTCCTATTACTTAAGCTATCCAGTCTAACAGTTAAGCTAATAATAAGTACGCTAAGGCTTAACTGAAGGTGTATTAGTGATAGTTTTAACAAGTTCTTTCGTAAACTTCTTTATAAGCTTAAAAGCAGACTTAGTTTCCTTCTTAATAAGTTTAAGCTTTAAAACCTTTACACTTAACTTAGCTATCTTAACCTTTAAGTCTATAATAAGTTAAAAGATTAAAGCGCCCTTAGAAGCAGCTCTTAAAGCCTACCGATCCTTATTAATAAATAAAGTATCTAAATCTAAAACTCTCTAATCGAAGTACTTCTTTAGATTAAGGAGTTAGTACGCTATAACTAAATCTACAAGATTTCTCGAAACCTTATTAATTATTCCCTTAATATAGGTTACTTATTTAAGCTCACTTAAGACCGTAAACTTAAAGGAGCTAACTCCCTTCCCTTTAATCGAAAGAGTTATATACTTCGCTATATAATCACTGCGGTTATAGTAAGTGATAAACCCCTTATCCTTCAGACTTAACTTCTTCTTCTTATAAAATGTAACATTTAAAGTTATCTAAAGAGCATCTAAGATAATTTCTGCCTAACGTTAAGGTATACTTAAGGTAATGTTCTTTTTATTTAACCCTTTCTCTAATTAGAAGGAAAAGTATATTAGGGATATAAAGGTATTAATTTAAAAGACGTTATAACTAACTATTATTAACTCTTATAAAATTATTCTTATTACTTCCACAGCTATAAAGCTACACTTTAACCTATACACTTATTACAGTACCTACACTTACTTAATATTAATGTTATTAGGTATTATAATTAGCAGTGATAATATTATAATCTAAAGTACTACTTTACTATAAAGGCACTGAAGAGTAACTTACTTCTGCTGCTTAAAAGTCTTCCCTTACTTAAAAGAATTAGTACCGTAAAGAATCCTAAAGCAGTTATCGTATATAGCTATCACTTAATACTTATTATTTTTGTTTATAAAGAGGTATTAAAACCGTCGAGACGCTATCCACTCTTACTTTTTATAGTTGTAAATAAAGTTATAAAATCGAGTAAAGACACCTTTAAAAGCAATCCAGACTTTATCTTCTAATCCTTAAAGAGTATAAGTAATAAGGGTACTTACCTTAAGGTCGTTTAGCTAGATTTTACGGCTAACCTTAATATAAGTATTGTAAAGCTATAAGGTATAAGTAAGTTACCTTTCTTTAAAGACTGTCTTACTGTAAACGTAAGTATTCTTAAGAAAGTGAATCTAATATATCTTATCCTTAACCTTAAGTCCGATTAGATTATAGAATATTAGCTAGTTATAAACTGCTACTTTAGGGTAATCGATAGGTTAATTCTGAAGTAACAGGATTTAGTTCTTTAAAACAATTATAAATATTAGTAACTACTTATTAAGGAGCTTAACACGGTACTAACAGTGCAATCGAAAGATTAAGGTAAAGAAGGAACAGGTCTAATTACTGACAGTAAATATAATTAAGCCCTTAAACTTCAGGCTTTTAACGAGGTTATAATTAGGGAAGGGGGAGTAAACTTCCGGAAGGTTTAAGAAGTTTCTTAAGGGAGGGAAAAGCTTTAACTAAGTATCGGGAGTAAGGATTCGCTTAGTAACGCGCTGCTTAGTAAGAGTAGCAGAAGCTACAGTATACGCTTTAACAGGGGTTTATAAAGTAGGTAAAACTATTCTAAGTAATAAAAAGCACTGTTTTACTTTAAAAAGAATATAAATCTCGCGATAGTTTTATTTAATTAAAGGGAAGGAATAATAAGAAGGAGGTAAAGTGTATATAATATTAAGTTATAAGAGTAGTTAAAAGAGTGTGTAGTTTAGTAAAAGTTTAAGGTTTAAGGTTAGAAGCAGTTAAAGGGGTTAAAATAACTTTTTAAACTAACCTATTCTAACTAGCTAGCTAAAAAGGTAAACACTCTTTTTCTATCCGATCGAAGGAAAGAGTAAGTGTTTACACTTAACAGTAACTGCGGAAATAAAACTTAACTTACTTCCAGAATTTCCTCCTCTTTCCAACATTACTTTTCTTTTTATAACCTTTAACTTTTCTACCACTTACTATTATAATAATAGCTTTAAACTTTTCATCTTTACTCTCCTTTATCTCTAATCAGAAGATATTTAAACGTCTAACATTAGTGTGTAAAACATTAAAATGCAGTCTAACACTAATACAGTTTACGCCCTTTAAACCTGTAAACCTTGCTTTTATCCTGAAATTAAAAGGTGTAACGGCACCCTCCCAGTTTGTTTAAGTTCTTAATTTCGGATCTCTGTTTTAGGATATTAAGATAATCCCTAATAATATACTACAGTAAATTTAGATAAGCTCTAACTACTTTTTCACCGTATCGTTATACCTTAAAATCTTTAAGGTAAGAGGGGCCTTCTTAGATATATACGTAACTTAACTAATTCCTAACAGTAAGGATAGAGTTAGAAAACTCTTTACTTACCTTAACCTTCACAAGGTTTAGCTTAAGCTCTTTAACGGAACTTATCTCTTTCTGCTTAACACAGTATATATTAAAGTATATAATAGTAACCTATTTAACTGTTAACTTTACTAAGTTGTTAATTATCTTAAGTACGTAAAGGGCTTATTCATTTAAGTATTTAGAAAGTTATAAGTGTCTCTCTTTACTTAATTAAATATATATAAGTTAACTAAGTCTTTTTAACAGGAACTCTAACCCTTATTTTAAGTGTAAGGAATCTTTTTACTGTTTGTTTTACAAAATTAATAGTTAAAAGGTTCAGTTAATATAGCCTTTCTTTAAGTGTTTATTATACTTAAACATTAACGACAATTCTCATATTAGGCAGTGCAGGAACTGCTAATTTAATAACTGTATTTACAGTTATAAGAACTGGAATCTTCCTTTAAAAGTAAAGTTATAAAAGGTAACTTTATTATTAAGAAACTCTTTACTAAACTTTATAACTACGCTATTAAAGGATAAGTTAAAGTTTAACTTAAGTAAGGTTCGGGAGTAACAGAAGGCTTTTAAAAAGGGGAAGAAGTAAGAGAAGAAATAGAAGTAAGATCCTATACAGGAAGATAAAGGTAAGGGACGTATATGCTTTATAAAATAAAAATAAACTTATTACCTTTTTCCTTTATATTACTTTAAAGTATAGTGAAAGTAATAATATATTAAGACGTATACTTAAACTATTAAAGGGAAGAAATAAAATAAGAGAAGAAAAAAAAGAAATTAAGGAGTTAAGCTCCCTTTAATTAAAGTACTTATGCTGTTTTAAAGGAACTGTAAGTTATTAAGGCTGTGTAATAATACTTCCCCTTAAGTGTTACTATAAAGTTTAAAGGTAATATACAGATAATTTTAAGATATAGAATTAATAATAGGAAGGTAGGAGACACTTAAGAAAGGAAACCCACATTACTCCTCCGATCTTAGAAGTTAAGAGGCTTCCCTTACAGAATTTCGACTCTGAACTCACTTAGCTTAAAGATTCGGATTCGTTTCCCCTTATTAACTAGGAGTAGGATACCGCTTCGCTTAATAACTTCTTACTTATACTTAACTTCCTTATTTTACATAGTATCCTCTTCCTTTTAATTAAAGATAAGTTTACTATTCTTATTAATTGTTAATGTTAAGATATCCTTTACATCTAAATCCTTTAGGTTATACTTATTAAGATTAGGGTTTTTAAGAGTAAAAATAGCTTTATTATTAAACTTTACGTAAACACTATCTACTTAGAAGAACTTCTTAATTCTCTTTAATAAGTAAAAGGTCTTAAATTATACTCTGTTAAGTGTCTTAAGAATATAGGTTAACTTAAACTTAACCTTCTTAACTTTATAAAGGCTATGTTACTAATACGTTAGCTTTTAGTATGTAAATATATCGATCTTTTATATACTATCTTAGATTAAGATAAGGTCTCCTTCTTTAATTAAAGCAGACTGAAGTCGAAACTTATACGTAAACTTCTTCTTTTAATAATTAACTTACTTTTACTTTACAGTTATAACTTAGTCTGCTATAATACTTATATTATACTAAGCTTTACTAAGGTATCTTACTTTAACAGTTATTAATGTAACTTTAGCTTTAAGATTAAGTTACCCTTTATCTAATTAGATAAAGATAATTACGTCCCATTTAATAAGATATTAAAAAGGGTAATCGACCTTAACTTTAAATATTAAGTTAAAGCCTTTTATTAAGTAAAAAAAGGTTATCTTATAACTCTCTTTAAGACTTATCTTATTAATATAAAGGATATAAGGAAGCCACTTTTTAAATCTAATAACGTTTTTATTAGTAAGCTTAACTAATATTAAGGTAATCTAGTAATAACTTCCTTTATTTAGTCTGTTAGCTTTTAAATTATATAAGGATATAATAATACGTTTAATATAAAGTTCCTTAAGGTATTCCTTTAAGAACCCTTTAAACTTAAAGCTACTGTCTATTAAAACTTCTAGTAACTATCCCTACTGTAGAATAATGTAATTTATTATAAAGGTTTTCACTACTTTTAAACTTTTAATGTAGAAGACTTTTACTTCTAAGTATCTAAAGAGATTATCTTATCTTTCGATTACCTATATCTTCTTACCTTTAAGCCTAAATATAAAGACTTAAAGGTTAAAAGTCCACTTCGTAAACAGTTACAGGGATAATATATTATACTCCAGTCCTTCTTTATAACACCTATTATTATAACATTAACAGTTAAGATAGCTTTTAATCTAATTCTTAACTATAATATATATTCCCTTTTAATAATAATACTTAATAATCTAATTATAGGTAGCCTTACGTCCTTAATAGCTAGAGAGTTTATAAAAACGTAATTAAATCTGTCTTTATAACTTAAGATAGTTTACAATTCTCCACAGGAGGATACTTATACCCTTAAGTAGCTATATTTAAAGGATCTTATACTTAATGATATATTTGTAACACCTAGCTTTCTACTTCTAAATCGTTAAACGTAACTTCTTTATAACCTTAAGTGGAATAGTAAAGCTGGTTAAGTAAGCTGTAATGTTATAAGACTCCTTTTTCCACATGTTATTAAGTAATAGTTTAATTTAAAAGTTTACATTAACGGTTTTCTAAGTAAAGATCTAAGTGTCGACAAAGTTATTAATATCCTCTTTAAGCTCGAGTGTTATTAGATTAGAGGTACTAGTAGGTTTTTATAACAGCCTGTTAGCTATAATATTCTTAAAATTAAGTATATGTTTAACGTTAAAGTTAAAGTTCTAAATTTAAGTAATTTATCTTATAAGAAAGGCGTTAAGTATATTATTAGTAACTCCGTTTAGCTAATAAATTAAAATAAGAGCATTAATTTTAATAATAAACTTAACCTTATAAAGGTAGTAACAGGTTTGTTTTAATATATTTAACAGTCCCTTAAGTTCTTACTTAGTAATATTGTAACGTTTCTTAGTATTAGACTATATTCTACTCTTAAAGCAGTAAAGGTGCTGTTTTTTATCTAGCTTAACTTACTTAATAACTTCTCTTTATCTTTCGAGGTTAATATTAATAATTATAAAGATAAGGCTATATTAAAAGTCGTTATAAGTTATTACTATTAAGATTAGAGTAATAGTAACCTTTCTTTATAGGAACTTTATTATTATTTACTCTCTTTTAGTCTATTCCTACTATATATCCTTCTTTATTAACGTGTATAGCGGTATTATAACTTATTTAAATAACTTAATCTAAACTTAGTAAAATCTAGTTATTCTTATAAATAACTAGATTTCCTTAACGTTTAAGCAGGTTCTTTATTTATTTACTTTAATAACTTTCGTTTAATTAGGAGAATATCTGTTTAGTAAATATAAGTAACTTAGTAAAACAGCTTTTACTTAAACCTACTATAACTTAACTAAGGTGATAGTTACTCCTACTAGTTTATAGTTAATAAGTACAGTATTTAAGTTTATTAAGTGCTTAACTATATAGCGTTGTAAATTAGGTTTAAGCTTTTCTCTATTATAATTGTACTGTAGCCCTTTAATATAGATATTATTAAGAAATAGCCGACACTTATATGGGATAAGGTTATAAAGTATTTAAATTACGGCTTATATAAACTAAACTATTAAGTTTATTACTCCTTAAGGAAAAGTATATATCTTAAAAAGTCTAATCGGAGTAAAGAAAGTCGTTATATCTTTACTTATAACGTCTAGCTTAACGTAATTATAACTAGAAAAAAGATCTAAGAGTAAGATAAGCTTACAGCTTTTAAACTCCTTACTAAACTCTTCTATACTTAATGGGCTGAAGGTATTACGAACTGTGACTCCATTTATCTTTTGGGTATTATTAATTAGACGAAGATTACTGTCCTTTTTCTGAACTACGAATTAGTTATTACAGTACACTGTATAAGACTCCTCTAAAACTCTTTACTATACTTTATCTTTAAGGATTTAGATAATCTTAAGGATAAGAGGTTTCGGGATGGGAATATAGCTAGACTGCTAAGCTTTATAAAGGACAGTCTTAATCTTTTACGGAAGTATAATCTTTAAGCTAATCTAACCGCTTTCTGTAAAGTCTTATAAGAGAGTTACTTCTTTATTATAGAGGATATAAATAAATAATTTAACTTCTTTTAGGGTTAAGTCTTTTATAACTTTATTAAAGATATCTTATAACCTCTCCTTTATTAATCTTATCCCTTATTTAATTAAAGAGAACTTTAATAAGTAATACTTATTAAACTCGCTACTATACTGTATATACTTTTTTACTTTAACTATTCGTTTACGCTTCCAGTTTAGATCTCCTTTAGGAATAAAGCTGTTAAACAGAGCAGTATTAACTAATTTGACCTTCTTATCGGCTTACTTATATATAGTGAAGCTTTTAGTTAAAACAGGCAGTTCCTTTATATTTAATTAATAAGGTTCTTTCTTCTTATAACACTTATATATCCTTAAGACCTCTTATAACTAACGAATTTCTTCCTTTAAGGTTATCTTCTTCTAATTGAAGGTAAAATTATCTAATAATTAAAGGGAAAGAGCTTTGTATTATAAATCGTTAACTAACGGTAAGGTAAAGCGTTTAAAAATGTCGTTAAAGATAGCCTTATGTGACGACCCTGCAGGCCGTCACTTGGGCCGGGGCGGCCCGACGGATTCCCCGCAGAAGGAACAGTGCGGGAGGGCAGTGCACACTGTCCAGACGCACTGGGCCAGGGGCGTAAAGACCCGAAGCCCCTACGACCAATAAGGCGCTGCTCGCAGCATGCCGAGTGCTCGCATCGCGAGCAGGAGAAACCTCACGAGCAGAACGCTCGCACAGTGCAAAATGCTCGTATAATAAGCACTTACAATATTACAAGTAAGGTACAAAGTACCTCCTAGTTAATTAATATAGATAGCTATAGTTATGCTTATAACTACCGTAAGGACTCTGGTTCCTCACGCTAGTATTTAATTATTTATTTATATCTTACTGTTCAGACTTACCTTTATGTATTATAGTGACAGTAACCTACAGTGATATTAAACCCCTTATTTAAGAGTGCTAGCTTAATAAGCTGTCTTTAAAACGCCCCTTACCTATTAATGTCCTGTTATATGTTTTATCTTAACTTATACTAGTCCTCTTAAAACCTATATCAGGTGTAGGTTGTAATATAATACTAATGTCTTAGTTTTAAACGCTATTTGTTAAATTCCTAAACATTACCTCTCTCTTACTAATATATCGACTTCCAGAAAAGGTAAAGAGCTTAAAGAGGCGTAAGCTTAACCTTAGCTCCTTACTATTGATAAGTTAGCTGTATGCCTTGAAGACTTAAACCTTAATTAGTAGGGATTAGTTAAAGAACTTAACGAAGCTTTCTTTAAAGATATTAAAAGTCGTATCAGTCTTATTGAAAAACTTTAAGCTTAACTTAACGTTATTAAGCTGGAGAATAATAACTTTAAAGGCTTGTAAAAGAAATAAGTAAAGCTCCCTTTACTGTTACGCTTTAAGGGAGACTTTGTGTAATTAGAGTCTTAGATAGCCTAACTCCAGAGTTATGTTACCTATTACGATAAGTAGTTCTTTAAAGAAGAAGGAAAAGTTAAGTTTGTTAAAGCCTTATTAGACGGAGTAGCTGCTTACTAGTATAAACCTTACGCGAAGATAATTAACGACCTTTTTATAAATAGAGTATAAAAGGAAACCTTTAAGATTTAAGCCCTTTTCGATAACTTTGATGTGTTTATTAACTAACTCTAGACTAAGTTTAGAGAACTAGATGCTTTAAAGTAGGTTAAGTAACGCCTTATAACCTTAAGGTAGATGTCCTTAGTCTTTAAGTTCTCTACACGCTTTAAACTAAAAGCAGTAAAAACTAAGCTCGGCTAAGAGGCCCTGGTAATGCTGTTCTGGAGTGGTCTAAAGGAGCACGTTACTGGAGACCTTTACTGAGAGGACTGACTGAACTGTCTTTAGGAATTAGTTGAGATAGCTATTAAAGCCGATAATTAGTATTATAATTATTATTATCGGAAGAACTTTTGGAAAGAGTAGACCCTTTACCAGTTAAATAAACCTAGGAAGGGGAGCTAATCGACTGTAATAGGTTACTACCCTAAGTTAATAGATATTAGTATAGTAAACTGTTAGAATCGACTTAACTGTGATAAGCTTTAACGATAACAGTAATAGAAGCAGTCTAAGGACCTATTATAAGTCCAGTACTTTAATTACGATAAGAAAGGCTATATAGTATAGTAGTACCCGTCGTTAAAGTAAGTTAGTTAAAAACCTGTCCCGGAAGGAGAAAAGCATATTAGGTTTAACTTAGGAGATATTTATATTAGGTTAATAAGTAACGAAGAAAACTACACTTAGATAGATAAGTACAACTTAGGAGATAAGGAAGAAGAAGAAGAAGAACTTTAAGATGTAATATATCTAGTCCTTAAAGGTGTCTTAGAAAAGTTAACTATGGAAATGCAAGTCGCAGAAAACCGACTTTAAAGTGGAAACTTAAAACTGCTAAAAGTGTAAGTCACTGAAGACTGACTTTAGGAAGAGATGTTCCAGTTAGCTGTTATAAGTCTTAAAAACCTTACTTTGTAAGCTTAGGAACTAAGGAAGTTTAGGAAAGACCCTAACTTAGAAATCACTAAGATGGTAGAAAAAGTTGAAAAACTAGCCCTTTAGGCTATTTAAACAGTAAAGTATACCTTAAAAGGTAAAAGAGAGTAAGTTAAGAGAATTAAACTAAAGAAACGGAAGTTCTTCTTAATAATGCCCTTTAAGACTTTTAAACACTTTAAGTATACTAAGTGGATTAATACCTTTACCTCCTTAAAGGAAGGACAGTTTAAGTAACTACTCTGTATTAAAGCCGGTATACTTTGGATTAATACTTTAAAGGTTTCCTGAGAAAGCACGAAATAAGTATATTAGCAGAGGATTTAAGAGCTAGAGGAGAAATATTAAGAGTTAGTAAACGAAATAAAAGACTTGCGAGTTAAAGGCTTTACTGTGATATTAAAAGATAAAGCGGTAAAAATCGGGTTGAAACTCTATAATAGAGTTTGCTTTGCTAACTAACTTAAATATTAACTTATTAAGGAAGACTATTTTATGGAAGAATAAACTGGATTGTTACTACCTGAGTTTTAGGAAGAAGTTTAGGAAAAATAACGTATATAAAGGTAAGTAGAAGAAGAAAAAGAATAAAGCGTTACTTCTTCTATTCTGTACTTTATAACTGTAATACCTGTAGTTAATATCGATTACTCCAGTTATAGAGATATACTGTAGATTGATTATATATATAATAACTGCATTTTTAACCAGCATTATAGGCCTAAAGCCCTTTATAACCACTTCTTAAGCACACAGAAACAGGATTACGCTATTGTTAGAATAGAGTTAAAACCAGCTTACTACTAAGTCTCCTACTCCTTAATAAAAGAGTTTAGTAATAAGCGGAAAGTTATAGTAGTTAATTAGGCTCCTGCTATATGCTAGTAAGGAGGGGTACTTAATAACTACTTAGTCGTAATGTGCTTATTATATCTTAACGGAAAAGTTAGAGAATAGTAGAAGTGGGAAAACTATTAACGGATCTAAGAGTAAAAAGACATTACTGCAATCTAAGCTTATAAAATGTACTATCGACTTATTAAGGACTTTAGGAATATTATACCGTTTAAAGTTAATTAGATGCTAAAACGTAAAAACTTAAGAAAGGTTAATCGCTAGGTTTACTAGAGCTGCCTGTTTTTCCAGAAAGAATTGGGAAAAGGCTATAAGCCCTTTAGAAAGGCTAGAAATTAGTAGTTCGCTAATTAGTAAAAACCTTAAGGAGAAGAAGAGGTACTTAAAGGTTAAGCCGTATAAGACCTTAAGGATAGATAATTACTATAACTTAGATATTAAAAAAGCATAAGTATTACTCTGTTAATATTAATATAACAGATAGAAGAGGGAGGTTGTTTAGGGTAAGAGTAGTGATTAATAGTAAGAGTACTTTTAACTTAATATACCCTTTATTAGTTAATTAAAGGAAACTCCTTAACGAAGAGTATAAAGAGGCTATTCCTATTCGGAACAGAGAAAGAAGCTTATATTAATATAATAATAGTAAGGTTACTTACTACTTGCCACTCCTAATTAAAGTGGACAGGAATAAATAATAAGTAGACTTTAACGTTACATTAGTTATAAGATATAATATAATCTTAAGTCTACCTTAGCTAGAAAAGTATAACCTTGTAATCAATTAGAGGAGTAGCTACCTTACCTTTAGTAAGTCCTTTAACTGTAATTACTGTTTAGAGAAAGCTAAGAAGGTATTAAACTGTTTTAAAGATGTATAAAGCACTTAAAAGCATGTTAAACCCTTAAAACTAAGTATAGTTTAAGTTAGGTTTACTAAAATAGTTAAAGAACTAGAAGGTTTATTATATTACCTAAATAACGATTTAGAAGGTGGAAAGAAGTAAGAAGTTAACTTACAGATAAGTAAAGAAGTTAACTTATCTAAAGTACCTGCTGAATATAGGAAGTTTACCTTATTTTGAAAAAAGATACCGTAATTATTAGACTACAGACTATAAGATTATAAAATTAAGCTAAAGCTAAAAGTAAAGCTCTGTAACTTCTAGCCTTATTACTTAAACCCTTAACAGGCTAAGGCCCTATAGGAGTATATTAATAAGAACTTAAAAAACGGGTTTATTATAAAGTCCCAGTCCCTAATAAGGTACCTAATACTGTTTATCTTACAGAAGGGAGATAGTAAGTTACATATAGTTATTAATTACTGAACGTTAAATAAGGATACGATTAAGAATCGCTACTTATTGTTACTTATTATGGAAATGCGAGAACGGATTGCTAAAGTAAATTAGTTCTCCAGCCTCGATTTCCCTATAGGATTTAATTACGTTAGAGTAAAGGAGGAGGATAAGTATAAAATAGCTTTTCAGACTTGTAATAGGTATTACCAGTATTGTGTTATGTTAATAAGATTAACAAACGCCCTTACGACTTTTTAAGGCCTTATCGACAGTATTTTCCGCCCCTTCCTTAATAAGTTTATCTTTATATATTTAGATAACGTTCTAGTCTATTCCAAAACTTTAGAAGAATATTAAAAGTATATATAATAGGTTTTAACAGCTTTTAAAAAGGCGAAGCTAATAGTGAACTTAAAGAAAAGTTACTTTTACGTTTAGGAACTAAACTATTTAAGGTTTAGAGTAACCCCTGGAAAGCTTGAAATGTAATTGGAAAAGATAGAGGTAGTTAGGGATTAGCTTACTTTAAAGAACTAAAAAGAGTTATAAGCCTTTATCAGCTTTATAAACTTTTATTGTTATTTTATTAAGTACTTTACAAAAATCGTAAGACTACTCCACGAACTTACAGGCGAAGGAAAACTGTTTAAGTAGATTAATAGACAGTAAAAGGCGTTTAAAGACTTTAAATATACCTTCGTTATAGCTTTAATCCTAACCCTCTCTAATTTCTTAAAACCCTTTTAAGTCGAGATAGACTCCTTAAAGTTCACAATTAGTAGAGAACTTAATTAAGTCTAAGATAATAAGAAACGTTACCTAGTTACCTTCTTATCGAAAGGAATTTATAACTTAGCCTTATAATATTTAATTTACAATAAAGAACTGATAGCGATTATTTAATGCTTTACCAAGTAGGTACTGTACTTAAGCAGTATAGAAGAACCGGTTTAAGTCTTTTCAGACTATAATAACCTTTAGTACTTCTTAATAAAGGAACTTAGCTTATAGTAAGTATAATAAGTAAAGTTAATAGCTTTATTCTATTTCTAGATTTACTATATTAAAGGAAAAGATAATAAGTAAGTTAACGCTCTCAGTTAGAGACAGGACTATAAGGATGCCAATCCAGTCCTAATCCCCATTACCATATTTAACAAAGCTAAGAACGGTATATTAAAGTATACGCTATAAATATCAAATAACTAGATACCGGAACAGATTATTAACGTCTGTATAAACTTATAAATAGAATATAATATCTATTAGTAATAATAAGACTTTTAAGTAAAAAGGTTAATAGAAAGAACTTATAAGTATGGGTGCCTTTTAAGAGACTTCTTAAGGTATATGTAAGATTATAGTAAAGAGTGCTTAAAATATCTAAATTACGACGAAACTAGTTATTAGCTAAAATAGTTATTAGAAAGCGTAAATAGTATGTTTAAACTAAAAGTAAGGCTTTAGTACTAAGAGAAACTATATATTTACAACCTAGATAAACAAAAAGAATATATTTAATAAGTTTATAAGTCTTAACTTAGAGGATATATAAGCTAAGCTAAGATTTTAATATAGGCTTAATAAGTGTACGCCTTCTTAGGAATAAAGAAGCTAATTAAGGAAGTAGTTAATAATTACGACGTTTGTTACTGTAAGTAGAACTAGTGCTATAAGCTTTATAGACTTCTCGAACCACTTCCTATACTACAGGTACTGTAAAGTTTAATCTCGCTTAACTTCGTTATTAAGATCCTAGAGTTTAAGGACCTTACTATAAGAGTTACCTATAATTAGATCCTTGTAATAGTTAACAGATTAACGAAATGGGCTTACTTTCTGTTAACTTTAAAGGATATAATAGTGGAGTAACTTACTTATATCTTTAAGAAAGAGGTAGTTTCACGATACCTTTAGTTAGATAATATCGTTACAGATCGGGATAAGCTAATTGTGTTAAAGTTCTAGTAAAGACTAATATAGAGAATAAGTGTGAAGAGTAAGCTTTTAACAGTATTTTACTTACAGATAGATAACTAAACAGAATAAGTTAACTAGATACTTATAACGTATCTTTAAGCTTACGTTAACTTTAAATAAGATAATTAGCTTAAGTTATTACTAACAGTATAAATAACTTACAATACAATACTAATTAAGTTAATAAGTATATTACTATTCTTTACTAACTACAGTAAAGAGCTTAAACTCTATTAAGGCTTACCCACTAGCGCCCCCTAAGTTACAGTCTGTATAGACTGGATATAAGAACTGTACGACCACTTACGAGCTGAACTTAAGTTTATACGCGAACGAATGAAGAAATTTACTAATAAATACCGAACTAAATAGCTAATACTTAAGAAAAGACTCTACTATAATAATAAACGAGTTAAAGGACCGACTCTTCAGGAGAGGGACTATATTTACCTTTTTTCACAAAATCTACATTCGAAACAGTTTAATAAGAAGCTTAACTTTAAAAAGTACAGACTGTTCCAAATTAAGAAAAAAGTCGTTACTTTTAATTACGAACTAAACTTACCTATTAATATAAAGGTGTAGATTAAGGTTTTTTATATCTTACTTTTAGAACTTACTTTAAAGGGAGTTCCTTTAAAAAAGAAGATTAAGATTAATACCGATAAGGATAAGTACGACGTTAAGGAAGTTATAAATTCACAAAGGGGAAAAGATACGTTCGAATATCTTATTAAGTAGCTAAACTACAGCCCTGAAAGTAATTTATAAAAGCCAGTTAAAAATCTTAAGTGCTTAGACCTAATTGTAGAGTTCTACTAAAAGAATCTAAACTAATTAAAACTAATAATAAGAACTAGAAATAAGATAAGGTTTAACATTTAAACTATTATACTAAAGAGTAAGATTACTATAAGACCTAAAGCTTAAGAAGCAGTAAGAAACTCCTTAGTAAATATAGAAAGATATTTGTCAGGACCCTAATTAAAGTTATAAGGACCTTAGACCTAATAAGAAAGCTAGGCCTCTAGAGCTCCTAACAAACTTTATACGAAAAACAAGCGCTGAAAGAAAGTCAGTAAGAAGAAGAAAAAAAAAAATAATAAAAAAGTCCTTATAAGACTTAAACTTATAACCTCTCGTTAAGAAAAGGAAATTATAAACTAAGTTATAAAGTAACCGCTTACTGTAAAGATCCTGCCAGAAAGTTCCCCTAATTAAAAAACTCCACGTCTTCAGGAAGGGCGTTTAGCTTAACCTCCTCACTTTCTTAAAACTCCAGTAGCTCTGCTTCACAACTAAACGCTTTCGCAGCCCAGTCCTTAAGACGGGACCGCTACTTATAAAGGCGCACTAGGCACACTAACACCTTTTAAAGCTTAACAGTGGCTTTATAAAGCTACTAAGCAGCAGACTTAACCTGCAAGTTAAGGTTCTACTTTTTAATAAAAAGAGCCTTCAGTTTCGCTTTACTGACACTAAAAGCGTCACACTAGGAAGGCCGGTACCTCTCCAAGTAATAGTTACAGCTATCAGATTGGTTTAAAACCCAGTAAATAAGTAGAGGATCAGTAAACTTACAAAAAAAACAAGAGGACATTTCACTACTAAATACGTGTATATAGGCTGTAAGGTTTAGACAGCAGTTAATACTTCTACCTTATTCCTGTTTTAAGACCTAGGAGCCAGATACTTATTATATAGTAAAGTAGTGTAAGGAGAAACTTATCTTTTAAGTCCTTTATAGGAAAAGAACGTTAAAGAGGGGGAATTGTATAACGACCCTGTAAGCCATCACTTAAGCTGGGGTAGCCTAACGGATTCCCTGTAAAAGGAACAATACAGGAGGGCAGTGCACACTGTCTAAGTGCACTAGGCTAGGGGCATAAAGACCCGAAGCCCTTACGACTAATAAGGCGCTGCTTGCAGTATACTAAGTGCTTACATCGTAAGTAGGAGAAACCTCATAAGCAGAACGCTTACGCAGTGTAAAGTGCTTATATAATAAGCACTTACGATACTATAAGTAAAGTATAAAGTACCTCCCAGCTAATTAGTATAGATAGCTATAATTATACTTATAATTATTATAAGGACTCTGGTTCCTTACGCTAGTATTTAATTGTTCATTTATGTCTTACTGTTCAGACTTACCTCTGTGCATTATAGTGACAGCGACCTACAGTAACATTGAACCCCCTGTCTAGGAGTGCTAGCTTAACAAGCCGTCTTCGGAACGCCCCTTACCTGTTGGCGTCCTGCCATACGTTCTGTCTTAACCCGCGCCAGTCCTCTCGAGGCCTGTGTCGGGTGCAGGTCGTAATACCTTACTACTTTTATTATTTAAGAATTTAATAAGTTCTTTACCTTTCTCTAAACCTACTTACTTAAGGATATACTTCTATATTACAGGGTGTGTTAATCCCTTTAATATATAAGTATACTTATTAAATATGCTGTTTTTTAGTTTGATTAGAACTATTAACTATTAATGTTATAATGTAAACGTTACTAAATAAGACCTTAACGGTTATAATATATTTAGGTTTCTTAGAATCTTCAGAGTGTACTTAGTTTAATTAAGTGTTATTAAAGAAGGGGACCCTAAGAAGTAAATTATAATTTATAACCTTATATTTAAAGATAAAGAAGTGAACTAGATATAACTTTTTATAAAGGAATAGCAGTATCTTCGTCTCTTTAATAAAAGGAATAGGATTTATATTATTAAGCCTTTATAACTGTATAGTTATATTGAAAATAAGGATGTTAAGTGCCTTTATAAGTATATACGCGATTATATTACACTTTAACCTAGAGTCTAGGAGAGCTAACACCTTCTTTAACTTAAGAGACTTAATATTAAGGTAAAGATTAAGAAGTAAATATAACTTTGTAAACTTCCCCTTAATGTTTATTACTCTAATTAAAGTAATCCGTTATATAAAAGTCCTTATAATATCTTTACTAAAATCTTAAAAAGTGTTAGTAATAACCTTCCCTTTCTTAAGATCTCTTTATAGCCTGTTATAGTATAGGTGTAACTTACTATTACTATTAACACTTATTATAACTATAACTGTGTTCTTTTTAAGCTTCTTTTAATTAGAGAGCTTTAGATAGTTTACTTTAGCTAGGAGTTTGCCTAGGATATTATTATCTAGTTTTACAGATCTTAAATATATAAGAATTAGCTAGTTTCCATTATCTTTAAGGTAAGACGTAAGTGTAACTTTTAAAGGCAGTGAAAGTTCTAACAGTCTTAAAAGCAATTCCTTTATCTTATTACTTAATAATTAATTAAGTTACTTATTAATAACTTTATCTAGGGGTTACCTGTAGGCTGAACCTTATAGGGGAATAATCTATATTAATACCCTTTATTCCTTAGTCTTTAAGGAAGTTGTTAGCATTTCTTTAACTTTTTTATTTATCTCTTATATATCTAAAGCTAGTTTCTTATAATCAGAGGTAGGTGCGACCTTAGGATTCGATCTAATTTTTAGTAGCTGTACATTTCGTAGTATAGAAGGAGTAGCGTTAATTGTTCCTTCTCCCTAATTTTCACTATCCTTAACTTCCTTAACTCTCCTTCTTTTAGTAAAGGCAGTTAAAGCATATTACACACTTAAGTCCACATCTAATCCTAAATCGTTATTAGGTTTAGTATTAGAGTTAAGAAACTTTAAGGTTTAAATGTAGATTTAAGCACTTTACTAATACTTTACCACTATCTTAACCTTATATAACTTAAGGTAATTAATAACTAGTCTCCTATTAGGACTAAAGAGGTGGTTAACACCTGTCTAAGTAACGTTAAGCCTTAGTTCTCCTTTAATCGAAGGACTAAGGACATCCTTATAGTTAAGCTCTAGCCTGCTTATTATTTTAACTAAGTTCTATTAGATTTAGAATCCTAGCTTTATATCTTTAAGTTACCTATACCATTCCTTAAATCTGGTATAGTAAAGCTTTTAAGGTTATAATGCTAATGTTATAATAACGTAAGGTTTAAGAATTAATCTTTCCTTTATCTTTATAACCTCCTCTCTTAGAAGTCTATCGTTCTAATTAAGTCTCCCTTACTTACTAGTAACTGGGCTTAAGTATAGATTACCGTAAGTGTAATAGACTAGTCTTAACTGTAATAAGTAGTTTATAATATAATAAGTAGTTATAATATAACTAGGTTATAAACACTAATAATATATAAGAGTCGTAAACCTTTAGCTGTAAGTTAAGGATAGGTAAGTATCTCTTTACTTTCTTAATTACTAAGTAAAGGTTATAACTAGTTCCTTACTTTTAGCGAACTGTACTGCTTTCTGTTAATATTAAGTATAGATTAGTTTAACTTGAAAGATACTAAGCTGCTGAGAGATATTAGTGCTGGAATGTAATAAGTTTAGCTTTAATTACTTAAGGCTCCTAGTTAAAGTATCCACTTTCCTTTTTATCGTTAGGGTTATAAGGTAAGGTTCTTTAGTTCTAATTAGAGGGGGAGGACTTTCAGTTTTAACCTTTAAGGTAAGAAGGAAGTCCTTTACGCTATCCTTAGTAAGGATAAAAGGGGTTTTTAAGGAAGTAGTTACCTTAACCGCTCTTTCTAAGGGATTAAAAAGCTGTAAGTAAGTGAACTCCTTATTTATTAAATAGCTATTAGATGTAAAGCTGATAAGCCACTCTTTAAACTTATTATAAATAATAGTCTTAATATCCTTATTAGATATGTCTTTACGCTAATAAATAACGCTTTTAATAAAGGGATTAAATGTATTATAAAAGTATCGAGTAACATCCTACTTAGCCTTCTTATACTTATCTGTGTTTAACTAGGCTAAGAGTTGATTATATTCTCAAATAGTTACGATAAAGCTTAAGGCCTTCTAATCGATAAGGTGGTTATAAAAACGGTAAAGGGCTTTAACTAGCCTCTCCTTTTAGTAAGGGTTTTAGTACTTTTAGTACTTTTTTATTTAAATCTTTAATCCATCTTATAAGTATAATTTTATATTTTCCTTCTTATTATAGATCTTTACCTTTACGTCTTTCTTACACTATCTTATCTACTTAAGGAAGCGTACCTTATCTGTAAGGCTAATATAGTCTTTATAATGTTTGTTAAATGTTTTTAAGTAATTAATAATATATTCTCTATCAAAGAGCTTATCGAGCCTTATATTCTGGGGAGTTAAGAACTGCTATTACAGTAGTATAGTGTTTCGATTAATAGGAGACTGTTTTAAAGAGACTATATTGTCGGATAGAGTCGTTAGGGTTATTAAGATTAACGTTTCCTTAGTAAGGGTTTTTAACGTCTTAATAAAAAGTGCTAATAAAGCTTATTAATACGTTTAACAACTGTAAAGGTTTCCTTTTTATAACTTAATTATAATATTAGTTCGATTAAAGGAAGACTAATATTCTAAGTCTAGCAGTGTTATCCTTTCGTTGTGGAAGTACCTTACTGTTAGTTTAATTGTTTAAGTAACATACTATTTTCCAATTTACCTGTTAAGGAGGACTCCTATTCCAAGGCAGACCACTAAGATTACTACTGTAACGTTCTTAACTGATTTTAGGATCGTAAAGCTAATAGTGTTCTCACTTTTAAACTAAGTGGCTAACGTTAAGTTAGATTTAAGCTGTAGTTAAGTACTAGCTACTAGGTTCTCTAATCTCTAGGCCCACTTTCTCAGATCTATTTAATTAGAAGAATAACGCTATTAGAGGACTCTAATAGTGAAGAATAGGATATATTTTAGTATTAGTAATACGTAGTTACTTTTAGTGTTTAGCTGTAATCTTATGATTTCGCTAAGTTCTTAACTTAACGGAATCTTCTTAAATGTTAAGAACGTACTTTACTCACTTCCAAAGGACTACAGTAGTTCGATTAGAGAGAGCAGTAATAAAGTACGCCTTTATAGTAAGTAGGTGCTAGGGATCCAAACATTTTGTTGTTATTATCGTTAGTAGTGGCCGCGCGGGGCTAAACCTGTAACGTTGTAATTTTAATAAGATATTAAGCATCGCTTAATGCTAATATTTACTTTAATTAATGATATTTTTATTATGTTTAGGGAGCTTTTAGACCAGTTTAGCTTAGCTGCTGAGCAGCTCCCTAACAGAGCCCCTATTTAAACTAATGCAGTAATGTAACAGGGAAGAAACTATAAGGAGAACCATAACTACAGAACGGTGCTGTCGGCCTGAAAGGCCGACTCCTAGGCCACTGGTCCTCCGATCGGAGGGACATAAATGCAACTGATGTAGAAAAACAGATACGTACCTAGTATGGAATAAAACCTAATATGTGACAGTGCCTAACATAAAATAGAGCCTAACATAGAATAATAAAGGAAACGCAACCGTGGATTAAGTTATCTTCCTTCGATTAAAGGGCCAGAATATCACTAGGCTTTCAATGGGAGGTCTTCGTGGTGAAAATCGTCGGAATGATGATTGTCGAAAGAAGCGCGGTTCAAAGAACCGCGCGGCGTGGCCCCTTTTTGACGGTGGCACGCGCCAGAGAACGCATCGCTATATACATAAGCGGCTATAGTAATATTACATACAGAGCCTAAAAAGAACGACAGGGTCGGCCTAAACAAACGCCCCAAGTCAATATTCCTCTTGGAAAGGCCCTTAAGCCTTGCAAGGCGATAACACTCTAAGAAAAAACGTTTGCCAATAACAGAAGACTCCTCTAAACCTTTAGCCTGCCTAGCGTTAAGCAAATCGCGGTACTTATTCTTAAGGGAGTTGAAGACCCCCAGATCTAGTGGCTGAAGTACGTAGGAGCAGTGGGCTGGCAAATAAAGGACCTGGACCTTATTACTATAGCATTGCTATATGAACTTGTACGTTGTATAGCTGTGGTGGCCGTCTAGAATAAGTAAGCGGCGTTACTCGGGGTCGGACAGCTTAGTGTAGGGGAGGAACTTTTTAACCAGCCACTTAAGGCCAATTTCATCGTTAGTCCACCCTTTCTTAATAGCAGCGAAGTGCTAGCCTTTATAAGGACCTAGGGGTTTCGGATACCACTGTTGTTAAACTGTCCCTCCTTTGTAAATGACTGCTGGATCGAGGTATACCCCTGTCGTTAAGATGCACTTTATAAAAGATATCCAAGTGCGAGAGTCTGGCTTTTTAGAGGTCACCGGCCGCCGTTTATCGTTTCCTACAACGTATCCGTTACTCCCAAGACCCTCCATAAGCCCTGCCTTGTCCATATTCCACCGGTATTTCGGAGGAATCCCCTGAACGGCTGGAATCCGGAGGTAGTTGAACCAAGGCCGAATAACCTCTTCCGTAGCGCAATTAAGGCGTGCCGCTTCTATCCGACGGGGCCTCTGGGTCTTGAGTACTGGGTGACGAGCGATGAAATGGCGTACCTAGCGTTTTCTAATCTTCTGGCCTTCTCCGCATTTGATAGAGATTCGTTGCGCCAGCTCCCTTATTTGCGTGTGGGTAGGGGGGGCCCCCAGAGACCCCTGGAAAAGAACCCAGTTGGCTAAAAGGTCCTCCTGAGGCATAGAAAGCTTTTGTTGGTCTTGGTGAGTAACCACATGAGGCAGGGTGCCGTTGATTCGGCTGTGAAGTGTTGCATAGGGGATCAGGTATTTCTTGGCGGCCTTGCGGATTTTGACACCCTTCCGGACATCGTCGCAGGCCGTGCGCATGTCAATTTCGGTCCACGCCATCATGAATTAATTGAGAATAAGCGTGGAAAAGATGAAGCGGATTGGAATTGAAATGGTTGAGATATGGCCGAGTGTCGGAGGGGTGGCTGAAATAGCGGTGAGCTTACATGCTGATCAGGAACAGGGGTGATCGGAAACTAGACCCCGTGACTTATGAGGACGCGGATGGTCTCTAGCAGATCGGCTTTACGTCCGCGTCGTTTCCACCGGCGCACTCGACATCGCACTACTATTGGTAGGACAAGACTGAAAGCTCGACAAGCTCCAGCCCGTACGGTATTGCCAGTAAGACGACCTCGTCAATTGTGAGCCTGATCATCCAAGGGTCATTCTCGGGGTCATGATAATTTGTGTAGGCATTGGCGGGGTATCAGAGCTCTCGGAAAACTAGAACTAGTCCGAAAGCGATCAGGATACCTAAGGA
>Ga0247780_1000804_pt1 | contig 25136 bp, 17 predicted proteins | sample UWRJL079202R5_FD_179927 | JGI IMG/M metagenome (GOLD analysis project Ga0247780, IMG submission 179927) | Plant litter microbial communities from Arlington Agricultural Research Station in Wisconsin, United States - UWRJ-L079-202R-5 | ecosystem: Environmental > Terrestrial > Plant litter >... | reverse complement strand
TTAATAAGTAATATAATAAGTCCTATTACTTACGTTCATTATATAACTTATTACGTAGAATCCAGAACTGGAATCAGTTTTACCATACTGCTTAAATTGAGAAAGATATTTATGTTTAAAGTTCGATAATAATAGTTATTATAATAATAACCTGTCAATAAGTAGCATAATAAGAAGTAATAATTACGTGTCTTATACAGTGTATTACGTAGAATACAGAGCTGGAACTCTTTTTACTATACAGCTTATAATAACAAAGATATGACTGTTTAAACCTAAATAATAATAATAACATTAATATAAACTTAAATATCTCTCTGGTTTTAATAGCTATTTCAAATCAGGCTTTAGATTAAGAATTACAGTTAAAATCTACGTATAATACTATCTTTTTCTATATTATAAACTAAAATAATGCTTGTGAAAGTCATGGTTTTTTCACTTTAAACCTGAATATCTCCTTTTACTGAACCCTAACCCTGAAAATAGAGTCAAAATCGGATTCTACATCACGTGATGCATATTAAAACGTATCATTTGATTATGTAAGCTTATGATTAAAAATTATTAAATTATTACTCTAATTCACCCAGTTAAGTTAAAAAAAACATTTAGTTTTTCATAGATAGAAATAGAAATAGTATAGTGGTAAATAACGTAATATTAATTAAAGAGGTTCCCAGTTCGAATTGCATTTGTGAAAGTGAAAAAAAAACTATAAATTGTAAATTGTAAAAGAAAGCCTGTAAACTGTATAAAATAAAGTCTTTAAATCTTAAAAAATAAAGCTTTAAAAGTAGGATTTATTTTTAATTATTTTTTTATCTCTTTAAATAGATGTATTGGCTTCCGGATAGGTTTCTGTCGCTTTGTTCGCTGCACTTATTTAAATAAGCTTAATACCCCACGTTAAAATTACCAGGAGTGAAAGTAAGGTATGGAGCGCCCTGTAGCGTAGCGAAGGGCTGTCGCGGAATGACGAACGAAGCGACGCTAGCAATTTTAATATATAAAGGTAAGTCTAAATAGTAAGATATAAATAAATAATTAAATACTAGTGTGAGGAACTAGAGTCCTTTATAATAGTTATAGGTATAACTATAGTTATCTATATTAACTTAACTAAAGGTACCTTATACCTTACTTAATAGCTTATTACTTAGTAAGAAGCTAAGTAACTTACTACTAAGCACCTCTTACTTAAAGGTCTTACAAATGCTTAGTAGGTGAGCACTCCTATTAAGACTGAGTAGCTGTTAGTTAGTTGTAGGGGCTTTAGGTCTTTACATCCCTAGCCTAGTGTGCAGTATTATACGTACTGTCTTCCTGCACTGTTCCTTCTGCAGGGGATCTGTCAGGCCGCTCTAGCCTAAGTGACGGCTTGCAGGGTCGTTATATTAATCGATAAAAATGTCAAAGTTATTAAAAAGGGCTTAAGTCTCAGGGGCCTTTTTATATACTTTATTTACAGAGAGGTTATTAATTATCTTTATATAAGGTTTATATTAATAAGCAGTTACTCTATTTAGTAAAGCTTTTATAAACCTAACCTTTCCTTCTTCTTTAAAAAACTACTTATTATAATAAGTAATATAGCTTTAGAGCTAAGCTATCTAAGATTCCAGTTACGTAAAGTCTCCCTTAAAACGTAACAGTAGAGGGAGCTTCACTCATTTCTTTTATAAGCCTTTAAAGTCGTTATTTTCTAGCTTAATAATGTTAAATCAGGCCTAGAGTTTTTTAATAAGGTTAATACAGTTCTTAGTATCTCCAGGGAAAACTTCATTAAGTTCCTTAACTAGTCCTTACTAATTAAGGTTTAAGTCTTTAAAGCATATAACTAATTTGTTAATAATAAGGAGCTAAAGCTAAACTTACACTTCCTTAATCTCTTTACCTTTTCCAAAAGTCGATATGTTAATAAAAAGAAGGAAATGTCTAGAAATTTAATAAATAACATTTAAAACTAAGACGCTAGTATCGTATTACAACCTACACCTAACACAGGCTTTAAAAGGACTGGTATAGGTTAAAATAAAACGTATAATAAGATATTAACAGGTAAGGAGCGTTTTAAAGACAGCTTATTAAGCTAATACTCCTAAATAGGGGTTTAATGTCACTGTAAGTCGTTATTACTATAATATATAAAAGTAAGTCTAAACAGTAAGATATAAATAAATAATTAAATATTAGCGTAAGGAACTTAAATCCCTCTTAGTAGTTATAGGTATAACTATGGCTATCTATACTAACTAACTAAAAGGTACTTCGTACCTTACTTATAATATTATAAATGCTTGTTATATAAGCACTTTACACCGCGTAAACGTTCTACTCGTAAGGTTTCTCTTACTTACAATGTAAGCACTTAACATACTGTAAACAGCACCTTATTAGTCGTAAGGGCTTCGGGTCTTTACACCCCTAGCCTAGTGCGTCTGGACAGTATACACTGTCCTCTGCACTGTTCCTTACGTAGGGCATTCGTCGAGCCGCCCCGGCTTAAGCGACAGCCTGCAGGGTCGTTACATTTAACTCTCTTAGTTTGCTCTTTTTCACTTTCCAGGGCTTATTTTACTATTTAAGTGGCTTAAAGAGCTAATTCTTTAACTTCCTTTACTATCTTAGTAAGGTTTAAGTTAGGGTCCTTTTTAGACTTCTTCAGTTTTTAAGCTTACAGTATAAGGTTTTTAAGGCTTATAATAGCTAATTAGAACATTTCTTCCTAAAGTTAATCTTTTATAACCTACACCTTTAATTATCTTAAGTTTCTACTTTAAAGTTAGTCAGTAATAACTTATACCTTTATAGCTAACTCTTTTAAAACGCCCTTAAGGATTAGATAAACTATATCTTAAAGTTCTTCCTTTTCTTCTTCCTTATCTCTTATATTATAATTATTTATCTAAATATAGTCTTTTTTGTTACTTATTATCTTAATATAAACGTTTTTAAAGTTAAACTTAATATACTTTCCTTTACTTAAAACCAGTTTTTAACTAACTTACTTTAATAATAGGTATTACTGTGCCACGTGGCCTTTCTTACTGTAATTAAAGTATTAGATTTAAAATAAGTCTTTAAATAGCTTTTATTATTATTACCGTTACAGCTTATTACAGTTAGGCTAGTTCTGATAATTCACTATACAAATATCTATTAATTTAAGGTAATAGCCTGTTATAATTAACTGGTTCTCCTTTTTAAGTTTACTTAGCTAATGGGGAGTTTATTCCTTTTAAAAGTTCTTTTAATAATAGTGATTATAATACTAGTTATTAGCTTTAATAACTATCTTAATTAGCTCTTAAAGACAGTCTAGGCAGTCCTTTTAATAAAGGTCTCTAATAACGTGTTCCTTTAATCCACTTTAAAATAACATTACTAAAGCTTTTTAGCTAAGCTTAGTCTTTATAGCTTTTAACTTAAAGTATGTGGAGAACTTAAGGATTAAAGACGTTTATTTTAAAGCTATAAGGTATTATTTAACTTACCTTAAGGTATTTAGTTCTTTAAACTTTATTTAGAGTTAGTCGATAAATACGTTAAAATTGTTAAAAAGAGCTTAAGTCTCTAGGGCTTCCTTACACGCTTTATCTACAGAGAGGTTATTAATTATCTTTATATAAGGTTTATATTAATAAGTTATTACTTTATCTAACAGGGCTTTAGTAATCTTAACTTTTCCTTCTTTTTAAAGAACTGTTTGTTATAATAAGTGATATAACTCTAAAGCTAGGTTATTTATAACTTTAGTTATATAAAGTCTCCCTTAAAGCGTGATAATAAGAGGAGCTTTACTTATTTCTTCTATAAGCCCCTAAAGTCGTTATTTTTTAGTTTAATAGCGTTAAGTTAAGCTTAAAGTTTTTTAATAAGACTAATATAGCTTTTAATATCTCTGGGGAAGGTTTTATTAAGTTCTTTAATTAGCCCTTACTGGTTAAGGTTTACCTTTTTAAAGTGTGTAGCTAACTTATTAATAATAAGGAGCTAAGGCTAAGCTTAAGCTTCTTTAAGCTCCTTATCTTTTTTAAAGGTTAATATATTAATAGTAAGAGAAAGGTAATATCTGGGAATTTAACAAACAGCGTTTAGAACTGTAACGTTAATATCGTATTATAACTTACACTTAATATAAGCCTTAAAAGGATTAATGTAAGTTAAGATAAAACGTATAATAGGATATTAATAAGTAAAAGGCGTTTTAAAGGTGGATTATTAAGTTAGCACTCCTAAACGGGAGTTTAATGTTATTATAAGTTACTGTTATTATAATATATAGATGTGAGTCTGAATAGTAGGATATAAATGAATAATTAAATATTAACGTGAGGAATTAGAGTCCTTTACAGTAGTTATAAGCATAACTATAGCTATTTATATTAACTAACTAAAAGGTACCTTATACTTTACTTAGTCCTTTATACTTAGTGGTGCATTATGTAGTTACAGCTAAATAGTTAACTGAATGGTGCTTAGTGTTATTAGTTCCTGTAGACTATTAAGCTTTTTCTTACTAATCATAGGGGCTTCGGGTCTTTACACCCCTAGTTTAGTGCGTTTAGATAATATACACTGTCCTCCTGCACTGTTCCTCCTATAAGGGATTCGTCAGGCCGCCCCGGCCTAAGTGACAGCCTGCAGGGTCGTTACATTAAATCCTCTGGGGTTCTAGAGGGTTCTAGAGGATTCTAACCCACTTTAGGGCCCCTTAGGGGCCCTAGAGCACTCCGAACCTTCTGGAATTCAGAAGAGTAGAACCCCCTGAATCTAGTGGGGCTACTGCTCTATAGAATTAACTAGAGCACTATAGTAGCTACGTCAGCCATTACGTCAGTAGAACTATAAAGAATGGTTTAGAACAATATTATTACATTATTATATTAATTAGTTTGACCTTGTAGAAAGCTCTGGAATTCTTCCAGAGCCTCCCGCAGCTTATAACAGGCCCTCTCCTCTCCTGTATCTAGTTTTAGAAAGTAAGCAACTCTACTTTATTCTAGTTATTGCATAACGCACTGCCTTTAAGATCCTCTTATTTCCAGTGTTAATATTTGCTGTAATGCTTTTATTTACTTCTTATAGTGCTTACAGTACTCTAGCGAGCTTAGATTAGTACTGCACTGTTTCCTCTAAGCCACAGCCGCTATATTACAGCTCTGTAAGTTCTTAAAGTTTAACAGATATTAATAATAATAATAATGTTAATCTTTATATATTAGTAAAGTAGTATAGTAATGTAATAAGGAAGAAACGATAAAAAGAACTATACTTACAGAAAGGTGTAATTGGCCTAGAAGGCTAACTCCTAAACTACTAGTTATATAATTAAAGGGGTATAAATGTAATTAACGTAGAAAAACAGATACGTACTTAATATAGAACAAAAAATTATAAGTGACAGTGCCTAGCATAAAACGGAGCCTAATATAGAATAATAAAGAAAACATAACCGTGGGCTAAGTTATTTTCTTTAATTAAAGGGCTAGAATTATCAGAAGCGCTGCACTTTAGATTTTATGGAATTGAAGGGATTGTAACTGCGTGGTTTTATTGTTTGTTTAGTTCTTTAGCTTAGCTAGAGAACCTTCCTTATAGTTGTGAATAGTGGCAAGCTGTGTGATAAAGCCACGCGGCTATAATTACGTGTTTATGGTAATAGTTATAAATCTATTATTCTAGTTGTTTCCAGACTTTTCTTTCTGACAGTTCTGGCCTTTAGCTAGAACCTCCTTCTTTCTGATAAGAATATCACTAAGCTTCCAATAAGAGGTTTTTATAGTGAAATTGCTAGTTATTTATGAAAGGAAGCTATTACAACCTACACTTAACATAAGCCTTAAGAGGACTAGCATAGGTTAAGATAGAACGTATAGTAGGATATTAAAGGCTAAGGGGCGTTCTAAAGACAGCTTATTAAGTTAGTACTCCTAAACTGGGGGTTTAATGTTACTGTAAGTCGCTATTATTATAATGTATAAAGGTAAGTTTAAATAGTAAGATATAAATAAATAATTAAATATTAGTGTAAGGAACCAGAAGTCCCTTAAAGCTATTGTAGTTATAATAATAACTATCTATATTAATTATCTAAAAGGTACTTTATACCTTACTTAATCCACTATACTTAATAATACACTTTATAGTTATTACTAAATAGTTAACTAGACAGTACTTAATGTTAATAACTACTATAGGTTACTAAGCGCTTCTTAACTAATTATAAGGGCTTTAGGTCTTTATACTCCTAGCCCAGTGCACAGTACCGTGCGTACTATCCTTCTGCACTGTCTCTTCTGCGGGAGATCTGTCAAGCCGCCCCGGCCTAAGTAACGGCTTACAGGGTCGTCACAGAAGCACAGTTTAAGAAACCGCATAGCGCAGCCTATTTTTAACAGTAGCACGTGTTAGAAAACGCATTGCTATATATAAAAACAGTTATAATAATATTACAGAGCTTAAAAGAAAAATAGGGTTAGCTTAATCAGTCACCCTAAGTTATTAATCTGCAAACTTAACTGCCTTATATTTAATAAAGTAAGCTGTATTCTAGATATATATGTAATCCATTTCTTATTACCCTGTTCTTACTATTAGATCTCTAGTTCGGATAATTAATATACTTATAGTTACTTATAGTTAAACCTAGTACTTAAAGCAGCTAAAAGCTATTAATAAATAGTTTAGATATATTTATAACTAGCTTTAAAAATATCTTAATTGTTATACATTAAGATATTTTTATATTCCTTTATAGTTTAAGTGTATCTAGCTTATATAACTACCTAGGCTGGACATTATATATTTAGCTTAGTAAACTAGGGCACTTACGCGCTAAATACAGGGCGTGCGCTGTGTGCGTGATGGAAATTTTGATAAGAAAAGGGGGGTATGTTATTACGACCTGCACCCGATATAGGCCTTGAGAGGACTGGCGCGGGTTAAGACAGAACGTATGGCAGGACCCCAATAGGTAAGGGGCGTTTTAAAGACGGCTTATTAAGCTAGCACTCCTAGACGGGGGTTTAATGTCACTGTAGGTCGCTGTTACTATAATGTACAGAGATGAGTTTGAATAGTAGGATATAAATGAACAATTGAATATTAGCGTGAGGAACCAGGAGTCCCTTACGTCTATCGTAGTTATAATAATAACTATCTATACTAGCTAACTAAGAGGTACTTTATACCTTGCTTGTGGTACTGTGAGTGCTTGTGGTGCGAGCACTCTGCTTCTTACGAGCATTCTGCTTGTGAGGTTTCTTCTGCTTGCAGTGCGAGCACTTGGCATGCTGTGAGCACCTTCCCATTGGTCGTAGGGGCTTCGGGTCTTTACACCCCTAGCCCAGTGCGCAGTGCTGTGCGTACCGTCTCTTGCACTGTTCTTCCTGCGGGGACTCGTCGGGCCGCGCCGGCCCAAGTGACGTCCTGCAGGGTTGTCACATACGTGTTAGAAAGAAGGGGGTTCTTATTACGTATTACCACTGCACTAAAAAGCACGGAACGTTCATTACTCTAACAGATGGTAATTGCTGTCATATCTGACAGTTCTGGCCAGAGGCCAGAACACTACAAAGGTGTGGATAACCGAGCTGAGCTCTAGTGTGGGCATCCGAGCTGAAAGGAGCTCAGCGGAGCTGCACTGACGCAGTCAGTTCAGCTGGTGTGGGCCACAACTGTTACACCATTTGCCACTATTCACAACTTTAACAGTAGGCTCTCTAGCTTTGCCAGAGAGCTACGGACAAGCAATATAATCACGCAGTTACAACCCTATCAATTCCACCAAATTCTAGAGTGCAGTGCTTCTGACAGTATGGATCATTTAAGTTATGGAGAAGGTTAGGCTGGTTGCTGTGCGAGGATGTGATTATATCACACACTTTGTTAGGCGAGGATATTTTAAGCTAGACTAGCAGTGTCTCGTCAGACTGCAAGTTTCTTGTTAGACCAAAGCTTTTGTTAGAGAATGTCTCTGTGTACAGTACCGACCGTTTCCGTGTACAGTAATCCGGGTTTCTCCCATAGATAACCCTAACCCCCGCGCACTACCTCCCAACGTCATTCGCATCGCGCGCAATTGAATTGATTCTACCACCACTTATCTCTCCATTCCACGGTCGCGCGCACTTGCGATAACTGATTCTAAAGGTAATTAATCATTTAGTACACGATTCACCGCGCTAACCGAGTGTCTAGATAGCCGAAAACAGCCCGGCGCACGATGTTTTCGACGATGCCGACCCTGAACTCGATGCCAACGGCAATACCGAAGCGGTGGTGGCCGAACCACGCGTTCCAGCCGGTCAGGTCGCCGGAGCGGCTTAGTCAGGGTCAGCGAGTAATAGTTGGTAGTTAATTGTAGTTTTATTGCAGAATCGAGCGATTTGGGCCCTGTTTGATCATTTAATTACATGTGTTTAATTGAAATGTGGTTGCATTTGCGACCGTGAATGCGACCGGGGTGGGGCGGGGTGCGGGGTTAGGGTTATATATGGGAAAATTTTGGATTACTGTACACGGAGACGGTCGGCACTGTACACAGAGACATTCTCTTTTATTAACCCCAACTCGGGTGCTCTGGACAGCTACCTAAGGTACGGTCCGTCTGTACCAGTGAAAGCCGCAAGGGCTGTCGACATATTATGCGACACTTAAAACACTCTGTTTGATAGCTACCTACCTTATTGCGATTTTTCTTTTAGATTGATGATCCAAGTAGCTGGGCTATGCTGTAATTGCTCTCTGTAAAGTTGACAGTGGAAGGGAATCCCCGCCATCTTTGCTGATCTCAACCCCTTCGACTGAGGCTTTCGGGTTTATCAGGCGAAAGCCGACTTCCTGCATTTTTTCAAGCGGAGTCAGCACTACGTAACCTTGAACAAATGAAGAGGTGTATAAACGTACCAGAATCTTCAAGAGCAGAGGCACCCACAAGAACAGGGCGACTATCTGGCCAAATCCCCACAAGTCGTCCGAAGACTCGCCACCCATATGCGCAATCGCTTTCTGCCGCTTCTGTTGTGAGCGGAGCAACCAATATAACGAGCACGTGGCATAGCCACCAGCGCATATGCCGAGACCTTTCCTCCACAACTTCTCTTGTCGGCCTTCCTGCTTCCGCCATCGCTCGAACAATCGCTTTCTCAGAGTAAAGACGATTAAGACAAGGGTAACGGTTTGCTTAACCCACATGGAGATGAATAGGGCGAGACTGTAATGGGGGTTAGGTTTGCCGAACACCTCCTCCAAGACATTGCAGGCCAGTGTCAGCTCCGTGAGTAAGTCTTTGTAGGCCCGGTCTAGACTCGGAATAGAGAAACAAATAGATGGGAGAATAAAACACCCGGCGAAAAAAAGCGCGGTTGGAATGACACCATCGGAGCGACAAAATAAACAATTGTGCTTCTTGAACCCGAGATGCAGGATAGATTTCCAGCCGGTGTGCATATGTGGTGTTTCGTGGGATGATCTCTTATCCCCCTTCAGCTTTGCCGATACCGCGAAATAGGGGATCGCGATCCCTATTAGACAATATGACTGGGCCACGACAACACCGCTTAGAAATTCAACTTCGAAGGCGGTCGGGTACTGCGAAATGGCAATGCATGCCGCGATCCCAACTGGGAGCGTAAATGCTGCGTTTTGTTTAAGCAGTGTCTCAAGGACTTCCTGGTAGAGTAGCCAAAGCCTTTTCTGGGTAGGCCATGGCCAAAATAGCAGCACCAAGTATAAGAAGGGACCGAAAACCATGGATGCGCCGATTTGGATAAAGTAGGCTATAGTTGCCTGGGTAAACCAAGAAGTCAGCACGAGTCTTATATGGCTACCTGGACAACGTACGCCAATTCCCGAAATGTCTGGGTTACCTAACCCAAGAACCAATTTGCATGTTTCTGGGCAGACTGTAACAAGTTCGATAATGCTCAAGTTACGATCCGACTTCGTGAGCTCGAAGATACCCCTGAGTCCGAGCTCTGAGGGGCACAGAGCGGTGGTGTTGGCGGCAGTACTGTCCATGATAGCGTTGGCGATGAGGCCGAGAGGTAGATGAATGTTGTGCGATCTGGGTGATTCGGAGTTGAAGCCTGACGGGAGCTATTGGGCTTGGGCACCGCAGTCCTCTTTGCTGGTGGTACGTGGTGTGGCTGGAAGGGGGGCTTGGCACTTGAAGGTCAACGGCAGCCTTGAAAATACGACCCTGAAAGAGGCTTGGGCTTGCACTGCCCGAACTTCAACCAAGTCAGAGGCTTCAAACGAGATTTAACTTCTTCTCTCCATGCGCAATTGCAAAATGCACAGGCTAAGGCATACAGACTCTTTATCCTTCCAGTCCTTTCCCTTAAATTCCGGATCTCGGACCGGCTGGATCTGTTCCAAACCACGTCAATTTAGGTGGAACTAGGTGGTTGATTGCAGCTGTGGAGTGGAGAGGGGACCTGTTCTGGGGGGCCAGTTTGACCCCGAAATTATCCTCCAAAAGTGGCTGATTCAACGCCCAATCGCTTATTTACACGTAGTCTCGGCTAGCAAACAATCTACAGTTACGTGTTGGCTGCAATAGGATTCACCTCCCCAAAGTGGCCACACTTGTTGGAAGCGCTGCACTCTGGATTTGGTGGAATTGAAGGGGTTGCAACTGTGTGATTCTGTTGCTTGTTCGGCCATCTGGCAAAGCCACGTTGCTGCAATTGCGCGTCTGTGGCAATGGTTACAAATCTATAGTCCTGATAGTTTCCAGACTCTTCTTTCTGACACCACTTTCGGTTGCGTCTGCCGTTTAGGCTTCTCAGCGTCTAGTCGCCTTACGGCCTAAACAACGGCCTATGGGTCGTCACACTAAGCTACACTAAGGTTATACTGTGGTAAGATGGGTAAAAAAATGGGCCGGTCAGGCCCACCACTCCACTAATGTTTAAAAGTCACTTTCAGATGCAGGACAGTCCTAAACGCTAGACCTCACATTGCAAAACCGAAAAAAACACTACAAATTCTATACAAATTCAATATTTTATATACATTCCATTTGCCTTAATGATAGCCTGGCATCTGGCCAGCATTAAAGCGAGTAATTCAGCTAGGTACAATTCTGGTAACGCTTCCTAAGCCTCTTAAACGTACCTCCTAAGCTTATTATATGAAGGATTTTCTTCTAACACCTACTTATTTTCGATATAATCCTTCATCCAGTTCTAATAAGACTTAATAAGGTTCAAATCTGGAGAAAATGGTAGCCAGGACATAATTTCTATTCCCTAAGCCTGTAATTCGTCTTTTATATCCCCAGCAGCATAGTTAAGAGCTTTATGTTACGACCTGCTCTTGAAGAGGGCCCGAGGGGAGTCCGGATAAGATAAGACAGAGCGTATAGCAGGACGCCAAACCTTAAGGGGTGATCCAAAGACGGCTTATTAAGTTAACACTCCTAGACGAGAGTACACTATTACTGTAGGTCGCTGTCACTATAGTGCACGGAGGGAAGTCTGAACAGTAAGATATAAATGAATAATGTAATACTAGCGTGAGGAACTAGGAGTCCCTTACGGCCATCGTGGTCATAATGATGACTATCTATACTAACTATCTAAGAGCTACTTCGTACCTTACTTAGTCTATTATGCTTAGTGGTACACCACACAGTTACTGCCAAGCAGTAAACTGGATAGCGCTTAGTATTAACGGTCGTTATGGACCACTAAGCGACTTCTGACTAGATGTAGGGGCTTCGGGTCTTTACACCCCTAGCCCAGTGCGTAACACCGTGCGTGTCGCCTTCCTGCACTGTTCCTTCTGCAGGGGATTCGTCGGGCCGTGCTGGCCCGAGTGACGGCCTGCAGGGTCGTCACACTTCATTCTATATTAGAATAAGCTCCTCGTTATAGTTTTACTTTTATAAACGAATCTAGCTGTTAATAACTAGAACAATTCGTTTATAATAAGTTTAACTGTTAATTTTACCTTATTCTTTCTCCTAGAATAAGCTAGGGCTTTTAATCAATCTATGGAAATAACTTTAAAATATTTAACTGTGCTTTTATTAGTTTTTTTCCACTATATAAGTTAGATGTTATTCTTTTCTAACTTGGCAGGTTACGTATTTCCTTTAATAGCAGCTGCTCTTAACCTAAGTCTTATCAGTGTAAAGAACTTAACTCTATTACTTAAAACTTTAAGAAACGTACTCTCTAGCCTATTTTAAACACAGTTAACGATTTTTTTCAGAGATCGGAAGCTTTTAGTGAGCGATTTAGTAACGGAAGCTAAGGTGATAAAGGGTGTGTTTACTTGCCTAGACTTTAAAGACTGCTAAATAAAGGATTATTAAGAGTTTAAGAAAACATATTCTTTGATTTCTTTACTTATGTAAACGAATTTAACTAATTATTCTTCTTATGTAGGTGAAAGAAGTCGAGGCTGGCCAGGTCTTTTTTTTTTAGCTCTTTGTTCCAGATTAGGTGCTGGATTTAAGCGTGCGAGAATCTAGTTTTTTTCGTAGATTTCTGTAGTATTTAGACATATATTAAAATAGAATGCTCAGATTTGTGTATAGTCCTTAGGGCTTAGTTAATTAACGCCAGTAGTACCTTTCAGGCACGCTATTATTATAGTGATGCTTATAGTGTTAGAATAATAGTGTTTGCTAGCTAAAAGGTGACTTTTAAGTTATTATTAAACTAATGCAATGGCGCAACAGGGAAGAAACCATAAAGAGAACCACACCTACAGGACGTCACAGTTGGCCTAGAAGGCGAACTCCCAGACTACTAGTCCTCCGATCGGAGGGACATAAATGCAACTGACGTAGAAAAACAGATACGTACCTAGTATAGAACAAAACCTAGTATGTGACAGTACCTAGCATGGAACAGAGCCTAGCATGGAACAACAAAGGAAACGCAACCGTGGATTAAGTCATCTTCCTTCGATCAAAGGGCTAGAATTCCACTGGGCTTTCAATGGGAGGTCTTCGTGGTGAAAATCGTCGGATTGTTTGTTGAAAGAAGCACGGTTCAAAGAACCGCGCGGCGCGGCCCCTTTTTGACGGTGGCACGCGCCAGAGAACGCATCGCTATGTACAAAAGCGGCTACAGTAATATTACATACAAAGCCTAAAAAAAGAACGACAGGGTCGGCCTGAACAAACGCCCCGAGTCACCACCGATATCGAGAATGAAGATGTCGCCACGCTTATCGAGCGCATCGACGGTACGTCAGATTCCAATGCGGTTATATGGCCCAACTCCAGTGGGTTGAGAGGTCGTCCAACGAGCTAGAGGGCTACTAGCAATAACAATAACGCTAGCAAGAGCAAGAACAACGCTGTGTCCGTGTTTGTTGGCATCTCCCCGCGTTTCTCGACGTGGCCAACGTCTTCTTCCGAGTCGGAGTCTTTGGTGTTGCTGATGAAAAAGTTGATATCAAGTAAAGGTTTAGCGACGTCAACCATGTGCATGTTACGATGTCAAGGGTGGGGAATGATACGCGTCAAGGGTTAATAGTGGCATCACCAAGTGAGGCTTTAGGGTTGTGAGGAAGTTGGTAAAGCGTGAAAGGCATCCATCTGTCCGGCCGGAATACTGGTTGAAGAGCAGGGATTTAAATACAGTTCAACTTCCATTACATCACCCCCTTCTCTCTCAACTATCGATTACAATCACAATTACCATCAAAAATCCCTTCCATCTCCCCATCTCAAGCCTCACACCCCGAAATTTTCACCAACTCCCTCGGACACGCGACCTGCTTATACTCCAAATTCCACCCATTAACATCCCCCCCAGCCCACCCCCACCGCCAGTCACACCCCTCCTGCAAATTCACCGGCAGCGCCTTACACTCCCCACTGCTTCCCACCCCGCCATACTGGTTCCCCCACGTCCTGCCATACTGGTACCGACATCCCTCGTCATTGGGCCCCACCCCGCCGCCGGGAGTCTGCACCACAAAGTCCTTGGTCGTGACATTCCCCACCGTCTCTCCCACATTGATCACCTGCACCGTCATGGTCTTGCCCTTCATGCTCCGTGCAGTCGGCCACGTCAGCGCGAAGCACTTGCAGCAGTCGGCGTCGGAGAAGCCGACGGCAAAGCCGTACGCAGTGTTGGCGTTGATGACGAGCGGGGAGTAGCTGTCGCAGAGGAAGGCGGTGCCGTCTTTTTCACAGCCGGATTTGGCGGATTGGCTGGTCTTGAGCGGCAACGGGGTGTTGTTGATGTCGCAGGTGATGGGGACGCCGGTGACGGTCTTGAGGAGGTTGGACGGCCATGCGCACGCGGGCTTGCAGCAGTCCCAGCCGGTGTAGGACTTGCCTGTGCCGGCGGCTGCGGTGGGGGCGGCGGTGGTGGCGGGGAGGAGGGAGGTGAGGAGGAGGATTAGGTTGGAAGGGATCATGAGGAGGTAGGTTGTTTTGTTTTATTGATATGTAAGTGTGTTGGTTGACTGTTTGTCATTGATGCGATGATGGACGGGGAACAGATCTGTTTGGGGTAACTAGTGGTTGAATTTATACTTTTCTCTTGCTGGAGTGTCTACTGGTAAAAGAAGACGGACTTTCATATCAGATGCTCTTTGCGGCTGGTCAATGGATCGACGGGATGTAATCCGGGTTGAGGGTGTTTGGACCTGCCGCTCTGTTGAGAGAAACCCAGTTCGTGTCAACGCCACCGAGGCTCGCCAGAGGCACTTTGGCTGATGGTCGACCGTTGATTGTCTAAATATCACGAAACCCGAAAGGCGAGACGCAGCGAGACTGGCGGCTCCATATTCGTGTCAGCGTACCACCCACAGGGCTGGGACATTTCGGGCCGCGACCCGGAAACGTCCCAGAATTGAAAACAAGCTTGTCGTACGTTCTGGCAGCCTGTCTTACGACTGCACGGGAACCAGTCGGGCATTTCACCCTGTGGAGCTTGACGACTGACCGAGACGGGCTCGTTATTGCCTTGCACCACTATTCGTCATGAAACAACGTGACCCAATCAACGGTGTAAAAATAGCCGCGGGTGAGCATTGGAGCGCCTCCCGGCAACCGGGGAACACCGGTGGGCAAAAGCTTGTATACCCGGGCTCCTGATCCTGCTGTTTAGCCTGAAATATAAGTCCCTGTTGCGCCTCGGATTAGGGGCCTCGCATTTTGGGGTCTTTGGCACATCGAACATCAGGTGTGTTACGAACGTTGGCTCCTATTATCACCATCCACGTGCAATCAGCAGTACGTCAAAACACCAATCTTTACGTGAAGACGAATTTTTTGCCTTTGAGAAACCCCTGAGTGTCTGATACTGAAACGACAAAGCCTGAAATATTATAAAAGAGACCTTCCTACGTAGTACATTCACCACCACCATGTGCAATGTGCTTAATTGGGGTACTCCAACTCTACAAGGAAAGCAGGGCCTGTGATTGATATAGGGCTTGCTCTTCTGGCCCAAGCTATTCGAGAAACTCTCTAACCCATTTCACATAGAGCAGAGACCCTTTCAGTACGCCAGAACCCGACTTCAGAATGGTCTGTGACTGCACTCTCTCTGATTTAATTAAATAACTACCTTTGGCTAGAGCAGACGCCGTTTATCCAACCCCCCAAAGTCTTATCAATTGCACCTACATTAGGTCATCAAACTCGAATCAAATGCTCGAGTCGATATTCAAACTTCAACTTCGTAGAGCTGATGCCGGTGCGTTGCGTCAGGTAGCCCAGTGTGTGATTTAATGCGGGGCCTCGGGGAGTTGTAGACCCCGTCGCCAAGAATAAGCTAACATCAAAATGCTTCCGGTGTCCCAGGTACCCTTTGTCAGCAGATCATCTCAAACGCAGCATCTCATGAAACCTCCGCAATAAAACCTTCTCTTCTCACAAACAGCAAACTCCATCCATCAACACCTCACCTCTCAACTCCAACCTCTTCCGTCCAAAATCCGACCACTGTGCTCCGACGACGTCATGGCGAAGGGAAAAATCCTCGTTTTTGGCGGCACCGGGCCGGCAGGGATATGCCTGCTCCGCGAGCTTCTGTTTCGCGAACACGAAACCATCGCCTTTGCAAGAAATCCCGCCAAGATTCCCGAGGACCTGGCCAGCAATCCTCTTCTTGAAGTGAGTTTGTACCTCTTTACCCTTTTCAGACTGGACGCACTTGACCCAGTTTCCCGAACTTGCCCCATTCCGCCCACCTCTCCACCACCCCGTGACCGTTTTAACGAGTAGACTAACACCCCCAGACAACCCAAGGAGACCTCACCGACCTGGCCGCCCTCTCCACAGCAGTCTCCCACTCCTCCATCATCATCTCCCTCCTCGGCCCCAACACCCTCACCGGCATCAAGCCCGAAACCTTCCTCAATTTCTACCGCGCCCTCTTCCCCCTCATGCGCACCCACGGCGTGCGCCGCATCTTCGCCATGGGAACCCTATCCATCCCCGCCGAAGGTGACTCCTTTTCCCTGGCTAGGCTCATGATGGTCGGACTTGTCAGAGTGGTCGTAAGCAGGGCGTATACAACGGTGCTGGGGATTGGGGAGGTGTTTACTAAGGAAGCGGGGGAGGATATTGACTGGACGGTGTATCGGATTGCGGGGATTCCAGGCGGGAGTGATGAGGCGAGCTGGAAGGCGGATAGGGAGGATGGGGAGGTGTTTGAGGGGTATGTTGGGGGGCCAGGGTGGTCGCTTTCGCAGAAGCGAGGCGCGTTGGCGAGATGGCTGGTCGATGCGGCTGAAGATGGGAAGGAGAAGTGGATTGGGAAGATGCCGATTGTGAGTCGGTATGCGGGTAGTGAAAGGCGGGAGGCCTTATTAACATTCTAAGAGGCGTTGACGCGTGGGTTCAAGGCAGCACCTCAGCAGTGCCAGGGAGGCCAAAGGGGCCCTTCCTTCTGCCCGGCTGGAGTCTCCATCGCTCATCTAGATTTCTTTGCCACTCCACTTTGCACGGGTGGCTTCCGCCACCGACAAACGTGCCAGGCGTTGCCACGGAGTACTGAAGACGTGCGTCAACTTGCGCCAAACTCGTTGCGCCGTCGCCTGGCGGGGAGAAGTGACTCGCGCCTTGGGCTTGGGAACGGTCTGTTTGGCGGGCTTAAGGGTTTGTTGGGTCCGGCCCGTTCTGGAAGGTCGTTCTGACGACGCAACGCCTTCTTTGCGCGGTGCAGGTGTGAGGGTGGTGTGCTTGGGTGCCTGGCAAACAATTGTAGTGGGAGGCTGGCCTTTCAACATCAGCTTGAGATCTCCTTGCCTGGCAAGGATGATATCACTATCATGTGTTCGGTATGGCACACCCTTGATCCTCCAGACGCCTGAGCCCTTCAGTCCGAAGGGGTCCCTGCCATTACCGTGACCCCCTAGAAACCCACAGCACTTTCTCACAAGAGATCTTTCCAGGTAGCGATAGTAGTTCGTACAGGTTGGGTCTGAACACCAGAGGGTCGATTTCGCTTCATGGTCTTGCCAAAGACCATACGAGTCGGGGTCGAGAGCTTCAAGCCAGGAGTAGTCCACCGTGGTCCATTCCCTTTGCCAAGCCGGACCACAGGCGATTCTTCGGCGATAATCGAACAAAATACACCTTCCGTTGCCGTCTGGACAGCGAGTGGCGCTGATAGAATATCTGCTTTCATTGCCAAAAGTGCTGCTGAGGCTTGTGACTGCAACATGGGCCTCTTCCACCTCGTTGGCCCGGGTACCCCTTTTCGTCACCCCTTTCCGGTCACGGCTGAAACGGAGCAACCGGTGGCTAGCATCCCTGCGACAACCCGCACCGCCGCTCCAGGCCGGCATGTATGCCCATCGCAAGCCAGGCGGGTATTTTTTGCTCCAGTCCAAGCACCCACACCAGTTGGGATCAAAACACCTCATTTCTGGAGGTGTGCCCGGCGTGGCTTGCGGAACGATATACTCGGCTGCCCCTCTTCGCAGACCAGGCAGAAGCGCCTCCATCTCGGCTGCGGATATCGCTTCTGACGTATCATCTGGCACTTGGAGGTGCCCGGTCCACCCCAAATCCAAAACCATGGCATCCCCAGCTCGTCGTCGAAGAACCGCCGTCGGATGCGTCCTCTCCACAGTCGCCGATTCGTCCAGTCCATCGTCGTGACGGCCTGCAGGGGGCGTATGGCTGGGATGCAAACACCTCCTCACCCAGATATGTTCATTTTGTCCACCTCTAACTGCCAGGAGCTCCCCCCATGCTTTAGCTACCTGGTTATGATTGATGACTTCATGCTCGCAGAGACGAATTTAGCCTGTATAGCCAATGCAGGTGCGAATTTCACAGTGCGAGGCTTTGTTTCGCTCGGCCGCGAAGAAGAAAGCCTTTGGGTGGTCGACCAGACAAGCAGTGCAGAAGAGGTAGTCATGAACAAGGTCCCAGGTCGTCAAGGTGGGCAAAGCCGTCGAGGCGCCTATGTTGGTGCCGCGGCAGGGGCGACACAGCTTGCGGGTTGTGTCGAAGTGCACCATGAGATGAAAAGAAAAATCAAGGACTTTTTCTGGCGCAGGGCCGCCCCGGTACCATGGGAACCTTGTGCTGTAGAGCTCCGAGTCCTGTTGGCGCCAGTGGGAATCGAAGGACCGGTCGCAGGAAAGACGAAGGAAAATTCGACTGGCGCGTCGTAGGCACTGCATACTCATCGGATCGAGCTGTTTCATGATGTTGACGAGAAGTTCCTCAGGCAGATGGTCGAAAAGTGGTTTTGCCATGGTCATGGTGCTGGCGCGAGTTTGAGCGAGAACTGAGAATACGCAGGTAGTTGAGGCTCTGGACAAATAAAAGAAAATGAATCAGTACAACTTGAGGGAAGCAGTGGGCAATATTTTTCCTTCATGTTACGGCCGCAAGGGCAAAACCCAGGCAATTCCAATAGTGTATTAGCTCCGTAGCCCACTAACCTAAAGTCGTTCTTTCTTGAACTCAAAGTCCAAAACTTTAATTCGGCATGACCACAACTGTGGTAGACTTTCCACATTGTACGGCCGTGGCCCACAAAAAGGTACCATTGGAAACGAAGTGACCTATATATGCTTTGTTTGACCAGTTTGAGAAGAAAAAAAAACCAGTGCTTTGTGAGACAAAACATTTTCGAAATTTCGAGAGCCCTCTTGCCAGCGAAGTATGTAATATCCATGTGGGCAGTAGCGTTGTAAGGTGGCCTTGATTTCGTGGTGTCAGAGATCATTGATCATCTTCATCCGGGGTCTTGTAAAAACTTTCGATACTTAAATATTGCAGCAGATCGTTCATGCTTTTTACCTAAGCATTTCTTCTCTTACTCGACTACTGTCCTGAACACCGCTATTTAAGAAATTGTGATTGGGATTCGGACGGGGGTTTCAGCTTCTGTGAGCCAATCATAGAGTCAATTTGAACAGTTGAGTTGCCACGTTGATGTGACCTACAGTTTGCAGTTATGCCCAATCCATTCACATCCACCCCCTTTTCAGAGCAATAACATCACTTGAGAGATTCAAGGAGAATTCTCTTCAGACTACGGGAATCACCAATCTGATTGCTGGGAACTGCTACACATACAGGCACCAAAAAAACGACACAGCGCCACAGATTGCCACATCACGTGGGGGGACTACCGTCTTCTAGCTCAGGCAACACCTGGGCGTGGTTATATTAATTCAAGTTCGCTTTACTCCAGACTCCTCCGCTCCTGAACAACGGTTCATATCTACAGATTAGCCACCGTAGTGTCCATCATCCCAGCTACTCAAATTAGGACAGTTTGTATAAACCCAGCCTCGACTTGATATAGCCCCCAGAACGTCTCCTCTTAGATGATCCCCCTACCTCAGCCAGAGTGAAATTTACTCCTTAACCGCGACGGCGAGGACGTTAGATAGACAGGGCACGCTCCTGTGCGTATTTACAATAAGTAACACTAGATAACCACAACATCCGTGCAGATTTCTTCAAAACAACCTGCAAGGTTCGAACTTTGACAGCCAATTCCCATAATGGTGGCCCATTCTTTTAATGCCCTTAAATAAAAGACACACCTTCTTGTCGCTGAACGTAAAGGTCTAGATTCGGAATATGGAGGTTCGGATGGGGCATCGATGCGAGGTTCCAGCGCCGTCCCAGTAGGCCCCTTCCACGTCCGGCTCCTGCCTAGATTGTGGAATTCCAAGCAGTCTAAGCGCCCCTGTCTTCTCAACACAGGAGCCGATCCCGCGGCTGTGGGTGGACATCTTCGCAGCAGTTGCGCCATAGTGCGGGAGACCTTGGCGAGGAAGGCAAGTACACACAGGAACAGCGCCAGTTTATGGCGCGTGTCGCAAATCCGATCCTCTCTTTTCCTTTTCTTCTTCTTTGGCGACGATACCGACCCATACCCGCACAACCCTCTCTTTTTGTGAGATTTTGGTGCTTGCGTTTGAGTTTGTCTGGCGCCGCCACCCCGACCACCACCAAGACATTTGTTTTTTTTTTGTCTTGTTCATACCACCGTGCGTGCGTTTTTCGCACTTCTCCTCGCCCTCATCTCCTCTCTGGCTTTCGCCGCCGTGGCGCTTCGGCGTCAACCATCGCTGGCCTCCCTCGCTCCCCGTGAGGTTTGTCCGTGGCCGGACTTCACTTGTAAGTCAATTCGTGGGCGCTTCGAAATTCCTCCGCGATGAACCACGATTCGAAACAGCTTCTGATCCGAGTTGTGTCTAACTTCTATGTGCTCTCTAGGCGTCCCCGCCGCCGCCAATGCGTTCGTCACCACTTCGGTGGTGACAACCACTATGTCTCCTCTCTGCCCGTCGCTGCCCGCTCCATCGACGACAACGATGACGATTCCATTCCCTCTGTTAATTCATAGAGGCGGTGCAGCGGGCGATAGGTAGAGGGTGGACGCCGGGGATACCGAACACATCAGTGATGCCTCTTGCGGGTTGGGCACCTTCCCAAGTTATCAGAGCCTCAGGCTGCTCGCCAGGACTCGGATAGAAGTACCTGCCCTTGGCAGCGAACTCGAACTTCACATTTTTAAGTCGTTTGTCACCGCCCAAGATCTTCGCTTGTCTGAACTGCTCTTTCATTCCGCCCGAGATGTCACATTACAGCCGTCCTTCACCGACGGAGTACCCGTCCCCAACCGCCTTTCCACCCCCTTCCTTCCACCAAAGCGGCCATGTTTCACAAGTTCCGCCCCGACTTCCAGCAAAACTCTCTCGCAGCATGGCGGTCTGCAAAAAGTTCTCGTTCAAGTCTCCAAACGGCGCCATCGGTCAGCGGGCTCAGCATTTGCCACATGGGAGACTCGCCCGGCCCTTCACATCATCGACAACCTATCTAGCCTACTCGACTAGATGACGATATATCTCACGCGCTACGAGTCCCAAGGCTACCTCACATTAGTCACTAACTCAGCATTGAGCCCGGACAACTCTAGCACGACTGCCATCCCTCGTATAGGCACTGGCGGCGCCAACACAACTCGCCGCGAAACCTCAACCCGTGTCCTCCAGAATAGGTCCGGGCTCCCAACTCCTGAAAGCTGCTAAACAGACGGCCCCCAATTCCAAGGCACCAGTTATTTCCCAGGCCCCCGGACATAAAATGGCTGCGCCGCAAAGACTTTGGCGGAAGTTGACAAACATTTCAGGACCCCGAGACAACGTCTGGCTCGTTTGTCAGCGGCAGAGGCGACTCGTGCGAAGTGGAGTGGGAAAAAGATCAAAACAGCTTCAATGCGGACGAGGGCGTCGAGGTGTGTGTATGCTGAAGTTGCGGAAATCTGATTTCGGATCAGAGAGGCCAATCAGCCCAAGGTCCACCAGTCCGGGGCGTTCACAGTTGCGTGGATGGAAGGAGATAATGTCTCTCTTCTAATTCTTGATTCTTCATGGCCACAATGCTATTGTGGCTGACACAAGCACCATTCCAACACAAACAAGACAATGCCCAAGTGTGCAACTCCAAAAATTGCACTTTGCTCCACCTTTTGCGCCAGAAAAGCTTATTGACCTCTAAACAAAGTTGTTTGACAAGTCGTGATTGGCGTTGGGCGCGGCCAATCCTGGGAGTCGAATTAACCGTTGGGCTGCCATGTCGGTGTGGCCTGACCGAGGGGGTTAGTGTCTGGATCGACGAATTTTATGTTATAAATGGTCTCTTATTACCAGTGCCGTTACAATTACCCCTAGTCTCCATAATGTCTCTTGCGGTTACCGACAACTACAGAAGCGGCATGTTTTAATTAAATTCGGCTACATGGGTACGCGAGTTTGAGTGCCAAGGACTGGCGGGTTGTTGCTAACCGTTGCGGTTTGTGGGACTTTTGGGAGATAGTGCTGCACTGCGAATTCTGCTAGCAACAGCAGTGATGGAGTATTGGAGTTGAAGAGATGTAACACGACAAGAACTGTTGATACAACCTCGCACTCGGAAATGTGCCTTGCCTAAACCAGCCTTGGCGAAGTCAGGCATCATGAATCAGCTGAGCGCGATCCCTGCCTGTTTCGTTTCATGACTTCACCCGCGGTAGCCAAGCGGCGCAGGAATCGCTTATCGTAGGCGCGTCACGTTCAGACCTGCCTGCCACCGACTATTTAGCCCCCTGCTGTTCCCCTCAAACCGCAATTTGGAGGCCCCGCAATCGCTGTCAAGGTTCCCATTATCTCAGCAACCACACAATGAACTCGGTTGAGGATTCGCCAATAACTGGGACCCAGCGTTCCCGCGATGACTCGCAACAAACGTCACAGGAGTCGATTCCCCGAGCCGATGTCGAGGCTCAAACAACCGTCGAAGACAGCGATGACGACCAAAATTCGGACAACGAGGACGGCGAAGATGAAGAAGAGGAGGACGACGATGACGACGACGACGACGACGACGACGACGACGACGACGACGACGACCGCTTCCCCTACACCGTCGCCGAACTTGCCACAATCTTCACCGGGTTCTACCAGTTCCTTACCAAACTGCACTTCGACCCGGCCTTCTTGAGGCTCCCACCACCCGATGGCTGGCCCGAACTATCGCGCGAAATCACCGGCAACTGGAAAGACGACTTTGCGCTCGAAGTTCTTAGGCATCTGCCATACTTTGACAGGGGCGGCTACGTCCCCGTGGACTACCACTCCCGTCTGGTGGACTATTCCTCCTTCGATCCGGGCTTCTTTCAGGAGACGGACTGGAACGAGGAGTACATGGACTTCGAACGGTTCGGCTCGCTGTTCCAGCCCCGGATGTCATTCATCATTGCCGAGGGCCGCGAGAGCTATGGTCAGCAATGGATTTTCGATGCCGAGCACGGAACGATATATGCCGAGCAAATACGGGCTGATAGCGATGGTCCGTTTGACGTTGGCGATTTTTTTGCTTCCATCATGCAGAAGTACAGGAACCTGCACCTGATTTCTTCGGGTAGGCGATCAACAATTGACGCGTCGCGAGTGCCAGAGCGGACGGACAGGATTACCGAGCAGGAGGTGCTCGCGCAGAAGGACGAATTTTTTGAGACCGAGCTGGATGTGCAGTTTCTCCGTCAGGTTTGCCGTGATTATGGATGGCCGGATGTGTTCCGGAGAGTTGAGTGCAGGGCGTACATCGATGATTTCATGCTCAGGGTAGAGCAGGCGAGGGGCGAACTTAGTGCTTGGAGTGAGGATGTCTTTATTCCAAAGGAGGGAGACACGAAGGGCACAGGGTACCTCATGGAAGGCGCTGCTGCTAAGGCGGCAAGAAAACGTCAGGCAGAAAGCTCATCGCAAGCTGCCTAAGAATCCAGGCGATAATTTTGATGGATGCTGGTTCTTTTTCCGGTTGTGTCGGATGCTGAACTGTGGCGATGGCAACGGGGAAGACGGACAGTTGGACATTGACGCGTCCGCCGGAATTTGAGCTCGGCAGAAAACTCATGCGAGGTCAGCTCGCTCTTTCCTCCACATCGCAACTTCCGCCTGCACTAATGGCACTGGCAGCGACCGCCAGAAATGTGGACCTTACTACACGTGTGATTTTCGAGTCGCTTGCGGGATCTGTCATTTTTCGTCTCTTCTGCTCACAAATTGCAATGAGACGCTGACACTTGCATTTCCGAGCTGTTCCCGACGCACATCCTCACCACCTTCCAACCTATAATAAGGTATGCAGCCTCATGCAAGCCTATCACATGCAGTCCTGTCTCCAGGTCATTAGGGCAAGTAAATTCCATCCCACCCACTCCTGTTTTCGCATGCTGAGCAATCGTCGACAAAGTGACTTCCGAGGCTTTGTAGGTAGGAGAAGCGGGCTTGGTCAGGCTTGCCTACAAATTTGCCGTCCGAGGAAATGACAGAGGAGAGGAATTAAACACTTAATTTCGGCAGCCGAACCAGATATCGGGACCGAGACGACAAAAACAAGACAAAAAGAACGCTGCCAGATATAGCGTGCGAAACCCCAATGCCACTGACACCCACGTGGACCGACTCAGGCTGAGCTCTGCAGTGTGCAAAAGCAGACTTGGGCAGCGGCACATCGGATGTATGAAAATAGAAGTTGCGACTGTTGTTGGTCCCTACAAATGGGTGCGCGAAGGATGCGAGCTGACGGGCAACAGGCATTGCGTCAGCAGATCAGCAGATTGACGACATCCAGGCTTGCTCTCTTTCCAGCTCTGACGTACCGGGATGTCCAATTACTTGGTTTCTTGATCTTGCCCCCAAAATGTGGAACCACGACTTTATCGTGCGACTTCATGTTGCCTTGCCTCAGGAGATAGGGAACAAGATAGACAGTATGGATTCAGCCAGTCAGATGAGAGAGTGGCTGGGCTTGGCCTTTCTCATCCAATAAACAATAATGTGGCGCTGAGGGACTCCGGCATTCTCCGGCGACATCATCAGATAAACTCACGAGACATATGCCCTGACTTCGACTACTGAGTACTTCAAAGTCGCGCGGGCAACGGCCGGAGTCTTCGTTTCTTTCAAATTGGATTCGAAGGTATCTGGGCAATTTGCACACAACGTCTCGCTGGATGTTGCTTCAAATGGAGTGGATTTCGACAACTGCTGAGGCGGTGTTCAGGGGCCAAGAGTTTGGTGATATCCCAGTAGCCTACGACTTACTCGATATTATCTCTTCTCCAAATGGTAACCGCCACGAACTTCGACGCATCATCTCAGCCCGAAGTTGCGGTGTCAAC
>Ga0247780_1000803_pt1 | contig 25162 bp, 8 predicted proteins | sample UWRJL079202R5_FD_179927 | JGI IMG/M metagenome (GOLD analysis project Ga0247780, IMG submission 179927) | Plant litter microbial communities from Arlington Agricultural Research Station in Wisconsin, United States - UWRJ-L079-202R-5 | ecosystem: Environmental > Terrestrial > Plant litter >... | reverse complement strand
CTACACGTTTAGTGGAGATCTAATACTCCAGTTTATTCGGTTACTGGTATAATTAACGCTTATATTACTACAGGCTAAGGGGTCTGTAATGTTATATATTTAATGGAGGTTTAGTATATTAGTTTATTTAGTTCTAATATAGTAACTTAATTAGTTATAATAGTTTAAATGGTATTTCACGTATTTCGTTACAGGTGATATAATATCCTAAGTTTAGTGTTAACTGGTAATGCCATCTGCTTCGCTTTATAAAGCGGCTAAGTACTGTAATGCAACAGGTTAGCCTTTGCTTACAGTAAGATCTGTAATGCTATGCTTTTAATAGAGATTTAGTACGTTTACTTATTTAATTCTGGTAGTGTAATTCGCTTAGATCGTTATAGCTAAGTGGTGTTGCTTGGCGTAATGGGTAGTATTACGGGTCTAGTGTTAGCCTATCACATCCCTTAGCTTAATTTAGACTGGAAAAGTAAATATGTCTTAGGGTTACTATATCTAGCAAATCGACTTAAAGGGGTCCACTATTACTTAGGTTTGGCGAGAAACGCGATAATTGATGTGACGGAGCGGTTAGTTATTAGTTTGTAAACTTAATTACTAAATATTCCACTTTATATTTATACTATTATTTATAACGTGTGAAAGATAAAAGTTCCTTTATAATGGTGCTTTATAGTACTGTTAGGTTAGGCTATTGTTATTAGTCTTTATTGTGGTAAGGAAGGCTATTATAGTGAGGAGAAACTTTAGGTAATATCGAAGATAAAATATAAGAATATTAAATACGTTAGCACTACTATTATTTGCAGTTTATAATAATAATTTATGTATTAATTATGTCTTATATTTAACTTAAATTTAAGGTGCTGTTACTGTTAGTGCAGTTAGTTATATAAAGGGAGCTATGCGTTTATCAAACTAGATATTAAGTTTATCTATCGATAGTGACTTTGCAATGACATCGTATGTTAGTATCTAAGGTAGGAAACCAACCTCAACTACTGGTGTTAGCGCACTGTATTGTAAAAGTTAGAGGCAAGCCTTACCGAGCACTTAAGTGTAGCTTTTAATATCCCGTAGCTATACTGTTATATCTAGTAGTTTTAGTATACTAAGAGTCTTACTAGCCCATTACATATCCTCCTCCTCCTCCTCCTCCTTATCTTTATCGTTACTATCCTGCATAATTACATTATCTACTCCCTGATGTAGCTTGCTTATGCCGTTGCTGTTAGGACTGAGGGAGCGGTACGACTTCTATAAGATTTTTTGGAGATTGTTACTGAGGAACACTATATATAGCTTTTATCTTCTATTATTGTAATAGTATATGTTATTAAAAAGGAATTACTCAGTTATATAATTACCTTTCCCCTTTATATAAGAAGGGGGAAATGTAAGGATAGCTAAAGGGAACTATATAACCTATCTGAACTTAAAGGTCTTCTTATTACTCTTACTGAAGGAGAAGAATAATATTCTTATCAGGTAGGGTAGGATTTATTAGGTGAGTAGGATAATGTAGTAGAGGTCTTAAAACCACTTATCAGCTGCTATTACTCTAAGGAAATAGTTAAGTATATTAAATATCCTTTATATTGCTACCTGGTAGTTCTTCGCTAACTATACCTTCCGTGCCCTTTAGTCCCACCACTTAAAGAGAAAGTGGATAAACTTCTGGGGGTTAGTAATGTTAGCTTTATTACCATAAATAAAGTGGGGATAGCAGGGCTTCTCTAAGAGCACGTTCTTATTAAAGAACCTCCTAAATATAGTACTTTAGTAATATATCGGCAGCTTCTAGTTAGGACCTTAGTTAACGGTAGGGACTAGCTTCTCAAAGTTCTCGTTCTAGCAGGTTATCTTGTCTTAAATATCTTAGTCGAACTGGCAAAGTATTAGATATGTTAAATACTCTATCCATATAACTACCGCTACTTTATTACCCTTAATTTACTTATCTTAATATTATAGCTGGGCCTAGAGTAACCGTACCTAGATATACTGAACCTCCTTAACTACTTGCTACTGCTTGCAGTACTTAGTATAGAGTAACAGGTTACTAATAAGGAGCCTTTAGGTAACTACTCCTGTAAACCACTAGAACAGCTACTGGAATAGACCTTACTACTATTACTTAAAACCATAGCGGACTATTAAACGATACATCCCTAGCCTTATCTAATACCTCTCTATTAGCTAAGGTATATCTAGGTCAGCTATACCCTTACTAAGAGCAGTAATATAACTAATAATAATACTAGTTAATATATCTTCTTCTAACTTATTACAGGATATCTACTCCTTTTAAGTCCACTTATCCCTAAAAAGTAACGGCTCCTTATAGATATTATTACTGTTATAACAGTAGTGAAGGCATTATAGGGTAATAATTATAAGTACTATATCGGCAAGTGAGAATATAAGGCCTGTTCGGCTAAGGATGTACTTAAACAGGAAGCAGTAGCGGTTAATCTAGGTACAGAAGAAGTCAAGCACAGTAGTAGTAAGGATTACGAACTAGGCAAGGGGGCGGTTAGCTGCTGTGGGATTGGGTGCACTAGCGTTATCGTTATTAAAGGTATCCTAGACTTAGTATATCTTCTGGAAGAGGGTTATTATTATACAGTGCTCCTCTTACATACTGTAAGAGCGGCCTTAGTACTCCTGCATATTTAAAGCAGCGTGTGCCTTTAAGAGCAGGTAGCTCTTCTTAAAAGTAGCTTAGTGGATAAAAGTAGCTTTACCTGCCTGTTAAAGCTGCTTAATGTAGAGGGGGTCGATAGTTAAGTTCTTGTAAGCGGGTAGCTGTAAGGTGTAAACCTTCTACATATCGAACAGGGCTTTAGACAGGTTATATTACTGTAAGTAAACAAGCCTACTGCTAATCTCTACCCCCTTAAGTACCGAGGTTGCCGTTATACTGCTAGCTTCCCTAGTTATAGCTTATAAGTAGAAAGCTACCAGTAGCTTAGGTGTACAGGGGCTAGGAGGTCCCTTATCTTCCCTGCTATCTCTGCTGCCTTAGTGTCTCTTTAGGCGTTTCCGCCGCCCTTGCCTGCCTCTACCTCTATTATTGTTAAACTGTACACTGCTTTAAGCTATCATTCGCTTTACCCTAGCTGCTGTTTAGTTAATAGCCCTATTAGCTCCCTCTCTAGGGGACTTAAGTGGGGATGTAAAGGCCCTATAGTGGTGAGGATTAGTAACTTCACCTTCTTTATCCAGGAGTGTGCCCTCCTTTTCACTACTTAAGCTGCTATTATTCTTATAGTCACTGTCTTTTAAGTCCCGCGTAACCTACTCTTCAATCCACTCCTCTTAAGATTTAAGGATTGCCTCTAAGTAATAAGTATAGTATAAGTACGTCTCTGCTACCTTATCCACTACGTTATATAGTAAGGCAGTTAATATAGCAGTAATCTGCTTCCTTAAATCAACGAATGTCTTATCGTTATTTAGGAAACAGAAGTTAAAGTAAGTCTCCTAGTACTTTAAGAACCGATTAGCTATAAGTTTAAACCCTTTACCTACTACTACTACTTTATAATTAACTGATAATATGAACTAAAACTTAATGTTCTTATAGGTAATGTAGATAATAAAGTCCCTAAAGTAGGAAAGACACTTAGGGTTACCCTTAATATTTATCTAAATACTATTAGTCAGCATCTTAAAGTATTACCCTCTTAACGTAAGCCTTATATACTGTATCCTCTTTATACCTTAAGGTATATTATAATCTTTACCGTTACTACTACCCTCTTTAGTAGCTGTACCTTAGAGGCGGGCTGTCTTAGCTTCTCTTAGTACGTATGTAAGATATACTGCAGCTTGGCGACTTTATAAGATATATTAAGTAATATTTACATTATAGACCATTACACTGTTCTTATTAAGTATTAAAGTAGCTGTAAGGATAGTAAGAGCTAGTACAGTGTCAAACTATAAACTGTACTGTTTACTTAATAATAATATTAACATAAGCTTATAGGCTAGATCGTTAACGATAGCGTTAGCTTACAGCCTCTTGTTAGTAAGGCGCTTATATAGCCTGGGAAAGAATATATATATACCTATCACATCCCAGCTTATCACTTACCTAAAGCTATAATATAAGATATAATGTAACAGTATAAGAACCCATTCCTCTAGCGGTAAGTCTAGTATTATTAGGACAGGGATATTAAAATAAACGTTAGTAATAATATTCTTATTATTATACTTATTTAGGTACCAGCAGATCCCCTAACGGACAGCAGCAAATAACGTCCTAAACGCATATATACTGTCGATATTGTAAGATATAAGTAACAGGAGAGTAGTAGTGGTTATAATGCTGTAATGTACTGCTATACAGAGGCGTATCGGCACATCCTTATCCTTCTAACTATTATAGCTTTTAAAAGCAACACAGCAGTTAAGACTAAAAGGGTATTTAGTAAGGCTTAGTCGTCCACTGTTAAGCACGTTTAATATTAAACCCCCTTCTACTACTGCGAACATTACAGTAAGGTCCTAGTTATCCTATTAAAGCTGCCCTTAAACTATAAGTAATAGTCTTAATTACTACTATAGCTTATCAGTTACGTCTACTAACAAGCTGTAATCTAACGAGACTCCTTCACCTTAGTAAAGTGTTATGTGCTTAAAGAAAAGGGGGTTAGCAGCTGCCTTATATACTTTAACAGTATAAGTAAAGAGCTATCGTAACTGCTATGTTAAGAATATGTAAAGCGGCTTCCTGTAAGTTAGCTAGGTGTAAGGTGATCTTAATAAGCTGCTATAAGTTACGTCCTTAACGTTAGCCTTTACCTCTTCGCCCTAATTACTATATAAGGGCAGTTCTTAACGGTTTAGTATTAACCTTACTGCACTGCTTTAGACTTATAATAATTACCTGCTACTTTAGCTAGATAACGTACCCTTACTACTAAATAGTAATAGCCTATTATTACTCCTAGCCTAACTGACGCTCCTAACCCTGTAACTGTTACTGCTTTGCAGTGTAGAGGGATATAGAAGCGATAGAGACCTTAAGGTATTACTTTGGGCTTCTGATACCCCCTTACAGTCCTAATTAGATAGTGTACCCTCGTTACCTCTAAATGGTAATAGCCTGCTGCTACTCTTACTATCCCCTAGTAGGTTGCCACTTCCACTACCTCTATTAACCTAGCTAATGCTCTTAACCCTGCTTCTGTTACTACTTTATAATGTAAGATCATCTAGCAGTGAGGGGGGAGGCTGTGGTAAAGACGGGAGTTAGCGTTACTAGGTAGTGATAAGAGTAGGTAAGCTAAGTCGAGAGTAGGGCAGCTTAGTGCTTACCCATGCCATCATATTGTGGATATTAAAAGTACTGGCCAATATACGTTAAGCAGGGTAAGACTGTTATAAGGTAGATAATGATAGCCTACCTGTGTGTTAGTTACTAATAGCTAGTAAAGTAAGCTGCGAATATTGCAATAAGCTATCGCTTTCTTCCGTTTAGTTACAGTTATCTTACATACTGGTTACTATCAGCAGGAAGGTTAGTGACTGCAGTGCTAATAGGTGTTACTGTTATAGTGGGTTACTAAGTTATAAGCTGTTACAGCTTCCTATTATTATTAAACGGATATTGTAAGAGCTAATTACTACTACCTTTAATAATGCCTTTTTACTAATTAGTTTAAGGGTTTTCTTACTACTAAGAACTTCTTTATTTTTCTAATGCTTTAGGTCCTTATTATCCCTAACCCTAACTAGTAGCTACATAGTAAGACTTAACGATAGTTAATTATATAATATCGCTGTAAGTTCTGCCTTTACAGTCTTACGCTCTGTAACTTACTAGGAGAGGTTTTGTAGTACGTTCTTAAGGAAGATATTATTAAAGTAACTACTATTTAAAGGCTCTTTAAATTTTAAGAGGTATATTTCTTCTACTTATGTTTCCTTAAAAAGTCCTTAATTACCCCCCTTAACACTAACTTATTTATATTAATTATTACTATTAGTAATATTTTAAGTTAACTAATTCGTATCTTCTTATACTGTAATTACAATAGATAGTTGTTATAAGTAGGTAGCTAGTGCTAACTATTACGTTTAGTTAAAGAGGTTATAATATAGTAAGTATATTACTTAAGAAGCGTACTTATTACTGTGTTAACGTTACTCTCCCTCCCTCCTTTTTATTAATAGTAAGTGCTGTAAGTGAAAACTTAAACTAGTTATATATAAGTTACTATAGTAATAAAGACTTAATATAAAGGTAATTAACTAGGACAAGATCTAGTATTAATACTGTTAGTCTAGTTACGCTAATATTATCTCTCTCGATAAGTATAGTAAATAGTTACTGAAAGTAGCCTTACAGTAAGTTATTAACGGCAGTTAGACGCAGTAGTGGAGTTAGTAATAGCACGTGTAGCAGAGGAAGACTACTATCTATAACAATACTAGTAGCTAGGTTAGTTATCTGTATTTGTATTTATAAGGGGGCTGGTTACTAGTAGTTAATTAATAGTCTTATAGGAACACCTTCACGTTACCTTTTTACCTAATTAACCACGTTACGTCGGTTTTACTCTCTTCTAACTACTCTCGCTTTCTCCTCGGTAACGTATAACTTAGGACGAACCATATTGTATTGTTAAGCTAACCGTAACGATAGGTATTAGTCGCGTGAACTTACTGATGGAGCAGCCTGGTATGTTACTTTTTAACAGCAGTAATCTATTAGTGTGCAGCTTTTTACGTTTTCCAGAAAACCTTCTTCCCCTTATAGTCGATCTAGGGTAATCTTTTAACATTAGCTCTGGATAATAATAAGGTGTCTATTGTCTGTATTTTTATAGTTGTAACGATTAATAATATTACGTCATTACCTTTTTTAAGACTATCTAATAAGCTGTAGTTACTAAATTAGTTAAAGCAGTCGTTTTAGTAAATTAACTAGTTTACTAATAGTGTAAAGCTTTTATCTATATCTCTCTATATATAACGTATATATAGTGTTACTTTAGTAAAGCTCTACTTAACACTATTAATACGTACACTAAAAGGTGCCTTAAATATTAATATCTACTTACGTTATAAAGTTCTATAACGTAACACTTTTACAATTCCTATACAAATGCATCTAAATTCTAATTAGAGCTTCTTTATGCATTATCTATAATGTATATTAGTTTTAAGGATATTTAGATATAGACGGAAAGAGGAGCTAATTTACATATTAAACCTCTATAATTTATATAATAAAATATATACTTTTTCCCTCTATTATAAACTATATTACTACCTTTTTTCAGATCTTTTAGAAAATTAAATAAAGTAATTAAAAAGGACTAAGGTATTCTTCTATATAAAATATGTAACCTTTAGCCTAATCGTTAAAGTGTAATTGTTAAAGAATTATAAATATAGTAATGATTTAAGTAAACGTAAGGTTTAACCGCCTGTTACGCTATAGATAATTACCTATTTATAAAACGGTTTATATCGTTAGAATCCTTATACTCTTACCTCTTTATTAATATAGGACTTGCTTTAATAGGATATGTATTATATGGAGGATATTATAGTTTCTTTATATGTTTAGTAAGGGTAGCGGGGTTCTTTAGTCTTAATAGGTGCAGTTTAAAAAGTCACGTGCGTGGCTCTATATTAGTAAGTCTTTACTAGATCTTATATATATGATAAGGACCAGCGTAACAACCTTAACGATAAGGTCTAAATAGTTAAAAACCCGGAAGCTATCAGAAAAAGAAAAGTTTAAGTAAAAGATAGCAGTAAAAAGCTTTAAGAACTTCGTAAATCTTACTTAAGGGAGTCCAATCAGTTCCTAACCTACGATATCTGGGGCACGTTTGTTAAAAGCTAACAGCTACTTAACATAAGAATTCCGATCTAAACATATAGTAATAAGAAATAACCCCAATACGTCTGCTACATAACGTATAAAGGCCTTAATAAAGCTAAGCCTTCAGCGTTCTTAAGGATTAAAGTAAGAGGATTTAACGTATATTAAACAGACCTACTGGACTTCCAGATTATACTGCAAAAGTATCTGACTTAAAATGAATAAATCTGAGAGATATAATAACATACATTAAATAGACCTATTAGACTTCCAGATCATACTACAAAAGCATCTAACTTAGAATGAATAAATCTGAAAGATATAATAACGTTTACCAAACAGACCTACTAAACTTCCAGATTATACTGCAAAAGTATCTAACTTAGAATGAATAAATCTAAGAGATATAATAGCGTGCGTATTAAAAGGTATTAAAGTGTTAAACTTAAATAATATACTACCTAGTAACTTAAGGTACTTAAGGCTCGGTACATTAGAAGCAGCATAAAAGCTATCATAAGGCTACCTTTTAAAGGTTATTTCTAACAGGCAATATTACACCTTCCTATATTGTAAAAAGACCTTTTTCCGTTAGGAAAAGGTCTTCTTACATTATAAAAAGGCCTTTTTCCGTTGGGAAAAGGCCTTCTTGCATTATGAAAAGACTTTTTTCCGTTGGGAAAAGGCCTTCTTGCATTATGAAAAGACTTTTTTCCGTTAGGAAAAGGCCTTTTTACACTATAAAAAGACCTTTTTCCGTTAGGAAAAGGCCTTCTTACATTATAAAAAGACCTTTTTCCGTTAGGAAAAAGCCTTCTTGCATTATGAAAAGACCTTTTTCCGTTAGGAAAAGACCTTCTTGCATTATAAAAAGGCTTTATTACATTAAGAAATAACTTTTTATTACGACCTGCACTTATCATAGGCCTTAAGAAGACTAGTACAGGTTAAGACAGAACGTATAGCAAGACGCTAAAGACTAAGTAAGTATTCCAAAGACAGCTTATTAAGCTAACACTTTTAAACAAGGGTTTAATGTCACTATAGGTCGTTATCACTATAATGAACAAAGGTAAGTCTAAACAGTAAAATATAAATAAATAATTAAATACTAGCAAGAGGAACTAAAAGTCCCTTACGGCTATCTTAAACACAATAATATCTATCTATACTAATTAACTAAAAGGTACTCTATACCTTACTTAATAAGGTTCTACTTAGTAAAGGACTAAACACCCTGCTACTAAGCACCTCCTACTTAGTAACCCTATAGATACTTAATAGGTAAGCAGGTTTGCTAAGACTAAGTAATAACTGATTAGTCGTAAGGGCTTCAGGTCTTTACACCCCTAGCTTAATGCGTAGTATCGTGTATGCTACCTCCCTACACTGTTCTTTCTACGGGGGTTTTATCAGGCAGTGCCGGCTTAAATAACAGCCTGTAAAGTCGTCTAACCTTCCTATATTAAAAAGACACCTTCCTACATATATAAACTAACCATCCCATTATAATCCTTATACATATTATTATTAGAATAATCCTATCTTTTATTAAAAGTCTTAATAAGTTAAATCTTAATATTCCGTAATCTATATTAACTGCCTCTACAGCTCTTAAGTTATTTATAACTTAGCTAGAGAAGAAGACCTTTTAAGATTAATATCTACTTTATATAAAACGTTAAGAATCTTAAAATCTGCACTTACTTTTTGTTTAACTAATATACTAATTTAACTTATATTCAAAGACTCTTTTTCCTTTAAATGCCCTATAGTAAACCAGCTGGTTTAAAGTGCTGTAATTTATTAACCCTCATCTTTTAAAGTATTAGACTGTAAAAAGTAGTTCTATATATATTATAATAATAATTATAATTATTAGTAATAGTAATAATGTTTTATAAAAGTAATGTACTATAGTAGTTATATACTAATGTTAATAATAGTTATATATATTAGTATTAGTTATAGTGGAGTTAAAATATGCATACCTAAAGGTGTATTTAGTTTTTATATAGGTAGGGAATCTGTAGCTGTTAGCCAATACACTGTAGCAGTAATAGTAGCTAATAAGCTAGTGGAACGTGTATACACTAAACTGCGTTTGGTTTTTACTTAAGTAGGGAGTCTGTAGCTTTTAGCCAGTGCACTGTAGCAGTGGTGGTGGCTAGTGGGCTGGTAGAACGTGTATGCACTGGGCTGCATTTGGTTTTTGCTTAGGTAGGGAGTCTGTAGCTTTTAGCCAATGCACTGTGGCAGTGGTAGTGGCTAGTGGGCTGGTAGAACATATATACACTAGACTGCATTTGGTTTTTGCTTAGGTGGGGAGTCTGTAGCTTTTAGCCAGTGCACTGTAGCAGTGGTGGTAGCTAGTGGGCTAGTGGAACGTGCATGCACTAGGCTTCGTTTAGTTATTACTTAAGTAGGGAGTCTGTAGCTGTTGGCCAGTGCACTGTGGCAGTAGTGGTAGCTAGTAGGCTGGTAAAACGTGCATGCACTAAGCTTCGTTTAGTTATTACTTAGGTGGGGAGTCTGTGGCTTTTAGCCAGTGCACTGTGGCAGTGGTAGTGGCTAATAGGCTGGTGGAACGTGCATACACTAGGCTGCGTTTGGTTATTACTTAGGTAGAGAATCTGTCTGTTTAGGTTATTACTTAAGTGGAGTATATGTAGAGTCCTGGTATATGCGTGAGTTAAACTGCTTTGAGTTATTACTTAGGTGGAGTCATTGCTGTTTTAGGTTATTGCTTAGGTAGGGTACTAAAGTGGGGCGTTTTAAGTGAAAAAATGAAAAACTTACACTTTTAAAGAATATTTAACTAATTAACTAAAATAGTTAGCGTATAACGGATTTAAGTTCTGTGTTACAAATTAGTGAAATATTATAATGTGTAAATTCTATATAATTTTATCTTTAAATAAGCCTAACCCTAAGGCAGAAAGCATAGAGAGAAGCTCCTTATTAGCCTTTCGTAATACAGAGACCTCTGTACAGAGAAGAGCTACCTTATGCATTACAGCTATTATGCCTTTAGCTAGTTGATTTATAGCTGTTAGTATTAAGGTTAGAGAGCTGCTTTAATAGTTAGAAATCTAAGTTTTAATAAGTCTTAATTATATAGTAGCTTCTTAAAGGTTATGTAGTGTTTAGGAGACTTAAGGTAGTGTAGTGGTTAAGCTTAGGGCTAGAGGTGTTAATGTTTAAATACGTATATCTAGCTTAAATATTACCCTCTTTAAGTTATACAGTATAAGGCTAGCGCTGGAAAAGCCCCCTTAGATGTGCTTTTCTGTAATTAAAGTAAAAAACGCTTTTTTAAACAAATAGAGAAATTTTAGCTTACTAATATATGTAATACTTATCTATATTAACTGCTTAATCTGACGGCTACACGCCTTCTTTAACGGCTTAAAATAATTAATATTTAAAGGCTAAAGTAGGTGTGAGGTGTGTGGAGGGATATAGAGTGTAATAATGTTATATACCTGGTAATAAGCCTTAAATTTATCAGAGTAGTGGCTCTTATAGCTATTAAGGATTAGAAGCTAATATTTGCCCTTTATACAAGCTAATATATGTAAATTAAAATGCTAAATTTAATCTATGCCTTTCTTATTCGTAATCTAGCTATTATTAATTATTATAATACGTTAAGTAGTTAGAAAGTTATATTCTTAATATTAATTAGTAAGGTAATATTACATAATTAAGATAATAAATGGTAAAATGGCCTAGCTTAAAGCATTTACTCCTTAGATGACTGTAGCCTACTCTTAATTGCTAGGCTGGGCCTGTTTAGCTCTGCTACGGCCATTAGAGGTAGTAACTATTATAATTGTTATAATAATACCTATTATAAAGCCAGTCTTATTAAAGTTATATATATTATTATTAAAGATGCCGTATTTAACCTTGAAATTATATATAAGGGTAAACCACTTATTAATAATCTTTGGATTTTCGCATTTAGCCCTTTAATAGTTGTATTTACACGTAAAACGTATCTAAAGGTCTAGCTAGCGTTTGACGAAGTTATGACCTTAATGTTTGCCGACAGGGGGCGTGTTGCGTTCACGTAGTAATCGGTTGGCTATATCTTCCACGTAATAAAGCTAAGGATGAAATGTGTGTATAGAGCTTAATTATATATCGTATAATTATTTGCTTTTTTAAATCTGTAAGTTTACATAAGTTAGCTGGAATATCGCGTCGTGAAGGTTAGCCGGCGCGTCGGCGCCTAAGAGTCTTAGGGTCGATTTTATAGATCTTAGCAGCGCCTTAAACACTAAGATTCGTATCTTTTTCGAGAGCCTGGATGGCTAATATTAGCCTGGCTTCTTTTGAAGGTGACGGTATATTAAATGGTGGAGAAAACTGGTGTTGGATGTAAGAGGTGTTATTTTAGGTGGGGCGTGGGGCATTCGCTTATCTGGGGCACTCGCTTATCATGTACGTTAAAAGATATAATAAAGTTAAGGAAAGAGGAAAACTAACTTAGCAATTCTTTATAGGAAAAGAGTGTTAAAAAAGAGGAATCGTAAGATGACCTTATAGGCCGTTACTTAAGCTGGGGTAGCCTGACAAATCCCCTGTAAAAGGAACAGTGTAGGAGGACAGTATATATTATCTAGACGCATTAAGCCAGGAGTATAAAGACCTAAAGCCCCTATAACCAGTAAGAAAGTGCTTAGTAGCCTATAAGGAGTAATAACACTAAATACCGCTTAGTTAACTGCTTAACTGTAACTATATAATACACTACTAAGTATAACAGACTAAGTAAGGTACGAAATACCTCCTGTCTAGTTAGTATAAATAGCTATAGTTATGCCTATAATTACTGTAAGGGACTCTGGTTCCTCACACTAGTATTCAATTATTCGTTTATGTCTTACTGTTCAGACTCACCTCTGTGCATTATAGTGACAGCGACCTACAGTGACATTAAACCCCCATCTAGGAGTGCTAGCTTAACAAGCCGTCTTCGGAACGCCCCTTACCTGTTAGCGTCCTGCTATACGTTCTGTCTTAACCCGCGCCAGTCCTCTCGAGGCCTGTGTCGGGTGCAGGTCGTAATAGTAGGGTCGTCACATAGAGATTAGATTTATTAGGGGCGAGGTTTAGTCGAATAGAATAGCTAAGACGATATTATTATAGTTTTCAGAAACTACAGCATTTCTAAGTTAAGTAATGGTATCTTGCAGGTCCATAATCAATCCCTTTTTGCTCCCACTTTGCCGATTTTTCTCAGCCCAAACCCACCAACAACGCAGGCCGTGAGCATCCAAGCAAACAAGGTCCAGAACGCAGCCCTATACCCCTTCATCAGTGCCTCAGGAGTGTGTTTCTCCGGGGCCTCCAACTTGTCTGTCACCGTGGCCGAAATCACGGACATTGTTGTCAGTCCTATCGACACTCCAAGCTGTGAGACAGTGTTGAACACAGCCCCGGCGAGGGCCTGGGTGCGAACAGGAAACACATCAGAAACAATGATCAGACCGACAGTGAACAGAACGTCGCCGCTCATTGGGGCGAGAAGCTGCGCTGTAAAAGCAGCATACCAATACGGCCAGTCCGGGTTGATAACAGCCATGATGAGGGGAGCGCCGGCACATAACGTGGAAGAAACCAAGACGGCGTAGATGGCGGGGACGCGGTGCACGATAAATCCAGTGGTGAGGTTAATAATGATCCCAAAAATCAAGTTTGGCAGCAGGCGGAGGGATGCACCGAGGGCCGTGGTGCCCTGGATCTCCTGAAAGAATAGACTGCAAAACAACTCCATACAGTTCATGACAGCAATCGAGAGGAGTATCATGACGCAGACACTTGAGAATGCCGTATTCTTCCAGATAGAATTTGGTATCAGTGCCGGTTTTTGTGCGGTCTCCTGTCTTCTCATCCAGAATATGAAGACTGGGACGGCGATGACACCGAGAGATAGCAGACCAATGTTAGCTGGCCTCCGGATTTCCACGATGTCGGCTGATAACATTGCGAGAACATAGGAGAAAGTGGCCAGCGAGGTGGATGCCACCAGGGCGCCGAACCAGTCAACTTCGCGGACGACCCTTTTCACTACAGGCGAATTGGACTGTGCTTGGGGAACTAGAGGCAACGCCCAAATGCCTACAACCCAGAGAAGGAATGCGGCGCCGCCCCCGAAGTAATACCCCGTGCGCCACCCCGGACCGCTGATGAAAACGCCCCCGAGTACCAGACCAAGCGCGAACCCGGCCGGCATTGCCAAACCGAGGCAGGCAAAGCCAAGATTCCTGGGCCGACCGCTTTTCAAGGCGGTGGAGACAAGCGATATTGAAGACGGGACCACCAGAGCGCTGGCAATTCCCTGCATGGCGCGGAACATTATCAACTGGATTCCCGTTTGAGAAAGCCCGCACGCTGCGATAAAGATGGCCAGGGTCAAACATCCCGCCAAGTTGACAGACCGGGGGCCAATGACGTCGGCGATGGCGCCCGCAAGAAGCAGGCATGTGCCGCTTGTCAAGGAGTACACCGAAACTGGCCAAACCAGGAGGCTTCCATCCAGGTGGAGGTCTTTGGCGATGGCAGGCAGGCCGACGGTGATAAGGCCCCCGCTGAAGCTTGTGATGAGGTTGATTCCTGCGAGCTGGGTGATAATGATCCATGCTCGACTTTTCCGGGGTGGAAGTGGAAGAATTGAGTGTTGGACAGTGGGAGGGATGTGACTCGTCGTCGTTTGCGATTGATGTGAGAGGGGTTGGCGGTCCAGAGGGTTCAACTCCATCGCGACCGAGTCCGCGTACAAGCGTGATAGATGTCTAGGCCTGTTGCAAAGATGAAATATGCGGAGTGCGAGCAAAAGTACCTAGAGCTCTTTGTGCCTCGCACGGTCAGTAAACTGGTCCGCAACTGCTTTATTATGCCAGTTCTCTCTGAACTGAAGGATCAACCTCAAACTTGATTTGGACCGTCAGCTCAACCTTGTTGGTTGGGCCATGATTGGCAGGTATGCATGTTGGTCGGCAATGATGCAGCTCGTGACGTCAGTGGCTATTGCAGCTTACGGTTCGGCCAACAGCTTCTCCCAACCGTTTTCCAACCTCGGAGCGCTCGCCTCATCATTATTGTTTTCATCTCGGCCACCGAATGATTCCAGTCAAAACTGCACTGCGCCCGTACTGTAACTGATGCGCGCCGCCCACTTCCCCTAACTATAGCTTTGACATCATGAGATGGACGACCGCAGGTGATCAATACTGAAGCTTATTCTTTGCATATTGTACAGTCTCAAAAGTTATAAACGGGCCCCGATGGCGCAAAGCCAGTCAACCCATTCCCCGTTGATGGCATCAACTGCTTCTCCTTGCCCCAGGTATGTGCATCCTTTGCCAGTTCCTTCACCTCATCCAATGTGAACTTGGGCTCATTCAGTCGTCGAAACACACCTTACGTGTAATCCGGCGAGATTTTATGCAACTGCGCAAGATATTCTTTTTATTTGGCGCATACTGCTTATTGCGCGCGTGGTTTGCGTCGGTGCGTATCGGGCCGTCGAAGTTGAGTGAGGCATACGACTTGGCCATGAACGGACAGTTGACCGGGATCTGGTGTAGGTTGACCTCGATGTGGTGGTACTGGGCATCACGGTAGAAAAACATGCGGAACTGCAGCAGCGGGTCGGGCGAGTCTTCGATGCCAGGGACCATGCTGCCGGGAGAGAAGGCGACCTGCTTGATATCGCGGGTGAAGTTCTCGGGGTTCTTGCTGAGTACGAGCCGGTCGAACTCGTGCATAGGGAACTTGTCGTGGGACCAGATCTTAATCACGTCGAAGGGGTTAAAGCCGAGTGTCTCGGGGTCGGCTTCGGCGGGTTCCATGACCTGTACGAGGGCGGTCCATTCGAGACATATGTTCGTCGCGCTCAATGGCGCCCAAAAGATCGCGCTTCGAGTAGTCCGAGTCCTCGCCGCACATGCGAACGGCTTCGGCGTCGGTCAGCTGGCGACTGGCGCCGGCCGTGCTTGGCGACGAAGTGGTATTTGATGTAGACGAATTAGCCCGACGGGTTGACCCACTTGGACGTGTGGCAGCCATATCGGTCGGTTGAAGTGCTGCTGCTTCTGGAAGAGGAAGACGTCACTGGCGACGGGAATCCCGCCAACCGTCTTGCTGTGTTCCGGGTCGGACAGCGGGATGCTCTCGTTGTTGGTGAACTAGAGCCCGCCCGTCGTCCTCACGCTTTCCCCCGGCTACAACGCCGCCTACTCTCTTCATGGTGTCGGCGGGGCCTTTGTTGGCGCTCTGCATGTGGCTCATCCGAGGGCCTTGATACTCGCCCGTCATGGCACCGCCGATCGCCATCAATGTATCACTAAGGAAAATTCGCCGGTGGAATGCACGACGCAAGGAAACATCATCCAGGAATTCAGGACTGACCTTTTTGTTAGACCCCAATATACATCCCGAATTACCCGACTGTTGTGCGTCAACATGTTGTCATAAACTGAGGGCTCACGCCTGGCTCGCCGAATTTGGGCGTCATGACGTCAACGACTCGGTCTGATGAGCTTGTCAGCAGTGAGATATTAGAGGTTAGGAAGGTATGCTTGCTAATGTTCACTCCCGCTCGGTCCGCGTTGCCCGAGCCTGCGACTGGGGTCGTCATATTATGATGGATGTTATCCCACGTGATCGCGCCAAGTCGGCCGCCTGACCTCCCCCCAGCAAAACCGGGCACGTTGCAGTTGTTGAACTCGGGGCCGATGCGATAAGCCTGCAAACGGACCCATTATCCGATCGTGCTCGTGATGATAACCTCTGAATGGCGGTATTTAGTCTAGACTGAGCTGCAAAGCGGGTTTGCACCACGTTTTGAATCTGAAAGCAGTGAAAGGTGATGTCCATGTCAGCTATGAGGCGGCGTACACGGCCGGGGCCTTGCAGACCTAACTTATTGTTGCTAAGAATTGCCATTTCTACGTTCCGGCATCCTGGCATCGTTCTCTCAGCTACCTGTGTCATTCACACGATAGGTCGTTTAGCCTGCATAGGCGGGAATGATACGTTTGAGATCTTGCCCCGCGTGCTCCTTCACAAAGACTAATAATACGTTGACCCCGCGAATAGTAGATTCAAACCCCCCGAATATCGAGTGCTTCCGATGGCCTCGGTATTGAGCTTTTCGATAGAGGAGATCTCGAGTCCCTTCAGATTCCGGCAGATGGAACATGTCGTAGTGTGTTGCAGTCCACCCTCGTCCTGTACGGGGAATGATTCCTCGTGTGTTTTGGCCTCGAGAACGCACAAAACTAGTGGTGATAAGAGAGGGAAGTCTTAGAACGAGACACGTATATTCCCACGGCTTTGCTGCACCACCTGCTCGAGTCAATGGTATGATAGTTAATGGGCAGTTTAGCTGCTTTGATGCGATCCTCCATGATGATTTGAATACTTTTGGCTTCCCCACCCAGTTATATTGGAGATCCACGAAACAGGCTAGCTATGTAGCTATTACGTAGCAGATATTCTCCGCGGACAAGTGCACAGTTTGGGCCGAGCTCTGAGATATTGAACTGTTGTTGGAAAATCTACAAGAGGCCTGTCTGAACTTTACCTTGCTCTGGAATGAGGTGATTCGCGACTTTCGTGTGGTATAACCCCTTGAGCCCGGCTCTCTGAAGCCGAACAAGATAAGAAGATGCCCTGAGAACTACACAAGTAGCTATAACACATACCACAAAGCTTTCCTTTAGGTACTAACCTCGACGATAAGGACGGACCAGCTGGCAGAATATCACGTGCAAATTGCGTGCGGATCGCTGGCCATGATTAGCAACAGATATACTCTTGTGGAACAATATGGATGTAGTTGCTGTTACTAAATGCTAGTATCAGTGGATTCACTTTTGCAGTGTTTTGATGCAGCAGTCTAGTTCGACAACTCTCGATCCCAAGTCTTGTCATATCTGCACCATGTTATGCGATGGATAGAAGCCACATGGTGTGATCAGGGCTTGCTCGGTATGCCGAGATACTCTGTATCCCTGACATAACTCTGCCTCGACCCAGAGAATAGTCGCATATGACCCCACTAGTTCCGCTCAACCTACGATTCGCAGACTGGAGGGATTAAGTCAGAAACAGACTTTAATAACTCCTAACAAACAAAGGGCAGCCCCCTGTTTAGCGGCAAGAGTGGCTCGGATCAAGACCTTGAGGCCATGGGCGATTAGGATTAAGTCTTAAACATAACGCAAGCAGTTAGTGGAGACACAGAGATTGATCCTGGTGGTGGTGACGACGATAAAACACCTGTTAAGAGTATTTTTTTTTTTGGCGACAAGTCGCAAAACTAATTTTCCTCTGCAACTATGGTAGTTTGAGGAAGATATCTGCGAAAGGAAACGATGGGTTATTTTTATGGAATGACAGATGATATGTTTGGAGTTGTGTACTAGATTGTGGCATCTGATTAGCAGTAGCACCTGCTGCCGAAATGACAAATCACGAAGAAATGCAGAGGGTTGGTTAATGATAGCTCAGATTCTTAAAACTTGTCAGAGGTGAGTCACGCGTCGGATGGTCTGCTGGCTGAAGTTGAAACAGGTAGTCTGGATTTGAAAAGCCTGCACCAAACTTCGCCCCCAGCTAAATTTTAGGCACATAATATTCAGACAGTTGAAACTAGAATATTTAAAAAGGCGCGAAAATGGAAAATCTTGCTGGCAACGGTCCTATCGTCGATGCGATTGGCTGCAAGTCTCGCCGGTGGGGTGAAACCTGTGGCTGTCCGTAGATTTCGCACACTCGAGGTTCCAGGGCCTTTTTCTTCTCCAACCTCCACATCCTCTTGTTAAAGAGTCGGCCTCCACCCCGAGATAACCAGGACGACAGATTCCAGGACGGTCCCTCCTCATTCCAACTATCTTCTCCATTGCCCATTCCCTCCCGGACCAACGCGACCTCACCGCTTGGAACTTTCTTTTGCTCACTTTACCCCGCTCTGACTCGGATGCACTGTTGCCCAAGGTTACCAACCAGATTCGGTCGCAACGTCGCCCACCTTCCTTCATTGCTGAGGTATCCAGAAAATAAGGAAAGTCGGGGTTCCAGAATCCGGAAACCGTGGTGGGGTAAACCAGCGGCACGACACCAACCGCCCAGCGCAAAGTCTCGAAATGAACCTTCAATCACATGATACGACCTTCGTCAAGCCGACGCGAGTGTCCAGAGCAATCCCGATCGTCAATCCCGACTCGCGAAAAGAGTCGCCCACTCGAAGCCCAAAGGTCGACAGCAGCGACTCTCGCCTAGTACTCTCACCCAAGGTTCGGGCGCAGAAGGAGGCCGCTTTGGCTGCGGCGGTGGCTCGTGGGCAGATCGAAAAAGCTCTCAATCAACCCAGCCCAGCCGTTAGCAGAATCAGCAAAGAAGATGAGTTCGAGCGTGGATTTGATGTTTATGCGACACCTTTCGTCCCCGAAAAGATCAAGGTGGTCAACACCCTTCCCGGCCGCCATGTTGCTAGTACTCTTCCGTCCAAAGGAATCGACCTCGACGCCTACGCGCGAGAGGCTTTGGGTTCCAGACTTCTGCCGCCCGTAGTGGCCCCCAATGTCGCCCACCCGCTTCATGCCAGTCTCTTGGATCCGCCCGCTCTGATGTCGCTGACGTACGAGAGTTTTTTTCGCTTCCACATTGATCTCGAAATCCAACACCAGCAACGGGAAAACGAAAGCTACAGTCTGCATGCGCATGAGGCCGTCGTGGAGTTCCTCGGGGACGAGCAAGCCAGAGTGACAGCTCAAGTGCCTGGTCTCCGGGAGAATAGCCCGTACGTGGAGGAGGACGACGTGGTTCAGCTACGCCAGCTTCGATTTGATCATGCGGGCCGCCTCCTCGAGGGGCTGGGCCATGTGGTGCCCTTCGGCGCCGCGGTCCCATTATATCCCGCGCCGGGTCCGTGGACAGAGATCATCTATAATTCTCGTGTCATCGCAGTGAGGAGGTCTACAGAGAAAGAGGAACTGATCTTACTTGTCTCTGGCATGACGTATCACAGCTCAGAAGTTCTTGTAGGCTACCCCCCGGGCCACTTGCCAGCGGCGGCGCACAAAATCAGGTTCAACATTCAGTTTCCCGTCCCAGCCGATCGATACTGGCCGATGGTGCAAGCACTCCCACAAGTTCAATCGTCGCTGCTGCGGGCAAACAAGATAACGGCCGAGGCTCAAGCCATGACGACAAGCACTAGAAGCGCAGCGACCATGGTGAACGCATTCTGGATCCAGTCAATGCTGTTCCCAACCGAGGTGGACTGCGCCGTGCAAGCCAACGCGCACTCGGGCAGCTTCAGTCACGACCTCTACGACCGAGCGCTCAATCATGAGCAGCGCATTGCCGTCGAGAACTTGTGCGGGCAGAACTACGGCGTCATGCCGTACCTCATCTCAGGACCACCGGGAACGGGCAAGACAAAGACCATGATTGAAATCGCCCTGCAGCTCATTAACAATGTCGCCTGCGTCTCACACATCCTCATCTGCGCCCCGTCCGAGCAAGCAGCCGACACGTTAGCCGACCGTCTGCGCGCCTACGTCAAGCCCAGCGAGATGCTCCGGCTCAACCGGCCAACGCGGACCTTCAACGAAGTCCCCGACACGATTTTGCAGTACTGCCACTCCGACGGAACCGCGTTCGACATGCCACCCTTCGAGAAGCTCATGGCATACAAGATGGTGGTAACGAGCTGTCGCGACGCACACATGCTCATGCGCAGCCGCATGACCAACACCGACCTCTACACCGTCGAGTCTGGCCTACGCGCCCGCATTCACCCTCAAGACCCACCACCCGCAACCGCCCAGCTCCACTGGAACGCCCTCCTCATTGATGAAGCCGCACAGGCAACCGAGCCCGAGTCTTTGATCCCACTCCTTGTCGTCGCCTCTCCGCCGGACGCACCCCAGCTCGTTTTCACCCCCCTCCTCGTCATGGCCGGCGACGAAAACCAGCTCACCCCACGCACCTCGTCACCAAGGACCCCCCTCCAGCGCTCCCTCTTCGCACGTCTCTTTGCGCGTCCCGTCTACGCAAACCACCCTCTCGCGCGGCACTTTCGTTCCCACCCCGGCGCCCCCGCTACCGCCCCCCTGACCATTAGCCCAGACATGGTCCCCGTCCTCCGACCCGCCTTCACCAACCTGATCCGCAACTACCGGTCCCACCCCGCCATCCTCGCCGTCCCCTCCGCCCTGTTCTACGCCGACACGCTCGTCCCCGAAGCCGACCCCTCCTCCACCCACCGTCTGCAGGCCTGGAAGGGCTGGCCCCGCAGCGGATTCCATCACTGGCCCGTCCTCTTCCACAACAACACCTCCCCCGACGACCTCGAGCGCGACGGCGGCGGGTGGTACAACGACGGTGAGGCCCAGCTGGCGTGCCACTACGCCCTGAGCCTCGCAAAATCAGGACTTGTCGCCGAGGCCGAAATCTGCATCATGAGTCCCTTCAAGGCGCAAGTCCGTCGTATCAGAAAGCTCATCCGACAAGAGCCGTTCCGCCTGTGGGGGGTCAATGTGGGCCCGACCGAGGCCTTCCAGGGGCTGGAGTACGGCGTGGTGATATTGTGCGTGACGCGGTCGAGGAGGCGGTTTGTGCAGAAAGATCGAGAACTGGGATGGGGGGTGGTGGGGATGCCGAATAAGATGAATGTGGCGCTCACGAGGGCGAAGTTTGGCTTGATTATGCTTGGGAGCCGGGAGCTTTTGGTAAAAGAGGACCAGAGCTGGAGAGCTGTGGTGGCGTTTTGTGAGAGGAATGGGTTGGTGGTTGGAGACAAAGATGACGTCGAAAGGAAGACGGGGGACGTTAGGGTGGCAATGCAGAGGACAAAAATTGAGTCATACTTGGTGGAGAGGTAGATGGTCAGTTATGAGGTACCTGCTCCTCGCCCCAGAATATTATTAGCACGTGTAACCTGTTATATCGGAATTTGATGCTAGATTCTCGTCGTTGTCATGTTCGGTTCCTGTCAGAGACGTGACTTGCACCCAGGCGGGCGTGCCATTATGTTTAAAGAGGCCTCCACGACGACTACTTGCTGGTGCATTAGGCAAGAGGGGTAGGTAGGACGCCGTGTGAGGTAACCAAAAAAGAACAGAATATGCACTGCCCGGTACGCAGTTGCCTATGTATTAGGCACACAATACGAAGTAAAGGCGGGGCAAGCTTTTCATAAAGGGAATAATAACCCATCCACTGCCCCTGATTCCCTTTTCGATCGTCTAACCCCCAAATATTTACCATCGCCGCGCTGTTGCGGCAAAGCGGCGCAAACCATCTATGACAGCACAAGACCCAACGCATACCATCAGCAAACATTCAGCGTGTTCTTGATCCTGCCGAATATAGGGCACTGAACCAACTTGGGAGACAAGACCCGGTCCCCGACGTCTGGTTAGGTTTCGGAAACCACATACACGAGGAGCTGCGGCAGGAGCCCAGCGACGAAGCGCCCTGTTTTATCCGAGCCATCGCACAATGCTTTTTAGACGAAATTACCCTGGAGGAGTACTTTGACCGCCTCATTAGACATCTCGAGGTCGACACTGCGCGCCACATCTTCGACAATGAAAGATCGACCAAATTAAGCAAACTTCTCAATGTCGACCTCATCGCAGGCGCAGTTAAGTCCCTGATGCTGAATCAGAGGTTCGCCCCTCCCTGCGCCGCAGGTAAGATAGACTTCCGCCTCCTCATCCTACCATGCAAAACACCAAGTTTGGGTCTGATTCACTCCGCACCATCTTGGCAGAAGCGTCTCAGCTCAAGCATCTGTGTCTTCCAATTCGCAAGATCGCAGCAGCAGAGAGTGCGGACGGCAGAGGAAACAGACTTATCTGTAGCGCGTCGGCAACTTTGCTCCTCGCCATCACACAGTGGCCGAAAAACAACAGGGACCGTCTTGCTGTAATGAGGATGTTGTTAGAGGAGGGTTGCGACCCCGACGACAAAATCTCGGACAACATGTGGGACGATGGGTCCGGGATGAACCTGCGTCGAAAACAGTTTAACACACCACTGCACCAGGCCGCTAGGGGAGACGATCAGATGATCAAGTTATTGCTGGGGTTTAGCGCGCGAATCGATATCAAGAGTAGGTCGAGAGGTAACAATCCAGCAGAGCGCGCCATGAGCTACCATCGTGTAGGGACCGCTAGTAAGCTAAACGGGCAGTAAGTACCGGTTTCTAATCTACCCGAGGGTGTAGGTGTTTGTCATGGGGAATGGCAGTTGGATTAAGTGAGATTGGTGATGCGAGCTGGCTTCTTTGCCTAAGATCTAGCGAGCAGCTCGATACACTCCAGCGTGCTGTACTGGGCTCTGGGAGTGACTCCAACGAGGTACCCAGGGTGAAAACATTCCGAGACACACTTTTCATCGCAGGGAAATGGCAGGTAGATTCTAGTGACACACACAGAAAACTTAACATCTATGTTACAACTGCAAGTGGATATCCAGAGGGCCCGGAATTCATTTATTCCCCTCCCCTCGATCCTTTGTAGTCCGGAATTGTATCTATTTGCATCACACTCCAGTTTTTATATCAGTCTTTGCAAGTGGGAAACAGGGCGACGGCTACTTTCTTACACTCCCCTGCATAGAATGTTAGTTCCTTACAAGATATTCGCCGCATGCCCCTAGTAGAATCTAACTTAGTGAACGTCGTCAAATAAAAGGATAAGATCCCACGAAAGTTCTGACTCACATAATTCACGACTAAGAACCCATCTGGTCTACAACCTAGGAACCTATCTATCACGTGTCTGCAAACCTGATTCGGTGTGTAGCGTGGAACAAATTCCTGCACGCTACCCCGAAGGCCATGTGGGTGCACGTTTCGATCGGCCTTATCTCGTCACGTAGTATCACCGATAACATGCAGATGTTGATACTGCCTCCTTGGCAGGGCGGGCGTCACACCAGGGCCCCTTCCCCTCAGTCTTTACTACCAGTAGCAATTCCAGGCGCCTACAGATGCTGTGCCTCAGCCACTGCTTGCCCCTCCTGCGTGACCACGGACTCGGCCCACAATTTTACAATTTTTGCCGTTGGACATCAAATGCTCGAAAGCTGTGGATGTCTGGTGCGGGAGGAACGGACCGCCCCCGGACCAATGGGATCAAACACTTAAATGACCCAGTGACGTTGCACACGTAAACGCATGCTTTTTGGGGGTGTCAATCCGGCACCTTCACCGAGCTGCTCAATCAGGACGTGCGCCGTTGTGAATCTGAGGCGGGCCGCTGTGATACACCGCAGGGAAGTTGCAACAGGGATGCTATGTGGTTTGAAAAGCGAAGGGGGGAAAAAAAATCACGCAACAACAGCGCCAGGGGTATTTCTTCGCGATGAACTCCACCTGCGATATTCTTGGATCGCACTTTTCGAGTGGATTCGACCCAGCGCATTGCGACAGGCATCCGGGTTAAGGGTTTTCCAAGTACGAGCTTAAAAGCGCTGTACTTTTCACCCCTTACATCCACCTAGCTTATTCGCGGTCAGATATCCCACGCGGTTAGATAACACACCACGAGCTAAAACCCCCGTCAGTCTCTTTTGATATCTAGTTTTCTAACCTGAAACAAAACCCCATGCGTCCCTAGTTACGAAGCGAGCTGTGGACCACTCCTGGAAGTGCGCTGTAGCGACCAAGCAGTCCTCCACAAACCAAAAATGCAGAAAATGAACATCGGGGGAAAAAAAGATGATGAGGAAAACAGTCCCCCCAAACCAGTATTTGTGATCCTGGCTGTCCTCATTTTACGCCCCTGAGCTGACCGGTAACTAATCCTCCGTAGCAAGACCTCCGTAACTGTCATCCTTCACGCCCCCATGACCCAAAAGAACCGCTTGTAATATCATAGTATTTCAAATCACTGAGACCGCCCCAAGCTATCCGCATCGGATTCCGATTCCCGTTTCTCAAATGCACCGACCAAACCAACCAACCGCTTTTATTCCCATGTCACTTTTTTCCTTTGCCGTATTCTTATTCTTTTTCAGCACTCGATGAAGTTGCCTACTGCGGCGGCGCAGGCGTCCGGCAGTACCCGCACGCCCTTCCGGGGATGACCCAGACTTCCTGGCCATTGGCCGCGCAGGTCTGGCAGCGAACTCCGGGGAGCTGTTGGTTTCTTTTTGTCAGCGTCTGTTCTAAGCCCATGTTGTGAAACCAGCCAATCCAGGCTGACGTGAGGATGGTTTGTGATTTGGCTCCACTGGGTCGGGCACGGGTGGGGGGGGGGGGGGAGTGGCATGTGG
>Ga0247780_1000802_pt1 | contig 25165 bp, 22 predicted proteins | sample UWRJL079202R5_FD_179927 | JGI IMG/M metagenome (GOLD analysis project Ga0247780, IMG submission 179927) | Plant litter microbial communities from Arlington Agricultural Research Station in Wisconsin, United States - UWRJ-L079-202R-5 | ecosystem: Environmental > Terrestrial > Plant litter >... | reverse complement strand
TTCAGAAGAATCGCTATCTGATGATAACTCTTGCAGTGGATGCCCAGCTTGTTTTTTAGCTTCCACGATGTTCTGAATGTTGGAAAAGGTGGTGTTTGGATCCGGTACCACCTTCTTTCTTTTAAGGAGTTTGACGGCATTTAATTAAGCTTGCAGGGCCTCGATTGTGCGTTTCTGGTAGCGATAAGGGCATCTTTACTTCCAAAGGCTTTTTCTACCTTACTGAAAAGAAGCCTAGTAATCCTGTCAACTTTAATATTAGATTGTAATTACCAGCCAAGATCTTTAACCCCCTTAAGGGTAAAGATCTTAATATCCACTACCCTATAGTCGTTGTAGGTTGCTTTTGCTAGTGTTAGAGGGGGTTAAGGCTCTGTAAATGGCTTTCGGGGGGTAACAGGGGTCTTTTCTCTAACAATATTCCAGCTCATCAGCAGCTTCCTTATATTAACTGGCCACAACCTACTTACCTTCCACCCTACCTTGCAATTAAACTTTATGAAAGCTTTAAGTATGGCCTTATAATGAACTGGTGCGATGGCGCAACAGGGAAGAAACCACAAAGAGAACCACACCCACAGAACGTTGTTGTCGGCCTGAAAGGCCGACTCCCAGACTACTGGTTCTCCGATCAGAGGGACACAAATGCAACTGACGTAGAAAAACAGATACGTACCTAATATGGAACGAAACCTAGTATATGACGGTGCCTAGCATGGAACCGAGCCTAGCATGGAATAATAAAGGAAACGCGACCGTGGATCAGGTCATCTTCCTTCGATCGAAGGGCCAGAATGTCACTGGGCTTTTAATGGGATGTCTTCGTGGTGAAAATCATCGGATTGATTGTTAATTGAAAGAAGCACGGTTCAAAGAACCGCGCGGCGCGGCCCCTTTTTGACGGTAGCACGCGCCAGAGAACGCATCGCTATGTACATAAACGGCTACAGTAATATTACACACAGAGCCTAAAAAGAACGACAGGGTCGGCCTGAATAAAGGCCCCGAGTTAATAAGAATCACGTCGAGACACTAATTTCCTAATATCGACAACTAGGAGACTGACGACCTTGCAGGCCGTCACCTGGGCTGGCGCGGCCTGACGAATTCCCCGCAGAAGGAACAGTGCAGAAAAGACAACACACGGTGCTGCGCACTGGGCCAGGAGTGCAAAGACCCGAAGCCCCTACGACCAATCAGAAGATGCTCTGTTACTCTGGGTGCTCTGTCACAGAGCAAGGGAGCAGACAGAGCAAACTGCTCTGGCTGCTCTGCCGCCAAGCCAGAGAGCAGACAGAGCAAGGTACGAAGTACCTCTTAGTTAGCTAGTATAGATAGTCATCATCGTGACCACGATGGCCGTGAGGGACTCCTGATTCCTCACGCTAGTATTACATTATTCATTTGTGTCCTACTGTTCAGACTTCCCTCTGTGCATTATAGTGACAGCGACATACAGTGACAGTGTACTCTCGTCTAGGAGTGCTAGCTCAACAAGCCGTCTTTGGATCACCCCTCAAGTTTGGCGTCCTGCCATACGCTCTGTCTTATCTTGTCCGGACCCCCCTCGGGCCCTCGTTAAGAGCAGGTCGTAACACTACGTCACCTAAAATTCCAGCATAATAAATTTAACTCGTTAATGATCTTAAGAATTAACTTTACTCTATCGTCGCTTAATCCCTCCTCACGCTAATCGCTACTCCGACACTAACCTTCTCGGCACTTAATAAAGGGATACTAACAAATAGTCACTCGATACCCTGGGTTAAACTCTTTTAACTCTACGGTTAATGCCTCAGATCTGCCTTAACTCTTCTGTCTCGCTGCAAGTCTCTAATGCAATATCTAAGTCGTTAACGTTATCGATAGTCTGATACAAGGTAGGCCTGATCAGTCTTAATAGTGACGCTCTGTTAATTAATAGCGGACTACGCCCAGACCGCAACTGTGAAAGACATACCTCTGCGCTGTGCATTTGGCCATGACTGGAGAGATGGAGAGGTTGGAAGATGGACTCAAGACTTTGTGTTGCGCGGCATTGCCAAAAAGAGTTCAGAATGTGAGTCAAGTTCAGCCGAGTCGCGAGTGTTGTAGGCGGCGTTGCAAAGTGCGGCTGGTTTAATCGGCAGAGTTCAGTTGGGTAAAGCCATGCTCGTTCGGAGATGCGATCGCCTTGTGCTACTCTGTTGGATGCTATGGTGCGGGTTTGTCGCGAGGTGTTGGATGCTGTCAGATGGAAGGGGTCCCTGGCCATCCTGCAGTGAGGTGAGTGAAGAGTGCCTGGTGGAATTGACCATTTTCGCCCCACCCCTCACACGGTACTTTGGCAGCCTGTTGGCTAGATATTCCTCAAAACTTAAAAGTCACGATCTCACAACTGGTTAACCCGCGCCTGATTGGCGTTTCCTGTTATTGGTCACATCCAAGCGCCGAGCGTCGGCTCTTGGCTTGCGACCCCACTCCTGAAGGCGCAGCGCTGTTGGGCTCGGATGATGCGGCTGAAAATGACCCAACAATCTTCATTCCTTCAGCTTCACCGCCCAATAGTTAATGGGAGTAACGGTCTTCCCGCATGCCGGCACCTGAAGATATGACAGGAGTCCCAACGACAGACTGGAAGCGGATTGTCTTCCGGCTATCCGGGATCACTTATCGCAACAGCAGCCACGACCATGTCAGAGCCTTGGTGGCGAAAGCAACAAACGTCTCGAAAGACAGCGTTGTTGTCTACTCTGTTGCCACAACATTGAGCCCGTGGGAGATGCCGAGAACCAGGGTCGCAACCCTGATGTTTCTCGAAGTTCCGGATGTGCTGGAGCATTCAGAGGGGGGCCCAAACCAGTGGTCGCTGGGAGACAACAATGCCTTGGTGCTCGACATCCATTTCTTAGGACTCACACCACTCAACGATGTCGAACAAAGCCAGCATGTTGCGGACTGTGTTGCCATTTCGGGTTTAGCAAGTCATGCATTTGGCTCTTGGCAGCCCCGGGGCAACGACAAAACCTTCATGTGGATCAGAGACCAGGTCCCGGGCTTTGTTCCTGGCGTGAGGGTCATCACGTATGGGTACGAATCCAAACTAGCCGGCTCATCTTCTTTCCAGACCACTGGCGACCTAGCTCGCGGCCTGATATCACAGATCGGGGCCAACGGTGGCGCACATGAGAATGCAAAACCTCTAGTCTTTCTCGCCCATAGTCTGGGTGGCATTGTGCTGAAGGATGCTTTGTGCCGCCTTGCACATCGTCCGGATACCTCGGTTGAACGAAAGATTCTGAAGCGGTGCAAAGGTGCCATCATGTTTGGCGTTCCCAATCTAGGGATGAAGCAGGAGCATTTTCTCACAATCATGCGGAGCAAGCCCGCCGCCTATGAGCATCTGGTTCAAGGCTTATCACTGGAGTCAGGCGCCCGCGGGTACCTAAATGACCTTGAGGAGTCCTTTGGTGGTATTTCCCAGCTGTGCGAGATGACCTTCTACTGGGTATATGAGACGGACCAATCACCAACATATGATGTAAGACACTCGATATCCATGCTTTGAGCTTGCCGGGGCTGACGTTGAGATGCGGCATTACAGATGACGACCAAGAAAATGAGCGGACCCACAGTGAGACTGGTTGACCCCGAGTCCGCCACCGCCAATAGAGTCATGAAACCAGGAGAACTTGTGCATCCGATCGGTAGAAATCACTCGGAAATGGTCAAGTTTGCGAGGGGAGACTCGAACTTCGGGCCTATCATCGAGATGCTGCGTCACCTCTGTGGTCTCTTGGACACCCGCGATATCAGTACTGCCGGCCCTGACAAATCGTCGCACGTTGAGCCAACGATAGTCCTCTCTAGCTACACCAAGTATCAAGATACGGACGATGAAGAAAAGCGCCGCCTCTGGTTGCAGAATCTCAAAAGGCGGATGAACTGTTAGTATATACTCATCCCTGACATGTTCGGCTAGCTCTTTAACAAAATGCAACACAGATTGCCTTGACAGCTTGGACACCGCCGATCTCGGGTTACGGCAAGCCGCTATTGCCGACCGTGCTGTTCATACGTTCGAATGGATATACGAGTACAAGCCATTCACCTCCTGGCTCGCACAAGACGGGGGGATCTTTTGGGTCAACGGGAAACCAGGATCTGGGAAGTCAACCCTCATGAAACTCATTTACACCGACAAGCGAACTAGCCAGCACTCGCACAAGTTCGAAAAGTCTAGCTGCCAGATAATATCCGGCTTCTTCTTCAACTACCGCGGCTCCACAATCCAGAAAACACTCGAAGGTTTGATGCGGAACGTGTTGCGCCAGGTTTTGGTGCAGCTTTCGAAATCAGCACTGACTCAAAAATATCTGGACTTCCTGTTAGAGGCAACTCCATTCAAGTCCCGCGACAACGCTCCACCAGAACTTGGTCTTAGGCCGGATATCGTCAAGTACCAAGAAGAGGGGTCGTGGCCGTTGGACCGTTTGGAAGAGGCTCTCCGGGTTATCTTAAGCCAAAACCAGGTTGACCTGCGCATTACATTCTTCTTTGACGCCCTTGACGAGTTCGACGGACCTCCCGACTACATCTGCCGCTTCCTGAGATATATTACGACCAAGCCGGACAATTCGCTCACGTACGTCAAAGTCTGTTTCTCGAGCAGACCCTGGGAGGACTTCGTGAAGAACTTCAGCACCGGCCCTAAGCTTTCCGTGGAGCATTTCACCACGGCGGATATCCGACTTTTTTGCTCCATGGAACTTGTGAAAGCCGTCAAGAACGGAATGCATGATGTAGTACCACAGCTGGCAAATAGGATCGTCGATCGCGCCTCGGGCGTATTTCTATGGGCCAGTCTCATATCAAAAGAGCTTGCAGCCCAATTCGAAGGCGGCCGCAACCCGCCGTTTGACAGCTTGTTGGAATTGCTGAACTCGGTTCCCGATGAATTGTCAGAATACTACCACTACATCATCCAACGTATCCCTAGCAGTATCCGATGGCAGACATATGCCCTGCTTGAAGCGACTGTTCGGGCCCGAACCCCGGAAGAATACGGCCTACTCTATATCTGGAAGACGACAAGAATATCTCACTGCCCGACTTACGATGCTTGCGGAGAAGTACTGGGGTCCCTCAAGACGCACGATGACCGGGCTACAATGGAAAAGGCACGCAGAAACGTGTTGCGATGGGGTGGCGGCCTTGTGTCTATACTCCCCGCCTCACAGTTTTCAGAATCAGTGACACCTACCATACAAGTTATGCATCAGACCGTCTATGAATTCGTTATCAACCTTGACTTCAAGGACCAAGTCCTCGGGCCGATTGCCAAGGTGACATACGAAAATGGACATTCCTTCCACCTCAAGTCGATTTTACAACTCGACAGAGGAATTTCGCGGATATACGGCAGCGGACACAGACACCCCAAGATTCCACTCTCCATGGACCATGGATCCGAGGCGGAACAAACGACCGGAAGAAGTTGCAAAGTCTTTCTTGACAGTGTCCCGATTGCCGTAATCAAACGGCTTGGGGTCGGCTTGATGTCAAGTTCTATAAAGGCGCCGGATGGTTTTTTGTGCAACTTATTCAGCTACAACTTGATCCAAACCCACGCAGCACTCGCGATATACTTCCGGCTTCAACTGTATCTGCGGGACTGTGTCAATCAGAGTCCTGATTACTTCACCACTCTCACCCCTCCGAACAAGCTTCTATCAATCATCGCCGTCATGGTCTTCCTCGGGCTGCCGGACCCTGACCCAGATCAGCGGTTGTTGGCAGCAGAGTTCATCCTCGAACACGGTTACGGCGTAGCCATGGAGCCTACTGTCTTCCCATGCCTGCTATCCTCGGACCTCAGGGAAATTGCGGCCCAAGGAAACATATGGCAGAGAGTTGTTGTTGCAATAGATAGTCTTGCTACTCTGCTGTTGAAACATGGGCAGCCCCTCGACGAGACAGTGGACACTTTAGGAGATGGTACCGGCAAACCCATCCATCTCGCACTTCCGAAAACGCTGACCTGGCTTCTCGACAATGAACCTGGCATCAGCGTAAATGCCCTGGACTCTCTCGGCAGAACGCCTCTCGACGTCGTTTTGACGAAACACCGACCAAGTTTTGTTTCGGCTAGTCGCGAAAACATTTGCCTTTTATATCAGCTCGTAATCATCCTCACTGCTCGAGGTGGTCAGGGAAGCGCACTGTGGGGTGACTTTTGGCCAGGTTTGCTCCACCAGTTCAGGTCCCAGAACTTGAACATGACACTCCTGCCAGTAACCTTTCCCTGTATCCCAAGGACGAACAATCGCGAAGCTCTCAAGGCAGCCGGCCCGAAAAGAAAAAACCGCTTCTCCGGCTTCGTCGGACGTCTTCTGCATAAAGGGCGTCCCAAAATTCAAGTGGAAACAAGCACTGGGCCGAAACTTCCAACGTCATCCTGAACCTGGAAAAACGCGGTAACAAGCTGGGGAGTGCTTGATTACAGTGTTTCAATAGACCCCGGAGGCAGGAGGAGAGGAAGAAGCAGATGGTACTAAAGGAAGAGAAGAAGGAAAATAAGGAAAATATAACTTGGAAGATGGAAGATATTACGGCCGAGGACATTAAGGATTTGAAGAAATAGGGGTGTTGGTGGAGTTTAAGGGTTTTGGGTAACGAAAATTGACTGTTGGTGCGCTTTATGGGATACATGGTTCGACAACAGAACAGCTCATCTTCGTTGGGTCGTGACGAGGCATTGCGAGGTGTGCGTCTCGCACGTAGGTACAGATAGGACTGTGCTGATTGCAGGGTACGCAGCTGTGACACGGAAGCGTCTGCTCGACCTAAGTTTGGCTGAAGGCTGAGAATGCTGTCTCTAAGAGGCCAAGGCTAGGTTTTGATTTTGTCAGTACGGACTACACCAAGAAGAAGTGTCGCATGGGAGACACTGATCAACAACATGAAGCTTGCTCAACACAGCATACGAGCGGAGTGTAAGCACTTTCACGATATGGGGATCTTCTAGCCACACCCCTTAATTCCAACACCACTCCAACTACGTTGCCCACCTGTGCAATGGCTTTCCACACACACTATCACGGCTAGACCTAGACAGTATGTGTACACAGACCATCGTACAAGCCTTACACATCAGCCAACACAACTGGAATGGCACTCTAATGAAACCACCGCCACCATTAGATCCATTAGATAATCTATAACCAATCCAAACATCCTACACTGAAGGGTATCATGAAAAGAGAAGCCGCCAGCCCCCCCCCCCCCCCCCCCCCCCCTCCTCCCAAACCAGACCCCCTCTATATCGCACCTCCATACAGATCCCAAGACGCCGAAGCACACTTTTTAGCAGTGGCAAAGGTCATCCACCTCGGACATATCCTTGTACACAGTCTGGTAGATGGTGCTCGTAGCCTCATCGGTCTTGCTCAACCACGCACCAACGGGCGCCTTGGTGGGCTTCGGGCCAAGGGGGTCATGAGGAACCTTGGACAAGGTTACAAGGCAATCGTAGCCTGAAGATCCCCAGCCAATGGTCAGAGGACATTTTCCAGGCGCGGTATACTGGAAAGTGGGAGGAATGGTGACGACCGAGGGGACGCCCGAGACTAGGGTTGTGCTCACCGTAACGGTGACGGTGGTGGTCACCACCCTAGGTGCCGTCGATGGGAGGAGGGGATCCGAACAAGAGGTCTCAGACTCGCCCGAAAGCCCTTGCTGCTCGTGATCGAAGGCCACCCCTTGTGGTGAGGCAAGCCGCGTCCAAAGATTTGTCGCTGCCAGTGGTTGTCTGCTAGACCCCGGAGAGGGATCCGATCCGAGCCAGGGAGGGGAGGGGTTGGTAGGCGAAAAAGAACGAATTTCCGAAAAGTGTGACCACATCCGCCTTTGCAATTCTGCCGTGCCAGTCCCGCGCTCCCGACACCCAACGAGGTAGCTAGAAACACGCGTCGACTCTGAGGTCGACGATGGCTGGCGACCCACGCTGCGCTCCCACCAAATTGTCGATGTCGACATCCTTTTTCTCAACACGATACGAGACTCAAAGCCACGAGCAGAGTGGACCGGCGATCGCGAGGCGCGCGCCCGTCTAACGACCGAGAATGCGATGTTGCCCTACTGCATGATGCAGATGGGCCAAACGGTTTCCCGCTCACAGTGGTGGCGATGACGACGATTCCTGTGGTAACAACGAGGTGGTCTGAGTTGCCCCTTTTTGAAGACGACTCGGGTGATGACGGAGCGGAGATGAGGTGGGAGGACTGCTCGTTATAAAGCATCACGCGTAGCATGACGACGCGGTAGAACCGCGTCCACCTAGGTCGGCTCGAACAGGAACCACCCCGTTTTATCGATAGCCGAGCTGGCTATGCCGGTGATGTGCGACGACGGCGGCCGACGTGCTCTCTCAACAGCATCCCGGGAGCGCAGTGCTGCCCAGCGGCCACAGCCGCGGCACCACGGTACGCGCTGGCTCCGCCCACACATGACGCCCTTGTTGTGCGGCGCGTCGGGAACGCAGTCTCGGGAGGGCGCATTCTCAAGTGTCGAGGATGGCCAAGCTTCAGCGGCAATCGAGGCCAGAGGAATTCACTGTCTTCGTATTTCAAAAACATTATACATCAGAATGGACTCGAACTCGATCCATGGAGCGGTAAGAGCTTCACTACAACCTACACCGTATCTAATTTACCGGGCTGCTAACATAAAGCTCAAATTAGCCTGATACTACTCCAACCTCCATCCTCGGCCGCAATTATATCCTCTATCCTAGCAAACCTATCGTTGGCTGGCTTACAGACTCTTTTCTTCGTACGAGCCTGTATAGCGTAAAATTCTTTCATCAAACGATTATTTTCCACCTGCAAAGCAGCCCCCTTGGCAGCACTGATATCTAATGACTTTTCCATCTTATAAAATAAGGCCCTGAGATTGCGATTGGAAGGCGAGAACCTCCCTCCGAGGTTAATCATGACCTCAGAAACATGCCCAGCCTTCCCGGGAGAGTTGAGTAGCGTCGGCGGGGCCGTGTTGGTCGCAGGGGGGTCTGTGGTTGGTCCTGGGGAGGGGGGCGCCTCATATCAGTGCCTTGGGGTTATTTAGTATGATGACAGATAAACGGCCAAATCCCGGTCTTTTTGAAGCCTTCCTTATATTAGAACCGCTATAACCTCGTCGTGAAGCATTCCTATAGTAGCGGAAGCGTTGCTTGCTGGCCGGTGCTGAGGCTTGGCAGTGGGTAAGGACTTTGGTGTTTTGCCTGACGTAGTTCTTCAGAGGCGAGAAACACTCCGGTTAAGGGCCTGTGACTTGTGGGAGCTGTGGGAGGGTAGATGTAAAGGTTTTACGCGGTCCTGTTGATATAGGAATATGAACAAGGTAATATCGTGGCTGCTGTGCTTATCTAGCATCAATAAGCGCCAATCCATGGGGTTTACCGGCTTAGTTACAGGTAAAGAGATTTCTTTGAGCACAAGATGGTTATTTCGACGTTGCTTCAGCCCGTAAGGGAGTGGTCATACTCCCTCTGCTACTCCACCCTCCGTATCGGCCTCATCTTCACCATAATCACCTCCTCCGTAGGCACCGAATACGGGTTTTGCATCCTGAAACTTGTTGTGCATAGGTGGTGGCATGCGAGAAGGAGGGGGCGCCATTTAGGATTAGTTCGTTGGGTAAGAGGGAGAGCCGTTGGTCTATACGTTCGTGGAGGATGCGATTGCGGTTGATGACAATGCTGGGAAACTGTATAGGATGGAGTTGCGAGACAAGTATGCTGCCAGTAAGCCGTTCAGGCGGTTGTTAGTGCAGATGAATTGGTTTTAGGCTGTTAGGGCGCTGGTGGATGGAATTGGAACGTTGGTGGTTATTTGAACAGTTCCTAAGGTTATCGTATGTGGTGTTGGTATATCATCCGCTCCTACATTCCATCCTACCAGGACCAGCGGTTGAGGATGTCAGAAATTCGCTGCTAACCATATCAATGCACAACAGGATGGGGAAGCCCGCTGGTGTTCTTCGTCATTTAGACCTGGATCATAATTGTTTGGATGCGACGCAGTCTGCGATCTGCGAGACGAAAAGCAGCAATGGGTGGAAGCTAAACAATAAGCGTGAGTATCAAAAATTCTGCCACACCTAGCTGTCGAACCGCCCACGACACTCGCCATCGCCGTCACGCAACTGATATCAATGTTCCCTAGAAGCCTCCGAGGTACAACCGATTTGACCTCAGTTTAGACCCGACCCATACTGCTACAACAGTCTCGAGAGCCCCAATTCGGGCCAATGCCCTCTCAAATCCAATGTTCTCTTCCATCGATACAAATCCTCCCCTCTATCAAGCGACCCAAAGGCATCGGCGTCAAACAACCAAAACCCAACCGCCAGCCTCACCACTCTCTCCAGCTCCTCCTCTGTCTCGACCGATAGCTTCTCCCCTATCGTCTCAATCCACAGTCTTCGCTGAGCCTACGCCCGCAGCCAGTTCTCGTGCTCCTCTCTCAAAAATCTTCTGCAGTCTCCGCATCGACGATTGGCGGCTGAGAGTCGTACAGTTCAAACGCAAACAACACGCGCTCACGGCCGGTTTCATCGGCCATATGGCTAATTCCTGGAAGATCTCCTGCATCTGCCAGCGAATGCCACGCAAGCCCTTCCACACTAGGACGTACTGCAAGTCGGCTTCGACCTGCTCTTTCGGCCTTGGATCGAATGTCAGGTGAAATGACGGTATGGGTGACTTGATGGGCATGGAGTGGCTGAAGCGAACACCTGCTTCTGGAAGGTCAATCAGCGGGCCGATGATGGCGCGACCGATGCGCCCTTGCATCATGTAGATGATATCACGTAGTTGGGCGAGGGTGCTGATAAGACTGGCTGAGGTGGGGGTGGAGAGTTCGGCACTTGCTCGGGCAGTGCTCCCGAGGAGGGCTTCGCGAACGGTACTGACAGTATTAGACTCAACGGCGAGGCGCAGCAGCCTAACGTCGCGCGGTTCGTAGGCCTTGAGACCGTGCAGGAAGGCAACCAAGGTGTGCTTTGCCGGGTGAAAAGTTTGGATGTGCAGAATATCGTGCTCAGGGTTGGGATACAAGAGTTGAAAGGGGAGCTTGAGCGATAATATTAATGTCGGCGGTTCGAACATATTAGACGAGATCCTGAGCCTTGAGCATGATACACGGCATATAAATTGGGTAGAATTCGAGGGCGACCTCGCGTGCTTCGCGGCTCACTCGAAGCAGCTTGCTGTGAAGTTGGATATTGTTTCGCGCCATGGCGATATACTTGCCACTGCTGATGAATTTATTGAGTGAATTCCTCAGGGAATAGGGGTGAGGAGAAGCCGAACCCGCTGAGATTTCATCGGCATCACAAGGGTAGTGTAGCTCAATCTTAATCAGCCACTGCTTCAAGATGGATGATTTCCAGGTCTGGAGGCGGATTTCTGTCGGTAGTCGTGAAAGATGGGATAGGGACTTATTTCAGTGGTCGCAAGTTTGCAAAGCTCTGGTACATGTGACGGGCGAGGCAATTGCGCCACGGTAAAGCCGTCGGTTGACGAGTAAGTGGCTTAATTTGTAAGAATTCTAAGATGAGGAGAAGGAAGAAGTCTAGGTCCTCATTGTAGAAGAAACTTATTTGATTAGTAGTGGGGTTCTGGCACCACGTGGCAGAACCTACCTAGTCAGGAGGGCGGCCAACCCAGGTCTGTTCAATGCCGCAGTACAGACTCATTTGCCACTTTTAGGGCCCTAGATGGTCAACCGAAATCACAAGCATGTCTCCATAAGAGCAACCAATTAAATACGTGACTCGGATTATAAGAATGGTCAACTAGGAGCCGGCTGTCCTCTACAGAAGAGACTTCATTCACGTACTCTTCATTACTGTAACACAATTATTGGGGCGAGAATAAATTCTTGCCATGGGTAAGAGAAAATAGCAAACATTAGTAAATGTCAAATTACTGGGCCCCTTGAATGTCCCAGGCGCCTCAACAAGACATCAGAGTAGGGAGACTCTAGCCAGGGGCCGAAAACAGGGCCCAGACCCAAGTTTAGGGGCCTCCGTCTTGTGTGAGCGACCCCGGCCCCGCTCGTTGCCATTCACCGTTTGACAAGGTTCAGAGCGTGTAAGCGACCTGCGTTTACGGCGGTAAACACACCCTCTTTTATAAGGCTTAGTGGTCGGGTAAACATTCTTAGATGCAGACTGTGTCACCCGCACCGAGTTCTCCGGAGCTATTTGCCTAACCGTAATTCCCCGTTGAACAGACAGTTTGTGAAACGGAGGTAAACGGAGGGTCGCGTTCGCTTCCGTAACTGGCGCCTACCCCGCCTCCTCAACTGTCATGGGCCACGTTTTGGGACCCAGGCAAGCGGTTGCCAAAAAAACAGAACCACACAAATTGGCCTGTGCGGTTCCTGACTAACAGAGGCCCTAACAGTTCCACGAACAGATGTGTGGATTCTATGGTAGTGTGGATGGAGCAAGTGTTAGCAGGGAACGGTCAGATGACCAGCTGGCAGTATAAAAAGATACTTCATTTTTGCCCGCAGTTACTATAGTAGCCTGCGTACTGCACAAGTAATGTGGCTCTCTTTTTTTGTCAACCGCTTGCCAGGCAAGCCAGGGAACCAACACCTCTAAGCTCGTTCAAGAGCGCCTTGTATCGCCCCCTTGCTTTCTTTGCCCACTCTTTTTTTTTGTTCTTTTATCTCTCACTTTTTTTTCCACTCTCGTTTTCATACCCCGGGACCTTCGGTGGTCAACCAAAGAATCACGTCGAGACACCCAATTGGCATTCTTAGTGTGGGAGCGCCGGCTGTGGTTGGCTCGGAGCAGCCACCGTGCAGCCGCCCTAACCCATTGGAGCGTTCGCTGCGGGGTACTGGCTTGGCATCCGCATAAAACCAGCAGTAGGGAGCGGATTTGATCAACGTATTCGCCCAACAGCTCACTCATCTCCTCGCGTTCATTTCAGAGGGCACCCGTTGTAGCCTTTTCCTTCCAATCTTAGGTTTCACTACGATCGCACCTAAACGTGATGGCTGATGGGGAAGGTCATCAGAAGTCCCCGGAACGGGTCCAGGGGCCGCCAGTTGGAATCTTCCCAGCTGAGCACTGGATTGATCAGGTTTCTGCCAACATTCCATCTCCACAGCTATAGCGCATCCACCGAAACTAACACCAGGTCCTCGCAGGAACCACAAGCTGCGGACGATAACGCTGACTCCGCCCTTGGTACTGCCCAAAGCTCAACATCGTCGATCGCCTCCACCATTCTGAATTACCGAACGTTGCTGGGTCGACGCTATCACAGCGAGATTGGTAACGCTAAGTACTGGTATGGACTTTCCCATCCTCGAACATCACGTTATGTAAAGGAAGCGCCCGTGGCCATGGTGAAGTACCCCGCTCATGGACTCGCTTTTGCAAGGGTATCCAATGACGAGAAGGCCAACAAGTCTCAAGATATTGTGTAAGTGGATTCGCGACAGAGAGAAGCGGTAATCAGAGAGCACCGCTAACCTAGAGAAAAGACACCACTGTCTTACACTTGCCCTTCGTGGCAAACTGCACCTTGCTCCTTTGGACAAGGATCGCGTCCAGGTTCGCTTCGTTGCCTTAGAGCAAGTTACTTTTCTCTCTCAGAACAGCGGCTGATTGAGGTTATCTCTTCAAGAAAGCCCTAGACATCGGGACTGGAACTGGTTTGTGGAACTCTTGGCAAAGACATTTCCTTTGATTCTGAGGAGCTGACGAGTTACGCCTCTCCCGTCTAGGAATCTGGGCAATGTGCGACTAAGACCAAAGTCTAGATTTGTGCTACCAGGCGCCGCTAACTTGAAAACTCCGTAGCGACTTCGCGGACGAGTTTCCTGCGGCCGAGGTGACTGGCACCGACATCTCGCCCATCCAGCCGGCATGGGTGCCGCCTAATTTGAAATTGCAAGTCGGTTGCCGCGCATTGCTCTCTGTGCCTATCACTAACACTTATCCCCAATCAGTGAGCTGGAAGACTGCACACACGACTGGACCTTCGATCACGAATCCTTTGACTATATCCATATGCGGTGGCTCCTAGGTAGCATCGTCGACTGGACGGCGCTCTTCAAACAGGCCTACCTCAGCTGCAAACCGGGGGGCTGGCTCGAAAGCTTCGAAACCTCGAGCCGGTTTGAGAGCGATGATGGTAGCGTTGTCGAGACATCAGCCTTGGGCCAGTGGGGTAAGATCTTCGAGCAGGGCAGCAGGGTGTTTGGACGCAGCTTCAGTGTGGTGGATGACGGCATCCAACGGAAAGCGATGGAGGAGGCCGGCTTTGTGGATATCGAGGAGTTCAACTTCAAGGTATGTGAGCACGGGCAAACAGTTGAGAAAGCCGCTGTTATACGAAAATTATAGTTGGCTGAATTACGACTTAGATACCAGTTGGCGGCTGGCCGAAGGACGAGAAACAGAAAGAGGTCGGACGGTTCGCACAATTGACCATCGAACAAGACGTCGAGGGCTACGTGCTACTGATTGCTACGACACTGGGCTGGACCCGGGACGAAATCCTCGTCTATATCGCCCATATCAAGCGCGAGGTGCGCTCAGGCAAGTTCCATCCATACTACCGGCAGAAGATTGTGTGGGGAAGAAAGCCAGGTTAGTTCACCAAGCAAGGGGATCTAGAGAGCCAGTCGTCTTTGCCTTCCAGATTCGCCTGCTGGAGATATTCAGAGGGGCTAGTGATGAAGGGGGGTTAGATTAATGGGAGACATCATGGCTCGTTCATCGAGCACTCCGTTTGTTTCCGGGGTATTTTGGTGTGGGGTGTGAAGATGGTCTGCATCTTGGATAGACTGAAGCAGTGAATTCGAGAAAACCGGGTCTCGTGGAAGATCTTGGACAATGAAGAGCGGTGGTAAGGATGCTTGATTTGTGTGGAATTGGCTGCGCCAATTCTGGCCTGAAATACGTGCTCTGAACTGTGGGGCCTAATCGTCATCCTCCTTGGAGGCACCTTCCAAGTCTAACAACTAGGAATGAGAATAGACCTTGGATGACAAGACTCTAGTCGGGGGCTGAAAACAGGGCCCAAGCCCTAGTTTAGGGCTCGTCTTGGTGGGCGATCCCGGCCCCTGCTCGTTACCATTCACCGTTTGACAAGGCTCAGAATGCGTAAGTGACCTACGTTTGCGGCGGCAAACACGCCCTCTTTTGTAGGGCTTAGTGGCCAGGTGAACATTCTTAGATGCAACATGTGTCGACCCACGCGTAGAGGATGCCGCTGTCGGCTGCTAGTCGACAAGTGCGGACGATTTTGTCGTAGCCAGCAGCTTTCCCAATCGGGATCTGTGCGGCCTAGATGTCTTGAAACGTGACTTCTTCATCGCCCCAGGTGTGCGAGAGCATGGCGTAGGGCGGTACATTTCCTTCATTGAACTCCTCCAGCCGGATTGACGTCGTGTTGAGGAGGCGCATCTGGACTTGTGTCTTGAGAATGTGTTGTATGAGGGAAAAATGGACGGTCTGGCCGCGATATCGATGCGGCTGAGATGCAGCGTGGTTTGGGATGGAAGGCGCTAAGCAAGAAGGCGCAGCAATCAACTACCTAGTGACACACACAGGATCCGGCTTCCGCTCCAAATTGTTAGTGCAGCGGTGAGCAAATGATGTTCCATATTCGGCAGCCAAATGAACAGGGCAGGCATGACCTAGCAGTGCCGCAAGGAGTCAACTTCGCCCCGTTTCTCATCCTTCCTTTTTTTGCGGTCTCCCTTCTTTGTTGACTTCGTAGGTAGTTTCGACGAACACCCGACTGCATCAATGATACTTATTGACCCCCGTCCATCCGGCCTAGGCACCTCAAGCCAACGTCCTCGGTCTTCATTGTCAATCAGGCCCCACTCGGGCTCAGGTAGGCAGGGCTTCGGTGGGGGGGATCGGAATCGAAATCGGTATCGTATCACTCGCAAGTATCGGATTACGATCGCTATCAGACGGGCTAATTAGAAGCAGAGTGGTAATCTAGATGCGAGTCCGATAACTGCCGTCTCTTCATTTGCAATTCCTTAAAAAAAGCGAGTGTTAGTCCTCCACTTCGCTAGTTTCTGCTATTTCTTTAGAATCACTGAACGTAAGAAATTCCACGCATCTCCCAACAAACCCCTCATTAACCTGCTTTTTCGCAGCAATTGCTGATGCCACGATTTCCGAAGGGAGGGAGGGAGGGCCCACTCTCCCAAGAACCAGACGACCACCAATCTCGCAGCGCATACCAACTCGCAGGGTCCCTAACCAACTCCCACGACGGCGGCTCGACGTAATTACCCCCGACAGTTACCAAAAGCAGGACCCCCGTCCACCACGATGGCAGCAAGGCGACCAACATCACGGCCTGCAAAGCACTCCACAGTTGCCACCGTCGCTTCCACGCCTCCTCCCTCCACATGCCCACCTTATACGCAAACCAGACCGACCTCCTCGACGCCATGAACTCCTCCCACCGCCTACCGCGCCCATCATGATCGTCCCAAGCCTCACGCTTCCCGCCCACACCCCTCCCATGATTCCTCTCGCGGAATCGATCAAGATGAAAGTTCCATTCATCCTTCAGCTCAAAATCTTTTGTAAACGGCCTCTGTACCGCGCAAAATCTCGCCCAGCGATATACAACTCTCCGCGCAACCGCTTCGTCCAGCACGAAATATTCCCTGTGATTGGTGCCGCAGCAGGGAAATCTGTACACGAAGTTCTTCAGCTCCTTTTGTGCCAGGCTTTCCACCTGCTCGTAGTACAGCGTCACCTGGCAATCGTCGGGGCTCGCGGGGGATCGCTCGAACTCGATGACCTTGCACTTACACTCGATGCTTTTGAGCCGGTCGTCGACGTTCGCCTCGGTGGTGCAGCCGATCTTGACGATCTTGGTGCCGTTGAGGGAGGTTGGTGCTACGTAGACGTAGCCGAGGTCTTTGCCGGGCCTGCTGAGCCGCTTGGGCGAGCGCAGCTGCGCTTCGATGGCGCCGTCGATGATTTGGGGGCGCTCGTACCCGAGTGGGCCGGGGGTTGTGGTGAGCGGGGTCGGGGCGCTGACTGTTCGCGGCTTGGGGTTCGGCCGTGCGGCGCGAGGTTTGGACTTCTTGTAGGAAGAGGGGGCTGCTTTTTTTTCGCCTTTGTGTTGGTGTCGGTGTTGGGTCTGGTGCCAGCTCGTCATCGGATATTTCGATCGCGGGTGATGAAAAACCCTTGGGCTGGGACTGTTTAGGTTTACGTTTGATGACTCGGACTTGCTGAGGAATTTTGTGGGAAGATGACGGCGGTGTCGGTAGTGACCATATCGGCGGTCGTGATGTCAATAGTTTGGGCGATGGCGAGGGTGATGGTGATGGTGGTGATGGTGGCGATGACGGCGATGGCAGTGATCTGGGAGTGGGCGACAACGCGGGTCGTCTCAGCTGCCGCTTCGAAGGGGCAAGGGTGTGCTTGGAATGGGCCTCCTGCCGTTCCGTGGTGCCGCTTGTCGTAGAGGCTGTAGAGAATGCGGGGGTGAGAGCGGCTGGTGCAGTCACCGAGCCTACCATCAGCTCAGAGGGGCTAGGTGGATTTGGGTTGCGTCGGAGGGCAGCAGAGCCGCCCAATATCAGGTCTGTCATGGTCACGGCGTTGAAGATGGGGGAGCCGTTAGAACATGCGACCAGACAGTGATGGCAGGTATCAATCTGCTGAGCAAAATTGAGAACAGGAAGGAACAGTGCTACTGGGGCGGGAGGTCCGGATCTGCCCATTTAAATAATAGACACCGAGCTGCGTGCCCCAAGTGCCTGCAGGTCCTGGCGAGCAGTCCCGATAGTCTGGTTCGGTGAGACCACCCAGACCCCCCCTTGCGTGCGCCTCATGGGGCCCATGAAAATAGCATATGCCCCGTCTGCAGCCTAGGTGTTGCAGAAAATGGGCGAACACGGTGAGCAAGCTCTTCAAGATCATACATACGCAGGGGTGTTTATGCGCACCCATTGGCAGCCTTGAACAGGCGAGGTCACCGTCCTCTCCGCCCCCTCCATTTCGATGACCCGGAATTAGAAGGTTACATGCGACGAAGCAAATGTGCAGCCAACTGCTGCAAGTCCGGGAAAACTTATTAATTCACCCGCTCGGCGGCCTCCCCTGAGATAGTCCCAGAAACGTGATTCAGCGTAGTTGGGATGGAAGGTACTAAAATTGTAGGTTAATCCTCTACTCCTACCATTACCTACAACGTATGTGCGCTCCGGTCTTATAAATCCCTACTTTCGATATACTAGTAGATCCACTGCTTGTGTTAAATGCCTGCTAACACGTAGAGGTACCTGAGGACTCGCGTAACAGCTACGACAAGTATCACTGGCTCTACTCCCTTCATTTAGCCTAATTCCCAACCCAGCGTCCAGCACGGATTTACCCTTGATCGATTTCAATTTGGTATGACCTACCAGCCTCTACTGGTCTTGAGAAAGCCTGTCTTTACACAATGGCCTCTGTCTCACTTGTGTCATAGCCCTCAGCCTCAGCCCTATTTGTCTCGTAGCTATAGCAGCAATGCTCATTGAGTTAGTGAAATGGCCGTGCCAGCACCATGAGAGGCTTGAACTGCGCCGTGAGACGCCATATCCGCGTTATTAGAGGCTGTGGCTGCATCGTGAGAAGTCTTGAAGACATTGGAATACGCCTTCGCTTCATTGGAACAGGCCTTTGACGGATACGAAAAGGCCTCTTGAGAGTGCGATATAGCTTATGGTATCAAAATCTAGGACTTGGGTGCGGTTGGGGTTATGTCTGCAAGTATAGTGTAAGTGCAATGAAGGTCATTGTCTAAGGTAAGTAAGGGCGCCGGCGTACCGAATGGCTCGCATTGCTTTATCTTGATATTGAATCTACGCCGGTATCGCTTTGTGGAGTGCCGACAGGTTTGACGATTCCATAGACGGTCGTTTTGGCTTTCTTCTTCTCCCGTCCACCGGCGCTTGAGTCTCGAACATGCTTGTTGCTTGTTCCAGCTCCGTCGGACGCTCCTCCAGATCCAAGCGCGGTCTTCAGTGTTCCACGCTTTATGGCTTCTTAAAGTTCAGCTTCCAACGAGTCGTATTCGTTTTCCATCAACTCTTGTGCGCTCTTGATCAGAGCCTTGGCCTGAGCTTTAGCGTCGCTCAACCCCTTGCTGACCTTTTTAAACTACTTGCCGTTTAGGACGCCCTTTGTCCAGGTGCGGTGCCTAGTCTGCTATCGTCAGACTAGCAAGCTTGTACAACTGACCTTGCTCTCGTCCGACTCGGGTGCTCCGAGTTTTTTATGCTATCTAACTGTCTCAATTATGTCCTGTATCTGCTCCTTTGAGGAGTAAGGACCGTTTGCTGGCAAAAAGGGGCGCTAATGGCCGATCCACAACCTTGTCTATAGTAATTAAACAAACCCCTGAGTCTGCCTTCCACAACGTCTGTTAGTGGGCCGCCTTTGCATATGATAGATAGGTTGGCAGGCTGTAAAGCGAAGCCAGTCACACTGCCCAGTTGTCAATCCTAAGACCAGGCGCCAAAATTGATGAAGTCAATGATCATACCCAGGGATCATGACTCGCCATCACCACTGTTTCCTGGACCAGCTGGGAATTGAACCCAGGACCTTTCGCATACGCTGAGTGTGCTAAGCGAACGCTCTACCAACTGAGCCACACGCCCTTGATGAGGTGGTGATGTTGAGGGATGTTCGTAGCTCGTCCCTAGGGTCGCGGCTTTGACATCGCATCGACTATATTGGCACCCGAAGCCTAAAATGGGTATGTAGATGCGGATGTATGTCCCTGGAAGTGGTCAGTGTACTCTGTGACAAGAACATGGAGACGGGTTGCAAACGGTTGGCATTGTGCGAGGGTAAGGGAGGGAAAAGGGGTTGACAAGGAAGCTGACGATAGGGGTCGCCAGATCCGACCGTGGCGCTCTACCACGGTCGATGTATTATTCCTGTTGTATTCTATCCCTTCTCCTTTGCCACCTAGCCAAGTGCAGCGGTGTGTGAGCAAAACATCCCTGCTGAAAAATCTATCCCTGCCCGCATTGGACGACAGGCGTATCTCCTCCCCCCTGTCTTTATATGGCCATTATTTTCTTTTATTACTCCAAGGGACCTCTACTGTCCCTGATGAAATAGGTGCATCTACAAAGAGGCGAGACATTGATAGTGTGATTAGGGAGCCGTCGTCATGGCAGTTTGTCCTGCAACCTCGAAAGCACCCCGGCGATTCGATCTTTGTGCGCTGACTCGGCCGCGGAGACATCGTGCGTGGCATATGGAAGGCGGACAAGGGTGTTGCCTAGTTGCGAGGGCTCGGAGAGGTATGTCGAGACGCGGCGACCGGCAGGGGATATGGGATCGAAGTAGCCAGTTGTTGGGGGCGCACGGGGGACGTCGGGCCTTTCGCCTGTTACGCTGTGAAACGAGGAGGAAGCAGTCAGCAGCCGAAAATAAAGACGCTAGGATTTATTTCAGGTCAGCGTACCTTGAGCCCGGCTGTTGTGCGCCTGAAGAAGCCATCGGAAGGTCGGCTGCTGTATTGCCTGGTTGGTGGACGAAAGCCTCTCGAATACAATGTCTCGTGCCAGGCTGGGTTGCTTGAGAACAAGGGAGAGTAATGCCATTTTGATGGAGACCCTCGAGTAAGGCGCCGATTTATACCCACTTCTCAGGGTTCTTGACACAGGGGCGAGAGGACACACCGGCGTCGAGCCATGGGAAACAACCCAAGGGTGAACTCGGACAAAACCACATGGCCCTTCTGGATGAATCTGACCCCAAACAAGCCAATTTCCCAGGCCAAATCCCAACAACTCATCTCCCTCTCGAATGCATATCCAAAGGGCAGCCAGGGGACCGAAAAACGGAAGCAGGGCTCCTTGGTCAGCATTTGTGACCGCCCCTCTAGCAGGCGCGGTCAATGTCGGGGCAGCTGCGGACCTGGACGATTTGGGACAGCCGGCGTACGGCGCACGAATTCGCCGAGAAAAGTCGTCGGTGAGCGGGCGGTAATCATCGTGGTTCACCATCAAACCCCAGTCCAAGAACTGATGGTGGTGTGGCGAAAAAGGCAGTGAAAAACTTGGAAAATGTCGTAACCTGGCAGTTCGATACAGCTCCGGTCCAGCCCATCATCCGAATTCGATGCGGAACTAGACGCGCCGGCGGGAGGAGTTATCGAGGTCTCTTGAATACACCCTGTAAACGCCGCTCGAGTGCGTTGTGCCAATATGCGCTGCTGGACAACGGCCGTGCCAAGCCCTTTCGTCTCGGGCTTTGCGCAGAAGAGGAAGGAACATCCTGCTAGGACGCTTGCTGGATGTCGCCATTTGAGTAGAATTTCCGTCGTCTTGAACATCCGGTCGCTGCAGAATTTGTCGAACTGTCGGGTGTTGTCCATCGTTTGCTCTTCATGCACTCCGCTTCTCCAGGGGCTTCCAAGTTTCCAATCGCGAATTCCCCGCTGCTGGTCCGGACAGTCGGACTTCTCAACAATTTGCACCGAGGCCATTCTGCGGCCAATTACTGGGAAATTTATTAGCGAGCTGCATGTTGGGTTTGTTGGGGCGCGCCTCAAATTATTGCCATATACACACTCACCAGCCTGTATTGCACCGCCGTTCCCGTCGGCCCGGCCTGAGAGGGGGAAGAGTGGCACTTCTCAGTCGGTCCGATGCGGGCATCACACACTCCACAGGCGCACTCTTCCACTCTGCCGCCTGGCGCCACATTTTGCCTCGAGTTGCCTTATTCGAGCTCACGTGGTTCGCTGTCTAGTCCGCCAGTCGACACTGAGACAAGCCGGTGTGATTCTGCTGATGAATTGTTGTTGCCTTAAGATGCCGCAAGGCATCAATTCGAGGCGGCATGCGTGGCCGACATATTTGGAGAAGACGCGCCTTCAATGTTGGAGAATCCTAGGCGGCTGCACGTGGCTCGGCGGATGAGTGAGGAGAAGGAAGACGAATCGTCATCGATGCGCGCCCATCATGGACTAGATTTTCTGAGGGTGAAAGAAACCAAGGGGAAGCTTGTAAAGTTCATCGCCACTGGACTATGGAACTGGACAAACCGTCCTTTATGGAAAAGTAGGACTCCCCCTGACGAATGCAGTGGGCATCTGAACCGCAACCTCATAGGGCAGAGCCCAATGCCGAAGCGAAAACCCCGCCAATGACAACGCAGCGTTGCTGCGAGCGAACCTCCCATCACACCTGTCGCCATTCCCGTCTTTCCGGCGGCACGCACTGATGGCCGGTTGCACTTACACCGGAAATGCCTCATTGGCCATGGGAGCAACCCTGTTGCTAATAGTTGACGTCAGATATCTTCATCAACCAGAATTGCGGCGCGACGTCATTCCCCTGGCACCACCAAAGGCCCACGATAGCCGATGATCCTGAATCCTATTTTCATCTGGTCGTCTTTCCAATCTTAGTTCGTTATGCTTCAATTATGCCGCCTAGATTCAACAGGCAGAGTTGACTTCACCCGGTCGCATGATCGCCACATATTGATGTCGATACAGTGCTTCCTTTTCGGGGCAATGGCACCCGGCATGACCGAACTTAAACCACCAGGACTCGCTACGCAAGTTACCTAGGTAGTTTAGGTAAATCAATACTTGGCCTCCTCTAAGGAGTAGGAATATTGGTACAACCTACCTACTTACTAAATCCACTTACACAAATACCTAGCTGGAATATCCAGTGTCATATATAACACCGCACATAGGCACGGATAGAGTAGACGCTTAGTATTATGATGCTAGATAACAGCTGAGAAACCGCAGACTAAGCTCTGTCGTCCGGAAGATTCACATACCATCTTCCATGGCCGCAGAGGAATTTAAAATGTACGAAGGCTCGGGTTCAAAGACAGAGTCTGTGATTTGCGTGCGAACCTGCGATCTTGGAATCATTACACGGTCCCATGCCAGAAAAATAAGTCCAGGGCTTGCGATAGTACATGCGATAATTGCATCGTATAATGCATTACCAGCATATAGAAGCCCTTTTCAATGTAGAAGGGGGCCTTCCGAAATGCGACAAGGCCGTTTTAAAATGTAACCAGGCCTTTTCAGAATGTAATAGGCCTTTTCACAATGCAGACAAGCCTTTTAAAATGCAACAAGACCCTTTTGGAATGCAACTAGGCCTTTCTCAAATGTAAGCAGGCCTTTTCAGAATACAAGCACGCCTTTCAGAATGCAGTAAGGAAATCATAGCCGAAATTACAGGCGTTCTCGACGGTAAGAAGGAAGCTTTTACACAAGCTGAAGGGATCCTTCTTTTAGCCCGAGCCTTTACACCTTACGAAGGATCAGTCCCTTCACTTCGTACAGAATACCTTATATAAATCATATATGCCTTTAAGTTTACTACCTAGTTCTACCTAGGTACCCACGAAACCAAACCTGGCAGTCAGGTTAAAAATGAGGAAGGACTCTCCCCCAGACTCTGTCCTACAACTCTAACCTCAATTCACCACCTCTAGCGTCTACATTTTGATGTCAACAACTCAAGTGAACATGAAACCCAACTTCGTTTCGCCAAAGTAGAATAAGATACTGTTAAAATAATTTCCCACGGATGTAGAGAACACCCACTTCAGACTTCCTCGGGATGAGCAATCATTGCCCGCGTCCGTGCACATGGCAGTCTGGTTGTGGGACAATCAATCATTACCCATTCTGCCTTACTATGACCATGCAAATCACAGAAGCGGCCTGGAAAGAAAAACACACGCACGATAATGTGGAAACGAGAGGCGGTAGATGTGTTCAAAGATATTATAGCAAGGCATACTGATGTACCTAGGTAGGTAGTGTCGGGCTGATAAAGGCTAAATCACTCACAGACCCGCAACTCTGATTTGTGCGGTTGATCTCTCCACGGCTGTTAGTCCTTACGCCGCTCACTTGCAGTAGTCTTGGAAGGCAGATAACTGAGTCTTTACCTATGAAGACTGTGAAATGCAAGTAGTTGAAGCGGCGAAGTCGAGGCACAAATATCGCTTGACGGGTGGTAAATGTGGAATCCTTCGGGACGGGTAATTCCCTACCTAATTAGGTTGAGTGGCTTGGCCGTTGGAGTCTCTGAGCAGAACTGCCCCATACAACAATATACGATGGAGACACAGTTGAAGCGATATTGAGACAAAAACAATATAAATAGCTCCTCACTTCCATTCTTCCACTGAATTCTAGAATCTCTACTCATCTGCAAAGTATCTACACCAACAAATCCCCTACCTTCCTCACCACCAAAAAATAAAAACGTAAGACGTCCACCTCACCCCCTCCACCCTCACTCCCTAACCCCCCCCCTTCTCACAAATTTAACCTCTCCTCTCCCATCAGCAACCCCGCTCAAAATGCGCCCTTCATCACTCCTCGCCATAACCAGCGTCCTCGCCACCACCTACGCCGGCATGCTTCCCACGACATGCCAACTCGACGAGTTCTATGCCGAGCTATGGTTCCCCGAACGAACCACCTTTGGCGGTTGCACATGGTGGGTGTGCGGACAGGACAATGCATGGCGTCGGGCTCGGGAGTGTGGAATGCAAAATAGTTGCAAGATGGGACAGCCGACGACTTGTGTTGATCAGTCGGGGATGGAACATTAGACTACTCGACGGGGTTGAAGGTTCTACCCCTGCCTTTGCTTAGCTGTACGCACCTGAGTGCCAAATCGAGTCTTCCCAGGGAGCTGTTTGGATAGGACGAGATCAAGGGAGGCGCAGAGGCGCAATGGTATTTAACATCTCTTGTGATAATAGATTGGGTAACAGAGAATACAAGCTTTCGCACTGATAACTGAATACTAGCCTCTCTAACTAGGAGACATAAGAAATTGGTATACCTGAGTAGGTGACTATAAGTTCGTGCACCCTGAAGCGAAACACCCCCTGAAGCGGAACAAGCCGAACTACAGGCCCCACAACCACCACCCTTTACAGAACAACGAAAAAAACAGTCAATTCAAAGCACCTGAATATAACTCTCTACATCACTAGATTCCTCTTCTTCTTCTGAATCCGAATCTTTCACTGGATTGCGCCCCACGGCCCTCTGTGCAGCGCGAATCGACTCGATGTTTGCGAACTGCGTATTTGGATCCGGTTC
>Ga0247780_1000801_pt1 | contig 25177 bp, 22 predicted proteins | sample UWRJL079202R5_FD_179927 | JGI IMG/M metagenome (GOLD analysis project Ga0247780, IMG submission 179927) | Plant litter microbial communities from Arlington Agricultural Research Station in Wisconsin, United States - UWRJ-L079-202R-5 | ecosystem: Environmental > Terrestrial > Plant litter >... | reverse complement strand
TACGGACGTCCACTTCAAAAGTTTTGACCAGGCCAAATAAGGCGCTATACTTTATTGGGACTGTAATTAGTCTTTTTAGCCAGATGAATTTGCTGCTGAGCTTCAGCCACTGAAAACCCAGGATAGGCAAAACCTTGCGCTAATGTCCCACCGATTGCATCCCCTGAATATAGGCCTCCTCCCCTAAAACGCCGATCAGTATGATATTGACACTAGGCAAGCCTAAAAACAGACTAGCGTGTTGGTCAAAACTTTTGAAGTGGACATCCGTAACCGGCTCTTGTAATGGGGTTGTTTGTAATTACGTGATTGTACTGCTCGTGCGATCTACCTTGAGTTCCCAGAATTGGACAAAATTTCCCTCTGTGGTGTGCGTGTGGGATGATGGAGTTGAGGCATGGCGGTGACTGAATTCGAAGTTCTTGAAACTGCAGTCAAAAAACCACCCAGCTCTCAGACACAGCTGTGCACATCTGTTGCTTGGAGAGAGTGGATTTGCATTTGGCGATCAAGAGGTAATTAGTATGATTCCAGCCACCTCACTTCGCGTGGGACTTGTACAGTTCCGCAAACCGCGTCTCCTCTGCGATCAACTCGGCAGGCTCTCCCAGCTCCACCAAAAAGCCAGCGTCCAAGAGTGCGACCTGATCGTACGCCGCAATGTGGGTCAGTCGGTGCATCACCGCCAAGACTGTGCATCCCCTGAACTCAGAGTCGATGATGTCCTGCACGATAGCCTCGGCTTCAGTATCCAAGCTATCAAGAGTTAGACTTCATTTCAAGCCATACCTAACCCGCCATCACTGAACTTACCTGCTCGTAGCTTCATCCAAAACCAACAAATCACATCTCTTCCTCCCAACCATCGCCCTGGCAAGACACAGCAGCTGCTTCTGGCCGGCAGACAAGGCCAAGGCGTCGACATCGCCGCCCAATCCGCCCTGGTCTCTCACCGCATCCCAGAGTCCCACCCGCTGCAACACGCTGACAATCTCCTCGTCGGTAGTCGTACCTGGAAACGGGTCGATGTTGAACCGCACAGTGCTGTTGGGCACTAGGAACGGGTCTTGCGGCACGACGTTGATGCGTGAGCGAACATCCTCAGCCGAGAGACTGGGAGCGGAGGAACTCGCAATCTCAACACCGTTGAGAGTGATTCGCCCCGAGCGTACCTCCATCATGCGCAGTAAACACATTATGAGCGAAGTCTTGCCGCTGCCTGAGCGGCCGCAGATGGCGATGTGTTTGCCGGGTTGTACTGAGAAGGAGATGCTGTGTAGGACTGGATCGGCTCCAGGCCTGTAGAACCGTGTGTTAGCTGTGGTAGAACTCTCAGTTTCAAAGGATATCTTACTTGTAAGAAGCCACCAGATTGTCGAACTCAACGGCACCCCCACCCCGTGGCCACTCGGGGGCGGCATCACGATCTGGGACGTCCTCTGACTCAGTTTCCGTGACGAACCGCCTCACCCGCGCCACGGCACCAACACTAGACTCAAGGGTCGTCCACGTGCGGATGAGCCGCGCCAGGGTCTGGCTCAACCCAATAAGAATAATAAGCGACACACCCACGCCACCAGCATTGATGTCGAGTCTGTCTCGCCAGGTGACCACCGTAGCAACAAGAATCACCGCCAGCACAGCCACAGTGGTGTTCAGGACGAAACCAAGCCAGGACTGGATGCAGTTCTGCAAGTATGCTGGTTGCTGCGACCGATCTGCCAGAGCGGACGCACGTGCCTCGTAGAAGCTTTGCCAGCCGAAGGCGCGGATCGTCACTGCCCCTGCGCCGATTCCGCGCGATGCTGATGAGCCTGCACCCCCGGATGAGGTCGACTCGGCCTCGGAGAAGTGTGTGTAGAGCGGGGCTTTGGACTCGATCATCAAGAGACGCATCTGGCGCGAGGTCTGGAGGTAGAAGCGTTGCAAGAGGTAGAGAAAGGCGAAGATGAAGGGCATGGCGATTCCGAGGGACTTTGAGAAGATGACGAGGATGATGACCTGCGCCAGACAAGCAACCGCGGCTGCACATGAGGTGCTTTGTCAGTACGACTTGCGAATAAACACGCTAAAAGGTTGTTGGTGGTAGTTGGAAAATGACTTACTTGAGGTGTAGTTTACCGCCGCCATGGGAAGGTCCATGTCTATTAGTTGCATGTCTTCGCCGAACCTGCTTTCAAGTCAGCATAGATTTCATCGCAGTGAGCAACTGAGAACCATGTACCTATTGAGAAGTTCTCCATTGTCCGACTTGCTGAAAAAGTGGAACGGTGCTCTAATGACCAAACTGTGAGTGCCAGATCCCAGTGTAGCTTCAAAATGGCACTGAGCCCAAATGATTATATATGGAAGGGGCTTGTTCACCTTAGCGTCGTAGTCAGGAGGTCGAGGTGAAGCCTACTCGCCGAATTGGATATCACCGGCAAGAATGCAAATCTGAGTCCCAGCGTGTTAGTAAATACATCACGGACATCTCTAATGCTGTCCAAACCCACCCGGCGGCGATACATGCGGCAGCGGTTCCGAACAAGCCCAACATGGCGTAAACACCCATATACATGCCTACTCTGTAATTTGGGTATGCGACGTTTGCCTCTGACCACCAACTCACCCAGATAGCTGTTTCAATGACGGTTAGCTCGTTGACTTCGCTTGTGGTAAAAGGGGGCTGGTATGAACCGGTTGTGCATACTGGAAAACTCGGTGCAGAATATCCAGAGAGTGACGAAGATTCCGTAGAGGGTTACTGCGGCATACCCGGAGCTTGCGAGATAGTACCTGTAGACCGACAGGGCCCCATTCTTGCGCCTGATATCTGTAAGCGAACTGTCATTGGCGGCTTCGGTAACGCTGCCGCTGATGATCTCCTCAGCGGGTACATCAGGCCACCCAAGCTCGGGGGTCATGTTAGTAGCTGAGTCGGATTTAATCGCCCCGGGGGCGATTTGATCACTGAGTGGCTGGGGTACGGTCAGTCCCAACTTCTTCACATAGCCCCTCTCTCTTTGGAGCAGGTTCGCCAGACTACCAACGTCCACGACCCTCCCTCCTTCAAGAACCACGATTGTGTCTGCCAATGCCATAATCTTGTCTGTGCCAAGAATAGCCGCGTCAGCGGAAAGATAAGGGAATGCGTATGCTCAGACACCTACGGTTATGCGTCGTGAGGACCACCGTGGTGTGCGAATTTCGCAGCAGCCCTCCTTCGCGAGCAAAGAGGCGGCTGAAGACGGTGTAGGCTGTGCGGGCGTCCATGCCACTAAACACATCGTCCAACAGCAAAACACGTCGTTTGGCGTAAATAGCTCTAGCCAAGGCCTTCAAGCAACGGGAGAAGTCGCAGTTAGAAATATCGTCTCATATGCGCCGTCAAATGACCGGAGATAATAGATATTGTGAGACTGAAATGGTAACTTACGATACGCTGCTTCTGCCCGCCACTCAGGTTTACGCCTTTACTACCCACGCGGGTTTGGTCGCCGTTCTCTAGCTGTTGTAGATCATGATCGAGGCAGCAAGCGAACCGGATAGCACTGTACCATTTCCAGTCCCATGCGGAGGCGGCAACAATGTTCTGTCGAATCGTACAATTTTCGAGCCACGGCTGTTGCGCGCAGTAGGCCATGGGCTCAGTCTTGCCAGCTGGGTGTCGCCCCTTGCTTTCATTACCTGTTTTGAGCATTGTTGTTACAGTCGAGGATGGGAGCTGAACGGAGGCAAGCTCGCCGAGGAGAGCGTTCAGGAAGCTTGACTTTCCACTCCCAATCGGTCCAATGACGACGGTGACGCTTCCTCGCTTGATGTCGACGGCTATGTTATTGAGAATAGGAGTAGGCCGGGCCCCGTCCCAGGCAAAACTATCACCGGCCAGTCTTATGGGCTCATCGTGATTATCGGATTGGGAATGCCTGGATTTGCTGGTTTTCTCTGGGATGGGTGATTTGAGATGCGGGCCTTCCTGCACAATTGTGGTGCGAGCAGTTTGGTCTTCGTAGTTCATGGCTATTTCCTCTGTACTGTAACTGCAATACTCCTGGATGCGGTCGAAGTTGCCAATGCACTGCAGGACAGACGGTAGTCCCTGAATGAAGGTGACGGCCGGCGTCGTCAACAAGGAGATCAGCGCAATAGAGGTAAAGGCTTGTGCTGTGAGGAGTGTTTCGTTCTTCCAATACACCGCAATGATAGAATAGGCCGCAAAGGTGACGACAGGCGCAAGATTAATGGGGGAAAGTCCTGTGGTTGTTCGTCAGCGTGTCTGTTCGCCCCACCAAGGCAAGGAGCTGTCAGGGGACCTACCCAGCATCATAACCGCAATAAGAAGCTTCCTGAACGAGCGGGATGTCTTGATCTCGTCCATTCGGAGCCCCTGTATCACAGGCAGCACGACCTGAGAAAGGCCCAGCATCTTGACAGCCTTCATGTCGCCGAGAACCGCGGACGTGACGCGAAGCCGTTCCTGGACCTTCTCGACCCAGCTGCGCTGCGCACTGCTGTAGAATGCTGAGACTCTCGAGGTGATGGCGATGAAAACTTTACAACAACAGTATTAGCTGGATTCTATTTCGCACATCATAGCATCAATAAACAAGGACCCACCAACAACCAGAACGATAGGCGCAATACAAGCCAGGGAAAGCTGCTTCTCGAGTAGCCAGCAGGCAATGCCGACTTCAAGCAGCGAGGCCCATGTCTCATGGAAGGATCGCAGGCCCTCCACAATTCGCTCGACGTCGGTGCCCATGAGAGCCACTGCCGTGATATCACCGAGGTCCGCTGTTCGTATTTGCAAGCTCTGTTGATATATGAACGCGATCAACCCTCCTCGTAGTTTGGTGATGGATCGAAAGTTCTGGTACCCGTATAGGGAGCTTGACACCTAGACAGATATTTGCTGTTTAGCAGATAAGTTAAGTAGATACTGAAAGACTGATACTGATAGTTGAAATGCGTGCTTACTGCAATGCCCAAATAAACCAGTGCCCACGCACCAATCAGCCCCTTTCCGTGATTGGTGTCCGGATCCGGGCGGTCCATCAAGCGAAGTGTGGCGTTGACGAGAAACGGCTGTGCGAAAGTAAACGCTGTCAGGCAGAGCCGTGGCATGATGGCCAATACGAAAGACGAAAGGTACGTGCGGAAAGATGCCCTAAGCAGGCTGTAGCGAACGCGGTGATCGTATCTGGCCCAGGTTAGGGTCAGTTCTCGGCACATTTCGTCACTTTTGAGCCTCGTGTCCAGCGGAGGGAGGTCGTCCAACGAGATGACCTTACGATACCCTGTCCAAAAGGTGGAGAGTAGCCAGACAAAGGTAGTCCTTGACCACAGACTGCTGTATTGTTCAGGGGAACCAACCTTGTGATCGCTGGTGCTATTGGACGCCTTTGTTCCACCTCCTGACTCAAGTGACTCAAGGGCAAGCGTGACTGCGGACAAGGCTTGGGCGGCCGATAGTATGACCGCTGCCCGCAGGGACCCCTGATCGAGGGGAAGCAGCCATAGTGTGCGCACTCGGGCAACGCCGAGGATGACCGAGGCTGACAGATAGAGACCCAGCAATGTCGAGGAACGCGGGGACCGCTGATGAGTGAGAATGCACACGGTGCAAGCCGCTAGTGTCGCTGTGGAAACGAGAACATCAGCGGCAAGCGATGCGTCGGAACTGATGGATTGCTCCTGGACCCGAAGAGCCAGGAATACAAGCTGTATGGCAAAGAGCGATGCCAACGCGGTCTGGACGTTCCATTACTAGTATTAGCAACAAGACCTCTCGCTCTCCGAGACGCGGGCGAGACTGACCAGCTTTGCTCGCATCAGATTCGAACAGAGCGAATACACGACTGGCCTCCTCAGTGCCAGCCGGGCGATGTAGGGACATGACAGAAGGAGGAAGACGGCGGCTGGCAGACATGCAAGAAAGACGTCTTCAAATTGAAGTGTGAAGTCGAAGGACCGGCAGTTCAGATTCACGCGCGGCCCGAAGGCTCTGTCGCTGGAAGGTGGACAAGCCATTGAAGGCAGCGCGAACGTGGCGGAATCGTGTTGACTTACGCCTGGCACTGGGCTGCGCTGGGCGGCTCTGGGCCGATTGAGTTATAATTGTCCCAGCTTCGGATTGTGACATTCCGGCCGCGCCTGCCTTACCCGGCTGGTGACGTGTCGAACGCGTCGCGCGTTAGTTGCCTGCCTCTCTCCTTGACGCGGGCCGCTGGGTTACACAAATCAATTTACCCCACCGCTTGCAACATTCAACACCCTCGCACCTGCGAATTAGCCCAATCGGCACAGCGGGATTCAGAAACCGCCAATGAGAGTCCGTCACTTTTCCCACGTCCCAACTTCCATTATCGTAAAGATAAGGTACCTTAGAGTCTTCTATCGGCGAATATATACAGGAGTGTCCCCCTTCTCTGTTGGTACGCCAAACTCGAGATCCCCAAGATCCTTGAGGTGCCAAGGCCTTGGGAAGAACCTCACACCCATCTTTCTCCTCCCCACATGAAACACGCGAGCAACGATGTACGCCTCGTTGGGGTTGTCGTTATACCTTTGCATCTACCGCCATGATTCGTCAGCATTTCTCTGCAATAGCCCCACAACAAAATTACAACTCACCATTTTGATTTGATTCGGGCTGGCAAAAAATGGTACCCCGTTACAGTCTTGCTGGGTGCTCTTCACCTCGATGTGGTAGGTCGTCCTCTCGGACCAACCAGTCATCACAGGGACCCCAACTCCCCGCAACGCCTGGAGCATGTAGCCACCGTGATCCGGGTAGGTAAAGTCGGCGAACTTCCATTGTTCGTCTGGGTGAGCCTTACTTGACCAGTGTTGAACAGAAAGGTCGGGAAGGTAGTTGTGCAGCCACTCGTATATCTATCACCCTTGTCAGTACTATGCACACTAAACTTGGAAAGGTAGACACGCACAAATCTCTCGCCCCAATCTCCTATTTGCTCCTTGCTCAGCCTCGGAGGCCTCGGAGACAAAAGCAAAACAGCCGGCACCTTCAACACCGCACCGATAAACAGAAACACCAAACTCCCCGACACGTTCCCCACCCCGCTGGTGATACCATGCATCCCATCATTCATGGCCAGAACAGTGCAAACCCCTGCTGCGACAGCCATCACCGAGCTGAAAAGCGCAGCGACGTAGAGGACCTTCCTCCCAGCACGCTCTTCCATGAATGGCGCTGAACCGAAGCTCAGAAAGTCGAATATCAATGACAGCACAGCCAATGCGGCGCTGGCCTTGCTCTCCGCGGTGGCTTTGGATGCCTTGTCGCGGAAATCGGGGGAGGTGATGCCATCGAGGGTCTCGCTCCACGCTGAGATGACGGCAGTGATAACCTTCGAGTTCTCCTGGTCGGTTCCGTTGAAACTGCTGCCGCTGCCGATAGATTCCTCCACGACGGAGAGAATGCTCTGGCTCGGCGGGAAGGCGCGGCGACATCGTGTTTCGCCTTGGGCGGTCAACCTCGCGGAGTCGGTGTAGAAGTCACATATGCCAGAGGTACCGAAAAACCAGTAGTTGGGCAGTCGGGGGTTGACGAGGTCCGGTTTCGTGAGGGTGATGTTGGAGCTGAGTTTGAGCAGCTCTTCTGCGAGGAGGGCGACGTCGACGCGGTATATGGCGAGGTCTCGGGTCCCGGGGGACATGCATCCTATGAGGAAGCTAAAGGTTGCTGCGAGGCTTACTGTGCGGTGTTAGAGGAATGGGTTTAAACTTGAGAACGAGTTTGGAAAGGAGACTAATGTCTTACACACTGCGAGGAGAATGCCACCCAGCAACCACTTTGTGATTGTCGGTCTAGCCACCATGGTAGAGTCCACGAGCGAGCAAAGTGATGATCTCGTGAAAGCGCGAAAATTCAGGATAACATCAACCAAATAAATGTTACAGAAAGGAGCGTGTAGAGTGATCGAAAGAGGTGCAAGCTTTGCCGCCTTCGGTCTTGAAAGTGGTTGGGCATTCGCAGGTTCTTATTCTGAGCCTGTGCTCGGTTCACAACACGCACCAACTCGATATTCGTAGCTGCCAGGAATAGGCCTCCCCTTAACCCTGCCTGCATGCCACATGCATCTGTGTCGCCTTTAGTGCCATGAATGAGGCTGAGACAGGGGTCTGTGGGTGGCGCTCTGCTTGATGGAATTGCGGGATCGGGAGATCGGCATCAATAGCGTGTTTCATTCCTAGTGTGGCGTTCTTGGGCGCTTAACTGCGCTTGCACTCCTCTTTTTCGCCTGCAACCGCTGAGTTGTCCCAAACGACAGGAGGCACGAGAAATTATTATTGCTTCTCTCCTATTCAGAACCGGTTTTTTTATCTATGCGTATAACAAATAAATATATCTCTGTACCCGAGTCTATCAATATTTTACACCGCAACATGCACATCCTTTGGCTTCTCCGCAGCACTTAACTTCCACTTCCCTCCGTTCAGGTTGAAAACACCTATCAGCAGGCCAATGCCCGCACCTGCAATCGCAATGGCAAAGGCGACCTTGATTCCGGTCATGTAGGCCTCCACAATCCCAGCCACCTGACTCTCAGGGAACACAGCACGGATGGCAGTGGCGCCGGTCTGAACCACCTCGGCCGGATCAACGTCCGGAGCGGTAGTGTGCAGCGTCTGCGCGAGCTTGTTGACAAAGGCCGCTTGTGCCGCGGTGACAAAGGCAGTGGGCCCGATGCATTGAAAGACTTTGACAAGTTAGCAGTTGAGACGCGTTTCTTTTCGATCGCTAGGGACAACTTACACAATACCATTGCCGTCACTGAGGAGATGTCCTCCGGGTCCGCGTTGGCCTGGGCCATGATGATGGGGATCTGGAAGGCCAGGCCCCATCCAACACCGCCCAGGAGCTGGAAACCTACCCACTTACCGACACCGTTGTCGGAATCGAGCGTGAAAAGCAGCCCCGTGGCAACAAGCCCGATCGATGCACCCAGAAGCTGAAGTGGCACCGCCAGGCCCGTTGCGCTGATGATGGTACCCGACGCAATCATAGATATCGTAGTGGCGACAATCAGCGGGAGGTTGTACACGCCCGACATGATCGGACTGGCGTCCCCCACAGCCTGGAAGTAAATCGGCAAGACGTAGATGACCAGATAGTAGGACCCCAAAAATGTCCCTGCGAACCCGCAGCTCACCCACACCTCTCGCTTCCCAAACAGACGGGGGACAACAATCGCCCTCTCCCCTTGATACCACTCCCAGACCACGAACACCACCACCAGCGCAACAAACCCAACTAACAATCCAACCACCAGCCCGCTCCCCCACGGCGCCGTCGTCCCTCCGTACTGCAACGCTAGCATAAACGCCACAATCGCACCCATAACCAACACCACCCCCACCGGATCCATCTGCAGCACCTTCTCCTTCCAGCTCGCCTCAACGGGCCTCGCCGCCTCGGGTGCCTGAAAAAAGACCAAGATAATCACCGCCGCCAGCCCTCCCACCGGCAAATTGATCCAAAAGCACCACCGCCAGGAAACCTTATCCGCAAAGATCCCCCCCACAAGCGGCCCAACCACACACGCCATTCCAAACGACATGCCCACAAACCCCGTATACACCACTCTCTTGTTCGGGGGCGCCACAAACGCAATGATCGTGTACGCACCAGTGCCGATGCCCGCGGCGCCGAGACCGTTCAGTGCGCGGCCGATGATGAATACGGTGGAACTGGGCGCGACGGCGCATGCGAGACTGCCGATCTCAAAGACGAAGATGGCGGTGAGGAAGGTCAGTTTTAGTGGGAAGTAGCGGTAGGCTTTTCCCCAGGAGGATTGGAAGCCGCCGTTGGTGAGGAAGAAGGCGGCGCTGTACCAGGAGACGAGCTCGAGGCCGGGGAAGTCGGAGGTTATTTTGGGGATGGCGGTTGCGACGATTGTCTGGGTGGGGTGGGTTAGCTTCACGCCGATGAAAAAGAATGGTTAAGACTCGAGAGAACGGAATGGAGGAAGAGGGAGTAAGGGAAAACGGAGTTTACCATGTCGAGAGAGGCGAGGAAAATTCCCATCATCAGTGCGAGGATGATGCATGCGAGCTTCCAGCCGGTGGGATACTCGGGCTTCGCGTCGACGCTGCTCTCGAGCGCATGGCTTTCCCCGGATGTGCCATTTTGGCTGCTGCTGCTGTCTCGCTTTTCAGGGTCGCGCTTCTCATCTTCGGCGGGTGCAATTGGCGCGGTGGCCGAACCGGGAAGCAGAAGATCGGGTTGATGGAGAGAAGTAGAAGTCGATGCTCTTCATCTCCGATGATGATGTGGCAGAAATGTTACTTTTGAGCATTGGTGAGCCCGAGCGGCAGGAACGAATGCCAAGAAATGAATCATAGTGAATCGTTGCGCATCATCTCAGGCTCCCCGGACTGCCAAGCCCGGATGATCGGCCCCACCCATCTCCAGCGGCAATCTGCAATTGCATCTCGTTCTTTCCTCTTGCCGAACAGTCATTCGGAGAAATGCTGTGGGAATTTTGATTTTTGAGAAACAACCATGTACACCGCGACTTTCGCGCATCTTCAATTTTATCTCCGCAGGTACAGACTCGAGAACATGAGGCCATTCGTTCAAACCACAACACCGGCAGCAACCTCTTGGCCCTCGCCAGCATACCTCCACCTCTGCCAGTACGCCTTGTCCCCGCCGTTCAGACAGTCCTCCCCACTGCCAGCGCCATTGCAGGTAGCATAGGCGCCGAGCAACACGCCCGTATACGGACCCGTCGCACCGCTCACCAACCTCGCCGACGCCTGGCCGACAACAACCCTCGATGTCGGGTCACTTGCGAGACTCGCCGACAGTTCGTAATGTGTCGTGTTTGGCGTCGACACCTCGAACCGGATATTTCCGCCCTTCCATGCCGCCGGGACAGGAATCACCGCTTGCGGCGGCCCCGCTATCGTCGCCTCGGTCCGGAACCGAAAAGACAGCGTCGACGAGCCGTCAGCCTCCGCAAGAAGCACGACGCCCAGATCGATGTGGTTCAGCTGCGTGAGGAAAACTGTGACACCAGCCTCCGATCCTGCGGTAGTCGGCTGGAACCCCACCAGATCAACAGAGAATGTAAACAGCGTGTCTGTCTGTCTCCGGCTGATAAACGCCATGCCGCGCTGGCCACTCAGCTCGGGGGTGGGTTTTCCCGGGATCATCTGGCCTGTCACATTGTTCCGCGACGGGATCATCTGCAAGCCTTTAGCAGTCGTCGTGATGGCCCCCGGCTTGGGAACACGCCAGAACATCAGATTCCGTGGGATGGCTTCCCCCGCCGTTGTGAAGTCGTACACATCCGGATCGCTGTTAAACGGCCCCTCCCCGGGAATCTCCCTACTCGGCGGCGGCAGCTCCCACCCGCTCATCCGGCCACGCGCAGGCTGCAGCACCGGCCAGGCATCCTTCTCCCACGTCACTGGAAACAACACCGCCTCGCGTCCCATCGGATACACCTTCCAATCCGGCCCGCCCCGCGTTGCAAGACACATGCCCCACCAGTTCCCCTTCCCATCCTGGAACAAATCCCCATGCCCCACCGTCTGAAACCACTCCTGCGTCTTCCTGTTCGTCAGGATTGGATTCCCCTCATACGCCTCATACGGCCCCTTCAAGTTCCTCGACCTCGCAATCGTAATCGCATGGTTCAGCGCCGTGCCGCCCTCCGCAATCAGCAGATAATACCACCCATCCTTCTTATACAAATGCGGTCCCTCGGGCCACACCCCGCCCGTGCCATTCCACAGCGACACCGGCGGCTGGCTTAGCTGCCCCGTCTTCAAATCCAACTCCTGCAGGATAACCGACTGCGTCGCCACGTACAGCTTCCCATCGTCGTCCCAGAACAAATCGGGGTCAATCTTCCCCGGGTTGAACACCACCGGATCCGACCACTTGCTCTCGTCAAACATGTCCGTCGAGCGGAACAGCACCCCCAGCAGCCCTGTCAGGATCTGCCCGCCGCCCCCGCCGCCGATGTACTCGCACACGACCCAGAACTCGCCGTTGTGAAAGCGCAGCGTGGGCGCGTACATCCCGTCCATTTGACCAGTCGTGTTCCATGATACGCCGGGGAGTTGGGACTCGCGGCTCCACACGTGGCTGATGAGCTTCCAGTTGAGGAGGTCTTTGCTGGCGTAGATGGGGATGCCGGGGAAGGCGATGAAGGTCGAGGTGGCGCAGAAGAAGGTGGCGCTGGGGGCGTGGTAGATGCAGGAGGGGTCAGAGTGCCATCCGGGGAGGACGGGGTTGAGGAAGGTGGAGTTGGCTGCAAGGGAGGGGGGGAGGATGGTGAGGAGGAGGAGGAGGAGCTTCATTTTGCTGGGGGAAGGAGAGGTGATTCTAGGTTGAACCCATTGACGAACACCTTGATGAAGGGAGGGAATCAGACGGGCCACATCCGTGAGGAGCGGCGCGAAATATACGGTTTTCAAGGTCGCGGCACAATGAAGGCGGGGATCTAGGTTGACATCTCGAGTGGTGGATAATAAACTGGATGAACCGTCGCGTATTGGACGGTCAACTGTTCCCGGCGCTCTGCCGAGTGCCATTCGCGCGCATCGGCAATTACCCGTCGCGTTCCTGCAGGTACATGATCGGATCGGCATGTGGGGATTACGGCAAAGTATTACCGGAACGGAAGAATCTTGTTTCATCCGCGCAAGTTATACCTAGCACCGCCAGCACTCCGGTCTACTGTTGGACTCAGATTAGTTTACTGCCCTCAGCCATTGAACCCAGAAGGAGGAACTTCCTTTGAAACGAGATGCAGAGACAAACTCGACATGCAAAGGCCGTATCATAATAAAAGGATGCCCTCACAACTTCTAGGGTTCTTCCAATGCACCGTAAGATGCCCAAAAAACTAGCCGAGACAACAAAGAGCCGAATCAAAAGACGAATTGGCCGGGTTTGGTGTTTGGTTGGCCGCTTCCCCCCTCAACTCGCCCCTGACCACCAGGCCGATGACACGACAACAACAATGACGACACAAGAAAGCCAATGATAAAATTTGATTGGTACACCCCTATGCTATACCAACGGCTAGCTCCTCATATCACTTCCTTGTGTTAGTCACGCGAAGCAGGCGTCATATCATCCACAGTTCTACAGTCCTAACTATTCGCTTATCACATTTCGCGAAAGTTATCGCACGCTGGCGTCATGCAGTCTGCAGGTGCAGTGCTGCCTTACAGTCTTTGGATTTCACTTTCATTAACTCGGCCTCTCTGATGTTTCTCTCAGCACGTGGGGCGACTAGTCATGGCTAGGTACCTATCTTACTCCTAGAAATAATTCTCGTGGTCTGACTAATGCGGAAGAAGGGAAATTTCTACGGGGGGGCTTGGGCAACTCTCTAGCTGTATTCGCTAACCTCTTTCCAGCCCCCCACACCACTAATAAACCTCTTCTTGAAATCTGTGTAATTGCCTACAGGCCGTTAATAAGTGGCCATAAATAAGTGGATTTTTGTAACGCGCAAGGGCAAAAGGGGTCTGAGGAGTAGTCGACAACATAATGCTAAAGGGTGCCAATGCGCAAGAACATGGATTGGAGCGTAGGCCCCCATTGTCAAAGGGGCTACGAATACGCTTTTTTTACAGTAATGCATCTGCTTGCAGATGCCCTTTGTCAACCATCCTTTGTCGTATGCGTTGTACGTTACAACTATCCCCTCCTCCATAGGGTTTGTCCCCGAAGACTAACCTCGCCATTCTGGGGTAGCCGAAATGTCGTACGGTTCAACTATCCCCTCCTTAGTGGGCTTCGCCCTCGAAGGCCTCTAGACCCTCGTCACCCTTATTAAAAAACCTCTCGGGCCCACTATATAACCATTTCTAAGGAAAAAGAGTAGTGCCTTCTGCCTGCCTTGTCTTCTTCGTACGTGCTTTGTTGGCGGTCCTGGCCGGCTTGCTTTGTCAGCCCTATCTAGTCGGTTTGCATTTGTCTATTTAGTTTACTTCCGTCTTCGTTTTGCCTGGTTTATTTTCCTTTATCCGGTCGACTTACTATGGTCTATCGTCCGATCATTTATCGGTTCTGTTAAAGGTATACCTGACTGGTCTGCACGCAGGGCCAGTACAGGGAGCTGCAGCGGAAGACTTGTTACGATAACTAGAGGTTAAAGGAAGTAAAGAGGAAAGGTAAACAGTGGACCAACCCACTGTGACAACTGCTGTACAGGAAACTTTACCCTGTAAGATAGAAGGCTCAGGGTGGACTATGCACAGCAGAGAGGCTTCGTGGCAATAGAAAGAGCAGTTAATTTTGCTTAGTGAAGATAAACTAGATACAAGAGAGGAAACGATTCTTTATACGGTATAGCTGGTTTTCCAGTGCATTTTATAGGGTCTGGTCCCCTCTAACAACATAACAGATAACTATTTTACCAAAGGAAAGTTATTACGTAAGTGCTATGTTCTATTTGCTTCCACGGCGCTACGTGGAAGAGGTTGTAAGTTGCTGGAATCTTCACTGCCGGACAAAACTGTTTTAGCTGTAGTTAGACCCTGTTACGACCTGCTCTTGACGAGGGCCCGAGGGGGGTCCGGACAAGATAAGACAGAGCATATGGCAGGACGCCAAACCTTAAGAGGTGATCCAAAGACGGCTTGTTAAACTAGCACTCCTAAACGAGAGTACACTGTCACTGTAGGTCGCTATCACTATAATGCACAGAGGGAAGTCTGAACAGTAGGACACAAATAAACAATGTAATACTAGCGTGAGGAACCAGAGTCCCTTACAGTAGTTATAAGCACAACTATAACTATCTTATACTAGCTAACTAAAGGTACCTTATACCTTGATTACTGTGCTCTCGTCAGACGGCAGTAAGCAGAGTAATCACCTTTCAGGGTTGCTTACCCTAATTACTAGGTCTTAGCAAGATTAGAGTAAGTAAATAACGATTAGTCGTAAGGGCTTCGGGTCTTTACACCCCTGGCCCAGTACGTAATACCGTGCGTACTATCTTCCTACACTGTTCCTTCTACAGGGAATTCGTCAGGCCGCTCTAGCTTAAGTAACGGCCTGTAGGGTTATCACACGATTCCCCCTCTTTAACATTCTTTTTCCACAAAGAATTCCGGTAGGCTTCTTCTTTCCGTAACGTAACGATATCTGTTAACGGAGTAAGGAAGAACAGGAAAAATATTACCTCCTTATCCACCGTTCGCTATACTGCCTCTGCAGAATTTATTTTAACTTTTAGTATCGTAATGCCTGTGAAGTGTAGTTACTGTTAACGCTTAGAACTGGCCGACTGTAAAGTAGCTAGTAAAAGTAAGTCGTATAGCCACTGCGTAGCGGCCGGTAGGACTGTATACTTATCTTATAACGTTTACAGAAATAACCTATCTGTCCTCCGCTGGGTTTTAGATAAAAAGAAGTGTCTTAACTCTAAGGAACGCGATATTTTCACAAAGCTCCTTCGTATTAAGGACCAGCAGAAGTCCTTAGCTACTTATGCCGATAAGCTTTTCGGCTATAAGTTGGAGATTATTACCGAAGAGGAGCGCTTAGTGTGGGAGGTAACTGCGCCAGTTCCCAAGTTCGACTGGGGAGGTTTTCTAGCAGAGTCGGTATATGGTTCTCTTTCTAGGAGGTTACTACAGCTAGTAACCTCTTCTTAACCTAATACGTTATTCTTTCCTTTTAATAAATAAAACGGCTCTTTAGCGTAATAGTAACGCGCTTACGTTATGTTATCATTAATTGTAACAGCTATGTCAAGCAGTCATAATTAAGGATATAAGCAAAAAGTCATAGGTTTAACCCCTATAAAAGTCTTCTACTGCTCTAGATCCTCGCCCCCTAGGGCTGAAGGGTCTAGAGTGGTATCTCTTTTTTTTTTTTTTTTACTTTTGTTAATACCAACTGGTTTTCACCATATACTAATCTCCATTCACAACAGATACTTATCACGTAAATACGCTTTTCTGCCGCATACTGCTATACAACTGGTTCGGGAAACCTTAAGGCACCTCAGCTCGCTTTTTACTATTCATTATCCTACCAGTTCTAATGTAAAACTCTTTACTCCCAGAGCAGGTAAGGTTTAGAGGGTAAGTTATCCTATAGGCCGCTTTAATGTAGTTCCGGTCTCTGTACTGCTGTACGTGTAATTTATATGGAGTTTGCCAGCTCCGGAAGCCTAGCCTCCTTATTAGGTCTAAGGTCCTTACAACCTATAGCTAAGGTTTCTAATAAATGTTCTCCCTTACCTACTAAGGAGTTTCTTATCGCTTTTTAAGTTCTAAATCCCATAATAATCTTACTTTTCAGTATGGTAGTTTAGATGTTAGATCTTATCTTGTTTCTAGTTCTTATCGTTAGTTTTAGTTAGTTTAGATTCTTTCGGTAGAACTCTGTAATTAAGTCTAAGTACTTAAGGTTTTTAACAGGCTCTTATAAGTTACTTTCAGGGCTGTAATTTAGCTACTTAATAAGATATTCGAACGTGTTCTTTCCCTTTTATAAATTTATAACTTCCTTAACGTTATATTTATCCTCGTTAGCGTCGACCTTAATCTTCTTTTCCAGAGGAACTCCCTTCAGGGCAGGTTCCAGAAGTAAGATGTGAAAAACCTTAGTCTGTACCTTTATGCTAGTAGGTAGGTTTAGTTCGTAATTAAAGGTGGCGACCTTTTTCTTAATTCAGAACGGTCTGTACCTTTTAAAATTAAGCTTCTTACTAGGTCGTTTTAAATGTAAGTTTTGTAAAAAAAGGTAAATACAGTCCCCCTTTTAAAAAGTCAGTCCCTCGACTTATTTACCATTATAGTGAAGTCTTTCTTTAAATGTTAATTATTTAATTCGGTATTTATCAGCAAATTTCTTCATTTATTTACATGTAAACTTAAGCTTAGCTTACAGGTAGTCGTGCAACTCTTACATCCAGTCTACATGGACTGCAGCCCGAGGGGCACTAGTTGGCAGGCCTCGGTAGAGTTCGGGCTCCTTACTGTAGTTAATAAAGAATAATGATATACCTGTTAACTTAACTAGCGTTATATTATAGGCTATCTGTGCTGTTAGTAATAGCTTAAGCTAGTTATCTTATTCAAAGTTAACATAAGTCTGGAAGTACGTTATAAGTATCTAATTAACTTACTCTATCTAGCTGTCTGTCTGTAGGTGGTAAGCTGTTAAGAGCTTACTTTTCACACCCATTCTCTACATTAACCCTTACTAGAATTTCAACACGATCAGCTTATCTCAATCTGTAATAATACTATCTAACTAAAGGTATTATAAGATTACCTCTCTTTCGAAGATATACGTAAGTTACTTAAACGTTATACTTTTTAAGGTTAGTAGAAAGTAGGCCTATTTCGTCAGTCTGTTAATTATTACTAGGATCTGGTTATAAGTAACTCCTGTAGCAGGGTCCTTAAACTTAGGTATCCCAGTAACAAAGTCAAGCGAGATTGAACTCTATAGCGCCTATAGTACAAGGAGGGGTTTAAGAAGCCTGTAAGGCTTATAACGTTAGTTCTGCTTTCAGTAGCAGATATTACAGTTATCGATTACCTCCTTTATTAAGTTCTTTATTCCAGGGAAGGCGTACGCTTATTAAGCTTGTATAAAGGTCTTGGCTCTACCTATATGTCCTCTAAGTCTAGATTTGTAGATTTATTAAACGTACTCCTTTCGTTTATCTAGGTTATAAATGTACGGTTTCTCTTAGTACCAGAGCTTCACTCCTAGTTCAGGCACGCCGTCTACGCCTTCTAGCAACATTTCTTATTACTAACCAGTTTTCTTCCTTCTTACTTAAAAGTCTTATTATTACCAGTGGATATTATACTCTGTCTATAAGTTTATGTAGACCTAGCCCATTTACTCAGGGGTCCAGTTATCTAACACTTACAGTATATATTCCAGGGTGCTGTTCTTAACTTCTAAGAACATTATAACAGGAGTTAAGACTTTTTCCTCATCTTTATAATCCTATCTTTAACTTAAGGTATCTGCGTGCCTGTTATCTTTTCCTTTAACGTAATAGATCTAAAAGTAGAACAGTACTATCAGTTCCACCTATCACGCTTATTAGGGATTAAGTTCCTTTATAAGGAAATACTGGAGGTTATTATAGTCTAAAAAGACTTAAACTGGTTCTTCCGTTCCGCTTAAATATAATACCTACTCCGCGAAGCACTAGATAATCGCTATCAGTTCTTTATCGTAGATAAGGTATCTTAAAGCTAGGCTATAGATCCCTTTTGATAGGAAGGCGACTAGGTGGCGTTTTCTATTATCCTAGACTTAGCTGAGTTCTCTGCCGATTGCGAATTCCGAGAAGTCTATCTCAACTTGGAAGGGCTTCGAAAAATCAGGGAGAATCAGGATTAGTACTGTTATAAAGGTGTATTTAAAGTTATCAAATACTTTCTATTATCAGTCTATCCACATAAATAACACCCCTCCACCAGTAAGTTTATATAGTAGTTTTGCAATTTATGTAAAGTACCAAATAAAATATTAATAAAAGTTTACAAAGCTGATAAAGGCCTGTAACTCAGTCTGGGTTTTCAGTATAGGCTAGTCCTAAACTGTTTCCACCTTCTTTAGTTACATTTCCAGTTTTCCCAGAGTAATCTTAAATCCTAGGAAGTTCAACTCCTTAATATAGAAATAGCTCTTCTTAAGATTTACCGTAAGATTTACCTTCTTAAGTGCAGTAAGGACCTATCGAATATACTGTCTATACAGCTTCTCGTTTTCCAAATATATAAAGATATTATCTAAGTAAACAAAAATAAACTTATCGAGAAATAGTCGCAATACATAGTCGATTATACTTTAAAAGGACGCTAAAGCATTAGTAAGTCCAAAGGGCATGACCCTATACTGGTAATGCCCGTTACGGGTTCTAAATACCGTTTTATACTCGTTACCTTCCTTAATTCTCTAGTGATTAAAAGCATTTAGTATATCGAACGCAAAGTACACCCTTACTTTCACTATCTTTTCCCTTATCTTACTAATTAAGGGTAAAAGATAACGATTTTTAACCGTATCTTAATTAAATACTTAATAATTAATAATTACTTACAGTTCATCTATTCCCTTCTTAAGTACAAATAATACTAAGTAACTTATAAGTAATTAAAATTCCTTAATAAACTTTAGCTTTAGGTTTTCCTCGATATACTTCTTTAATGTTTCTTCCTGCTTCAGGTTAAGGTGGTAAGATCTGAAACTTTTCAATATTACTTTATCTTTCAACTTAATCTCGTAATCCTATAGTCTATACTCTAACAGATAGGGAAACTTTTTCTTAAACAGCTTAAAATATCTATACTGCTCTAAGATCCTTAAGTTATTAGGTTCTACTAACTTATATCCCGAATCGTTATTTGGATAATATAAAAGGCCTTCTAACCCTTTATCCATCTTAGTAAATCTGACTTAAACCGAATTTAGTTCTAAGGGTTTAGTATCTTTTAAAGGGCTTTATACTCTTTCTAAATAATAATTATAATATAGAAATTCGCTAAAAGTAAGGTAACTATTTTTCCAGTTAATCATTAAGTTATATTTCTCTAACTAGGGTCGACTTAATATTATGTCGTACCTTACGATAATTATTACGTAGAATTTCACATCTTAGTTATCTTTATCTACCTTAATCAGAAGTAGGGATTCTTCCGTGATTTTTCTATCATTATAAGCGTACTTATTCCCCTTACCGTTTCGTACGATAAGTGGCTTTTCGAGTTCTTAGTAGGGAAGTTCTCTTTAGTTAACTAGCTAAGGGTCTATAAGGTTATAGATACTCCCACTATTAACTACTACTCTAACCCTAAATGGCTTTCCCCACCCGTCAGTTAGGTTAACATTAATAACGTAATATCTATATGCCTTTTCTAACTGGGTTATAATAACAGTTACTTACCCTAGAGGTCTTATTTAGCCTAACCTCTAAGTGCCTCTCCTTCGCCTTAGGATTCTTACTAACCAGTAAACTATTAGTTTTTAGACCTTCTAAAGACCCTAAAGTCGTTTCCCAAACAATTTCGTAGATAAAGGGGTTTCTAGGACGGTTATCAGCTCCGACTGTTAGTAACCTGTTCCCTTCTAAGGGTCTAATTAATTTTAAACGGTTAGATGTTTCTCAGGTCTCTAGCCGCGCGTTAGTACGCTCGGCCTAAGTAAACTCTGGAAAATTCTTCAACTTCTTATATATGCTCTTAGTCTGTCTAAGCTTACCAGGCTTTAGCTTTCTTTTTAAGATAGACTGAACATAAGGCAACTTAACATTTCCACAGTAGTTCTCCTGACTAATAAGCAGAGGGTGCCATATTAATAAGGGTAATAGTTTCATTAGGGCCGCTACTCTCCTATCCTTCCACCTTAATATAATAAACGTTATAATACCGTCGGCTAAGGTCCACGTAGGTGATTACATAATCTCTAGTTCTTATATAGGGGAAGTGATCATAAATAACCTTAAGGCTAATATGCTAGTTATACGTGCAGTTATCGTACATATAATCAATCTACAGTAGGTCTTTGTGGTTAGGGTGGTTAAGATAGATCGCAGGTATTAAGACCTAGTTATCTAGGACAGGGGGTCTAACGCCTTAATCCTTCTAATCTGTAACTTACCTCTACGGGCGTTGCTCTACTTGGATCTCCTCCCAGAACTCAGGTAAGAGCATCCCAGCTTGTTCCTCCACGAAATGGCCTTCTTTAGAAAGTTGATGTTTAAGGCTATTAATAAGGTAAACCTTCTTATAGAGCTAGATCCTAATTTCGAGGGCTTTTATCTTATTACGTATAGTAATTACCTCTTTTTATAGATCGTTTATTTCGTTTATAACGTCTTAGTAAGTAGTCCTTAACTTCTTAACCCTCTGTCGGTAGGCTTTCCTTTAATCCTCTCGCAGGATCTTGGCTGTTCCAGTTCTAAGCACTCTATCCCTTATCCGTAGCAGCCAGCTGAGTTATCCTTCCTTAAGGCTGGTAAGGGTTTTGATCTACTCTGTATATTCGAAGTGTTTAAGGGTCTTAAGAGGTATAGTAAAGAAAAACTTCCGTTTCTCCAGCTTAACTGCTATAGTCTAGGTTTCCTCACTATCTAAGGATTATTTAACATCCTTAATAACTTAATTTACTAATCCTTCCACTATTTTTATTATCTTTATAATGTCAGAATTAAGGTCTCTCTAGGACTCTTTTAACTAGGTTATTCCCAGGCTAAGTTATTTAAATCCCCTTATAACTTTATTATATTTTTCTTTCTGGAGTTAATCTTCAGCAACCTACACCTCCAGTTCCTTAGAGTTTCCACCTTAAAGTCAGTCTTTAATAACCTACACTTCCGTAGCTAACTCTACGATCCTTAGGATAAGGTAGACCACTTCTTGGTCTTTGTCTCCCATATTACACTTATCTATATAAGAGTTATCCTCTTCGTTATATATTATACGTATATATATATCTCCCTTAATAAAGCGGATATAGTTAAGCTTAGTAACTGGCTTCCAACTGAGTTTCTTAAGTAACTTACACTCCCTAGCTATATAGCCCACCTTATAGCAATTAAAGCACTCAGTCTTCGACATGTTATAAGAAGGTTTCTGCTTCTACGGGAATGGTTTCTTCTCAGTTAAGCAACAGTTAGTTATTCCGATATCTATAGGTCCTGTATAGTAGCCTATTGCAGTTAACTGGTTTCCCTTCTTTAACTTATCTTTCTAATAAGGCACCTACTCTTTCTAGGAGTTCTTATAATAGTAGTAATCGTAATACTAATTGTCAGCCTTGATGGCCATTTCGACCAGCTCTTAGAGCCGATCTGGGCGATCCTCCCTATAAAGGTCCCTAGTGATATACTCTTTTAGGCCGCCCTAGAACAGCATCACCAGAGCTTCTTAACCAAGCTTGGTTTTTGCTACTTCTAATTTAAAACGTGTAGAGAATTTGAGAACAGAGGACGTTTATCTTAAGGCCATAAGACACTGTTCGGCCTACTAGGGGGTATTTAGCTCTCTAAACTCCGTCTGGAGTTACTCGATGAAAACGTTAAAGTTATTAAAGATAGCCCAAGTCTCCAGGGCTTCCTTATACGCTTCGTCTATAAAGAGGTTATTAATTATCTTTACGTAGGGTTCGTACTAGCGAGCTATTACTCTATCCAGTAGGGCTCTGGCGAACCTGACCTTTCTTTCTTCCTCGAAGAACTAATCTTCGTAATAAGTAATATAGCTCTAAAGCTAGGCTAACTAGGACTTCAGTTACGTAAAGTCTCCCTTAAAGCGTGTAAGTGAAAGAAGCTTTACCCACTTCTTCTAAGAACTTCTAAAGTCGTTATTTTCTTATTTAACAGCGTTAAGTTAGGCTTAGAGTTTCTTAATAAGGCCGATACAGCTCTTAATATCTTAGGGAAAGGCTTCATTTAGCTCCTTAACCAGCCTTTACTGGTTAAGGCTTAACTTCTGAAGTTACGTAACAAGTTTATTAATAATAAGAGGTTAAGGTTAAGCTTATATTTCCTTAACTTCTTTTCCTTTTCTTAAGGTCGATATGTTAATATTAAGGGGAGTGTCTAAGAGTTCAATAAACAGCGTTTAGTTTAAGACGTTAATATTATGTTATAACCTGCTTTTAATAAGGGCCCAAGGGGAGTCCAGATAAGATAAGACAGAGCGTATAATAAGACACCAAACCTTAAGGGGTGATCTAAAGACAGCTTATTAAACTAACACTCCTAGACGAGAGTACACTGTTACTGTAGGTCGCTGTCACTATAATATATAAAGGGAAGTCTGAACAGTAGGACATAAATGAACAATGTAATACTAACGTAAGGAACCAAAGTCCCTCACGGTGGTTATAGGCATAACCATAACTATCTTATACTAGCTAACTAAAGGTACCTTATACCTTGATCACTGTGCTCTCGTCGGACGGTAGTGAGCAGAGTGATCACCTTTCAGGGTTGCTCACCCTGATCACTAAGTCTTAGCGAGATCAGAGTGAGTAAATAACAATTAGTCGTAGGGGCTTCGGGTCTTTGCACCCCTGGCCCAGTGCGTAGTACCGTGCGTACTATCTTCCTGCACTGTTCCTTCTGCGGGGAATTCGTCAGGCCGCTCCGGCCCAAGTAACAGCCTGCAGGGTCGTCACAGACCCATAATAGTCGTGCTAGCCCTGTAAGGGCTTAGCAGTAGGTCTCCTTACAGGGGGGGGAGTTAGTGGGGCCCCCTATAGCAACCTGTCGGGCTAAACTTTAATAAACTAATTCTAGTAATTACAGGTCAGTTATTTAAGGAGATGGCTGTTTACACTTTTAGCTATACATTTCCAGTCCTAGAGTAGTATTTGTAGTTCTGCTATCTGTTATCGTTAAACTTCAGGAACTCACAGGCCTATAGTTCAGGGCTGTAGCTTAAAGGAAGAAATGCAGTACTAATATAACAACCCCGCGGGCCGTCACCTGGGCTAGCGCGGCCCGACAGATCCCCCGCCTGAAGAACAGTGCGGAACAAGCAGTGCGCACGGCGTTGCGCACTGGGCCAGGGGTGTAAAGACCTGAAGCCCCTATAACCAGTAAGAAGAGTCTCTGTACTAAGACCTGTCTCTGTTAATAAAGACCCGCGGGGTCACAGAGAAGGAGGTCTTTATAATACCTCCCCCTAAGGAGTATAGAGACACGGTCCATAAAGATAGGTATAAGGTACCTCTTAGTTAGCTAATATAAATAGTCATCATCGTGACTACAATAGATATAAGGGACTCCTAGTTCCTCATACTAGTATTTAATTATTCATTTTTATCCTACTGTTCAGACTCACATCTGTGCATTATAGTGATAACAACTTACAGTAACATTAAACCCCCTGTCTAGGAGTGTTAGCTTAATAAGCCGTCTTCGGAACGCCCTGTGACGACCTTACAGGCCGTCACCTGGGCCGGCACGGCCCGACGAATTCCCCGCAGGTTAAGCAGTGCAGGAGAACAGTACGCACGGTACTGCGCACTGGGCCAGGGGTGCAAAGACCCGAAGCCCCTACGACTAATCAAAAGGTGCTCTGTTGCTCCGGGTGCTCTGCTACAGAGCAAGAGAGCAGACAGAGCAAGGTACGGAGGTACCTTTTAGTTAGCTAGTATAGATAGTTATCATCGTAACCACGATGGCCGTAAGGGACTCCTAGTTCCTCATGCTAGTATTCAATTGTTCATTTATATCTTACTGTTCAGACTTACCTCTGTGCATTATAGTGACAGTGACCTATAGTGACATTAAACCCCCCGTCTAGGAGTGCTAGCTCAATAAGCCGTCTTCGGAACGCCCCCTAACTGTTAGCGTCCTGCTATACGTTCTGTCTTAACCCGCGCCAGTCCCGTTGAGGCCTGTGTCGGGTGCAGGTCGTAATACACCCCTCTGCCTTTAGCTTCCTGCTATACGTTCTGTCTTAACCCGCGCCAGTCCTCTTAAGGCCTGTGTCGGGTGCAGGTCGTAATAACTAGTCCAAGCCGCTATAGCGCTTCCAGCGCTGTACGAAATAAGAGATGGCTTAAGTTGCAGTGGCAGTGCCACTGTAAGAAGGATTGCTACAGCAAATATTAACGCTGTAGGATAAGAGGATCTAGAAGGCAGTGCATTATAAGATGACTGGAATGAAGTGGAATCGCTTACTTTTCTAGAACTAGATACAAGAGAGGAGAGGGCTTATTATAAGCTGTTAAAGGCTTAACAGGGGCCTTAGGGGCCCTGGAGCTTTCTAAAAGGTTCAGCGTTACAGTGTAAGCTGTAACTGTAAGGTATGCAGTAATGGAGAGTAACTGCTTCCAGCAGTTGCCTTCAGGGTAGCAGGGGCTAGAAATTAACAGTTATTAAACCAGAATGTAAATCTTAAGTTTTACTAGATATGCTAGTAGCTTAAAGTCACCCATCTTTTCGTTACTCTAAATGGAAGAGATATTGACTCGGGGCGTTTGTTCAGGCCGACCCTGTCGTTCTTTTTGGGCTCTGTATGTAATATTATTGTAGCCGCTTATGTACATAGCGATGCGTTCCCTGGCGCGTGCCACCGTCAAAAAGGGGCCGCGCCGCGCGGTTCTTTGAACCGCGCTTCTTTCAACAATCATCATTCCGACGATTTTCACCACGAAGACCTCCCATTGAAAGCCCAGTGACATTCTGGCCCTTCGATCGAA
>Ga0247780_1000800_pt1 | contig 25206 bp, 12 predicted proteins | sample UWRJL079202R5_FD_179927 | JGI IMG/M metagenome (GOLD analysis project Ga0247780, IMG submission 179927) | Plant litter microbial communities from Arlington Agricultural Research Station in Wisconsin, United States - UWRJ-L079-202R-5 | ecosystem: Environmental > Terrestrial > Plant litter >... | reverse complement strand
GTGATGGTGGGGGTTGTGAGCGGGTCGATGGTTGGGGAGGGGGATGGGAAGGATGATGGGGTCGAGGATGGGGATGAGGATGTGGGTTGATGTGAGGCTGGGTATGCTGGTGAGGAACGGAGGACTCGGAGTGTTGAAAAGGCGGAGATGTCGATGTGTGGTTTACTTTCAGGTAAGGCCCCTGTGTCCTCCTGCCCCACAGGCTGTGGACGTTTGATAGAAAGATGAAGTGGAGTCGGCGAGGTTGATGATGGAGACCACTTGATGATGTGGAGATAAATAGAATTACGAAAGCAAGTAGATTCAGACTGTGGAGGATAACCAACTGGCACACACATTGGCGCAGAGAAACAAATGGAAAGTATTTACAAAAAGAGATAGGTATTATTAACATGAGCGGCAAAAAGGAGGCGAGCCACATGGACGAAGACGGGAATTGAGCCCGACGTGGGGGTCGAACCCACAACCTTGAGATTGCAGAGATGCTCTGTAAGGGTCTCAAGCTCTACCGATTGAGCTAGCGAGGCATATGTCCGGTTTTTTGTTGCCTGTTCCCAGCTCAGCTTCGGCAGCTCATAAGAGGGACTCTGTTTCCATTTGAGGTTGCGCGAGGGCCAAGCAGGTGTTAGTCGAGCGGCACTGTCCAGCGGCCTACTTGACGGATTCCGATTTCACAAACATGCAGCACCCCGTGCTATGAGCCTCTCAGCCTCCATATTTGTGCGGTGCGCCTGAATGACAGCGAAATGCTTCTGAGCGGCAGGCTTATCGTCTCCACGCGAGCCGTACCCTCTCACCCACTCAGCAACCTCTCCTGGCTGAAACATGCCAGCGTTTTTGGGATTGGCCATTGTCGCGTCGATATCGATTGAGAAGATTCTGACTTCGGGGGCATGTTCGAAAAAGTCTGTCTTCACGGTTATTTCGGCATTCGGCCACTTCGTCTTAATGTCCTTGGCCATGCCTTTTGCTCCGTTCTGGCCGCCTTCCATGTCGCCTTGACGCAGCTTCAGGATCTCGATGTGGCACATATCAAGTCTTTCTATCATTGTCTTTATGTCTCCAATCTTCCCCTTGGACTGCAGCTCGATGCTGGCTGCAAGGTGCGTACACATACGTTAGCAACACGACCACGAAACAAGTTGCAATACAAGTCTCACCGTCTACCAGCACTGTTCTGACTTTTTCGAGGGTGGAGGGCAGACTCTTGCCCTCGCCGGCAAAGACGTTTGCAAGTTTGAACAGGCCAATCTCCCCGTTGAAGAACAGGGCTCTCGCGGCTTTGTGCGGATCCGGATCGTCGAGGTCTGTTACGCCCTCATCTTTGAAAAAGGCGTCGTCGTAATTTTGTTTATCGAGATAGTTGAGCATCTCCTTGAGATTCGCGCCGCCCGCTTTGTGGCTGCCCCCGAGGGCGGCAAGACCCGGCAAGATCTTCTGCTGGTCGGGACCCCAGGCGGCGACGGCGATGCGGTAGGTTTGGTAGATGGGGCCAATCCGCTCATACGCGCCAGCCGGACCAGTCGCAATGGCCGCAGGCAGAGACAAAAGCGCGGAAAGGAGGCCAAGAAGCCAGGAGAAGAGTGTTCGGGAGAGCATGGCTTGAACAGAAGGACCTGAGAGCCTGTGGGACCGGACGAATGGACTCGGAAGAGAAGGAAGACACGGAAAAGGATGGTGTCGCGTCAAGACGTGGGCTTGGAGGGAAAGGGCAAACGCCCGCATTTGACCTCAGATGCATCGCACCCAAACATCGTACCTGCGGCTAGACTCGAGTCTGTCTTCATATTCGATCCTTGCAATTTGAGCGTGAAGGATCACCCGTGTTGGATGCTCAGGCGGACAGCTAATTACCGTCGCAGGTGGAAAGCAAGCGGACACACAGAAGTTTGTAGACTCACAGGTACATGGAGCTGGATCAAAAAGACTTGCCCAGTTAAATTGGACGGCGGCACAGCAGGCGCAGCAGGTGGACGGGTGGGGTCGGTTGGTAGTTGGCTCCTTCTGCGGCTCACATCATCGGACGAACGAATGACCTCGGACTGCTCGAGCCCTAAAGTCACAACCACTACACACCACTGCACAACAAACATCTACCTGAGCATTGACACTCCAATCGTTGCCACTCGAAGTTTCTGCTACGCACATTGTGTGGGCTTTCAAAATGGCGGGAAACAGCGCAGATATCCAGCGGCGTCTCAGCCAAAGCGCCTTCAGCGCTGCCGATTGCGAGTGTGCGCTTCGAGGGCAAGACCTCCCGGAAAATTTGGGGCATCGGACCGCGCGGCTCTGTCTGGTCAGCGGCGTCAGACGAAATGTGGACTTCGCACGCTCAGCTGCTGTAGCAGACCTCTGTCGCACCCCGGGCCAGGAGATATTCGCAAGGGCTCGCAACGCGCGGCTCATCATGAGCGACGAGGTGCCCAGCTCGGAGCTGGTGGAGGGCAAGTCGATGTACCCCTACTGCATCTGGTACCCCGACGTGGCCAGTGAAGACACCTACCGGAAGCTCGTCGGCGCCTTTCCCGACTTGCGATACCAAGTCGGTCGCGCCTGTGCCGTTGCTGGCTATGTTGACCTCTATTTCGAGCTCGACCTGCTTCCCGACCCCAGCATCGCCGAGGAGGCGCGAGAGGCTGGTCGCGCCAGTGAAGGGTCCCGCCAGATCTTCGAACACATCATGGCCGCACCAGTGCGCTACAGTGTCATGAACGATTACGAGTTGGCCATCAACCAGGACAACCCGCGACCTGGCGCCTTCCTCAATGCTGATACCGCCGTGCGTGAAACGCTCACGGTGCGCAAAAAGTACGTCGACAGCTTTTGTTCTCGGGAGTACTTCAACATCACCGAAGACTGGAACATTGCCGAGACGACAGTGGAGCGGACGCCCGCCAAGCTCACCGACGACGAGACTGCCCTTCTTGTGTTGCCGCTGCCAACCGACCTCCCAAGCATGCGCAAGGATCTGTTGATCTTGGTTGCCGCCTACGAAGGAAACCTTGACCGCTACGCCCGCCTTCGTCGCCCCGGCCGTAGCGTAGAGTATGAGCTGCACTGTCTGGTTCCGGGAGTCTACCGCAGCACTGCTATGGCACTGTGGCTGGAGCGCAACCCCGATATCATGCGTATCGTCGCCGCCGCCTGGGACGAGGATGAGGTTGTGGCCTTGAGAAGAGCGATCCACGCGCGACACATCATGAACAACGACACTCACCGTCTTCTGGACGCCAACCCGCCTGTGCCTGACGACGAGCTGCCCTACTGGGTATGGTACCCGACGATTCCAGCTGCCGGAACACTGTGCAAACTCGCTGCAGAACGGCCAGCCATGCGACCCCAGTGCGTGCGCGCTTGCATCGCTGGCAACTACCGGGCTGCATACACTGAGATCATGGATATGCATGACACGAACAAATATGAAGACATGTACGGCGAGCTTCCGCTGGCGGTGGACCCATACATTATCATGGAAGCCCAGTCGAGCCCGGATCACGGCTTCTTCGTGGCGGATTTGGAGCGGCGCCGGCAGGATCAGGGGCTCAAGCAATGCCAATTCCAGCAGCGGGACCCATGGAGGAGATGCAAACCCTGGCTTGAGGGAGACATCAGCAGCACCGATATGCTCGCCTTTCTGAGGGACAGTGGCACGTGCGTTGTGCATGAGGGACAAGACTGGGGTATGTGGGAGAGCCTTGGGGCGGAGCTGGGTCGCGTCCGCTTGTATCTCAGCAGTCCAGCCGAGGTCAGAGCAAGGGTGAAGAAGGAATGGGGGTACCTTTCGTAGGCGATCAAAAATCTGCTCAGCTTAGCCCGCGGCTCCAGGCTTCCGTCGTTCGCTTCTCAGAATTCATCACTTTCCTGCTCAATATTGATAATCTCGTCGGTAAGGTTGATCACTGTTTGTTCTCCCTTTGCCCAAGTGATGACCGCCTAACTTTGGCGTCATTTCCGAGGCTGACGAAAGCTTTAGTCAGATGATAGCTCTATCGTCGCAGTTGAGGAAGGCCAGATCCGTACTGCATATCCCGATCGCGTGTGGGCGGCCGACAAAAGCTACCTATGAAAAAGCAATGGGGTAACCAACAAGATATGTCGAACCGGTAGCGAGCTTGTGATCGGATGGTATTGTTGCTTTAAAATTGTGGGTGCTGGATATCAATGTTGAGAGCAAGCTTCCTGTGTCCAATCAGAGGGAACCACCACTCCACGTGCGAGATTGCTTGGCTGTGTGGTTCCCGAATTACGGAGCAACCCCTGTCATTTTGAGCCCCTGAGCTCCATGACCCCTTTTCCATACCACTCACAGAGTAGCTTTAGGTCGAAATCGGCCGCCATCGTCCTGCTTATATGCTGTCAGATTCTTCGCCTCTCGAGCCAATTTACGAATACGCCTCGAGATAGGCTCGGCAGACTGCCCTGGAACGCCTCCAGAATCCAAACATCGCACTTGGTAAATGAAGAATCCTATCACGACACTGCGGTGCCGTTTTCTCTTCGTTGCCGGGCTCTTTGTTAGAACCGTGCATGAGAGTCTCCGAGTCTCGTACCTTTCAGGAGAATCCTTTTGGCATGTTGGTGATTCAACCTGGTTGCACAGCCAGGACCGGCTGGTCATGAGTTACGTCTCTCTGGTACAGGAAGGTACGATATCGAACAAGACGAGTACATCGTAAGGCAGCCGTGCCTTCGAAGGATTGGAAACCGTAATTGCAGCTGAAATCTTAGATAAAACTCGCGATGCGACGGCGGTTGGCTGCAGTGGATTCGTCTTCTGCGTGTATATAGCAGAGAAACGACCCTACAAAGCCAAATCTCATTGCATCACGACATTACGGCTTCTCACCAGCGACCTTCTTTTGCAACCTTTCTTTCACGATGGCGGGAGCAGCTGCCATCAAGGCTCTCGTAGCATCTTTTGTCTTTGCAGATTCGGCATTTGCACTCATCAGAGGGCGAACACCAGAAGACTCGGTGGTTCTGCATAACGTTCAGCTTCAGTACTGCCCGCTTTCATGCCAATACGCTGGGCCCGACTCTGCAACATGGACTACATACCACGACTTTGACGAACTAGCACTCTGTAACGACACAGTGCTGTTCACACTTAATGTCCAGGCCAACACCGGCCCGTCGGACACGCGTATCAAAGCATGTACTACATCGGGAGGCGGACCTCACATGCAAGTTGGCGCATTTTACGGCCTGTTGAACAACAACATCACGGAGTTACCGACACCCGAACTCATCAATGAGATCGTGGCACCCGTTGATGACAATGCTGTCACTACTGCCAGTAGCACCTCGAAAGGCTCCACGGTGTGTGGTGCTACACCGAAAGAGGCCACTGTTCGAATCGAGACCAGGTGGTCATCCAGTCAGGGAGGCTCTGCAGATAGTCTCTCGGCTGCTGTGTCACATTTGGAGGCCTACTTCCGCGACACCGCACCATGCGGCTCGGGCTTGATGTTCTCCCGCTCTGGTCAGAGCGTGGTGGGCGCCTTTTCCGGAGGTGACCTCGGGAACTCCGCTGCTGCCGACTTGGTGAAAAGTGCTTCCAAAGCTCCAGCTGCGCTCGGCCAGTTTGCAATCCAGGCCGGTTGTGGCGAGCTTGGCGAGGGTCCCTCATCCGACAACAGGTTCGGCCTTTTCGCAGACTCTCGCGGCAATGTCTCCGCTGTGGTGGCCTTCTTGGGCGAATACATCCGCGGCGTGGGAAAATGCATCGACCTCACCAACTTGGACAGCGGGGATGCACCAGCCACCACCAAGGTGACTGTCCTGGGATCGTCGTTCACGTCCAACAGCACCCTCAATAGCACCCTCAACAACGGAACTCTTTCCAAGCGATGGGGCTCGCCACTTCCCGGCGTGCTGAAAGCCCGGGCCTTGTGCCGCGACATCCAGGTCGTCTCCGGCGATGGCTGCGGATCCCTCGCCCAAAAGTGCGGCGTCTCGGGGTTCGACTTTGAAAAGTTCAACAGCAAGACACCTAATCTCTGTTCCACGCTGCAAGCGAAGCAGTGGGTGTGCTGCAGCGCGGGTGATCTACCCGACCACACACCACAGCCCGACGCCCAGGGTAGATGTTTTACCTACACTGCTCAACCCGGGGAAGGGTGTTGGGCTATTGGCCAAGCCTTCGGCATTGATACCCAGCACATCGAGGACAGCAACAAGCTGACGTTCGGCTTCGCTGGCTGTCCCCGACTGCAGAAGGGCCAAGTGATCTGTCTCAGCAAGGGGGACCCTCCCATGCCAGCACAAGACCCAACGACGGTGTGTGGTCCGTGGGTGGTCGGTACTCAGCGTCCCGCCAACTACAGCGATGTCGGCAAGCTGAACCCATGTCCGCTCAACGCCTGCTGTGATGTCTGGGGGCAGTGCGGAACAACGGCCGAGTTTTGTACCAGTAGCGAGGTCGACGGCCATCCTGGCACGGCAGAACCCAATACCAACGGTTGTGTGTCGAACTGCGGCACGGCGGTGGTCAACAACAATGACAAGCCCGCCAAGTTCGCCCGCATCGGCTACTTTGAGGGATTCAACAAGAACCGCGGCTGTCTCCACATGGACATCACGCAGTTCGATCTCAAGACCTACACCCACATCCACTTCGCGTTCGCTACCATTACACGTGACTTTAAGGTCAACCTCACAGGGTCCGTCAAGGAGCAATTCGACAAGATGGTGAAGATGGACACCAAGGGTGTCAAGAAGATCCTGAGTTTTGGCGGGTGGTCCTTCAGCACAGACTACGATACCGCCCCTATCTTCTCCAGCAGTGTCTCGCCCGCCAACCGCCAGCTGTTTGTTAACAACGTCATACAGTTTATGGCTGACAATAATCTCGACGGGCTTGACTTTGACTGGGAGTACCCCGGCGCGACTGACATCCCCGACTCCGTGCCGGGTAGTCCGTCAGACGGGCCGAACTACCTCGACTTCTTGAAGTCGGTTAAGCGTCGGATGCCGTCAGGGAAGACTCTGTCTATCGCCCTGCCAGCAAGCTATTGGTATCTGAAGGGGTTCCCAGTGGCCGACATGGCCAAAGTCGTCGACTACTTTATCTACATGACATACGATCTCCACGGGCAATGGGACTACGACAGCAAGTGGGCAAACCCTGGATGCAAAACCGGTAACTGCCTGCGAAGCCACGTCAACATGACCGAGACGAAAACAGCCATGAGCATGGTGACCAAGGCCGGCGTGAAAGCCAATCAGATCATGGTCGGCGTCGCTAGCTACGGCCGAAGCTTCAAGATGGAGGACCCGTCCTGCACTGGGGGGACCTGCAAGTTCACCGGTAGTCGCACCGTCAGCAACGCCGAGAAGGGCGAATGCACCGACACCTCGGGCTACATCGCCGAGGCCGAGCTGCGAGCATTGGTCCAGTATGAGGCGGAGAGCGGTAGCGGCACAGTGAAGACGTGGTTCGATGGCGACAGCTCGTCCGACATCATGACGTGGAACGGCAACTGGGTAGCCTGGATGGACGGTCCGGCCAAGACCAACCGTATCGAGTGGGTGCAGGGACTCAACTTTGGCGGCACGACCGACTGGGCCGTGGATCTGCAGCACTTCCGCGACCCCGTGGAGGGTGACACCTCTGGCGGCGAGCTCATTTTCGGGTCCCCATCCGGATGCGAGCTCACCTTCGAAGACCTTGACCACCTCAGCCGGTGGGCCAGCACAGGCTTGATCCCCCCCCACTGCCGCTCCATCTACCTCCTCAGCGCCATGGAGAAAATGCTCGACAAGGTCATCAGCCAATACAAAGACACGAGCAACAACTACGACGGCAAGTTCGGATATTACGCCGAGTACATCAACGACCTCGTCAACCCATCCCTGGTCAACTGGATGGACAACTGGGGCACCGACCAGACCACCAAGCGCGGCCTCGGCAACCGATTCTTCGACTGCAAGTACAAGCGCTGGGACACCGACAACTACCGCTACCAGGGCCCCTGCCCCGTCCCCAAGAAAATCATGAGCGACGGCACCTGGGACGACCCCGAGAACGGCTACGAGAGCTGGATCATCGAGTACACCCTGCGCGACAAAGAGGGCTTCGACAAGGCCCTCGCCACCGAGCTCGGCATGTCGCCCGACTGGATCAAGTGGGAGAACTGGGACGGCTACTGGGAGTGTCCCGGCCAGCCCGGCGACTGCGTCCAGGTCCACCAATGGCACAACAACTTCCCCCGCAAGGCCGACAACATCGTCGTCCAAGACCCCAAGGCCATCTGGGAGGCCGCCCTGCCGGAGATCGGCAAGCTCAAGGACAAGTTCTCGGCCGCCATCTTCTCCGTCGGCCTCTCCATCTACGACACTGCCGCCAACGTCAGCCAGAACGACGCGGCTCTTGCGCTGGCTGTGCCCGTGCAGATGCTCGCGCAGGCGGTGCAGCACATGGCGGACGTCAAGGAGATCGGGTCCAAGATCGAGGAGCGCAAGAAGAAGGAGTTGATCCTCCTCATTGTCAGTCTGGTGTTTATGATTGTGCCGTTTGTCGGCGAGGTGGGGCTCTCTCTCGCAGGCTTCTCGGCCATGGCGAGGATGGCCTTCATTGGCGGCGAGATTGGCAACGGTGCGCTGGCGATCGCCGAGATTATTGACAACCCTGAGTCGGCGCCGATTGCGATCATGGGCATGGTCATGGGCGCTGCCGGCAGGGGAATGAAGTCGGAGAATGCGTATGCCGAGGCCGCGAAGGCGAGGAGGCTGATGGATGATTTGCATGTGGGGTCGATGGGGAAGACGTATAAGGCGATTGATGATAAGGTGCAGTTGACGCTGAATGCTTGCGGGAGGATGTAGGGTGTAACACGCTAAAGACTTTTATTTGTAACTGATAGGCTTGGAGCGAATTGTTTGGTAATGGGGGATATTTGAATAAGCTTCCTTATCGATGTCGTCCCCCTTCATGTTAATAGTTGTCTTGTTGTTGTAATATCGTTTCTCTGCAAATTCTCTGCCGGTTTCGGCCACCTAAAGGTGTGCGATTAAACAAACTTTAAACCAACACCCCACCCACAGCTTGAAAAAAGGTGGTGGCTAACTGTAGGTTTTAAACCTATTTTTCAAAAATAATCCACTTTAAAAATAGCCGTTAAGTCGCCTGTAAATCGATTTGCTCCTTCCTATGGGAAGAAGACCTTAGGGGGCGTAATATTAGTTATAAACGTAAAAGGGATAACTCTTTAAGTGGCCGTGTTATTAAACGGATAGATTGTATATGTCCTGTATGTAGCATGTTCCACCGTCTGTTAATATGCTATTATATATTCCTTAAAAAAGCTCCTGAAGGCTTTAAGTAAAGGGATTAAATCACAGCTAAAGTAAAGAAGGCTCTTGAAGATCCAAAGCTTTGGAAGAAAATCGAAAGACTTTAAAAGAGCTGAGTACTCCTGAGAATCCATGACTATGGCTTACCAAGATAAAAGGATCTATTACGCCCACAGCCACTGAATGGCCGTACGATGCAAAGAATTTCCGGAAGCCAAAGAAGGTCTGGAAGTGAAAGGAGGTCTGAGGGCTTGAAAACGAAAGGCACAGATCCCACCTACAGGTTCGAATCTGGGGGGTGTGTCAGAAAGTAGGGGTCCCTGGCCATCCAATCAGCGGAGCTGACTGGATGCCTGGCACTGCCAGAACGCCAGTGAGCCTCAGCCACTGTGGTGACGAAGTCTGAATCCTACAGAATGGTCAATAAAGAAGGAGGTTCTGGCTGGAAGCCAGAACCACACAAGCAATACAATCACACAGTTGCAACCCTTTCAAATCCCCCAAATCCAAAGAGTGCAGTGCTTCTGACAGATCCTGGCGCGAGCATCTCTCGGTCTCTCGAGCGGCCCACGAGTGACTAATTATGTACTGCAAGCGAATCCTTCCCTCCGAGGGTAATTCGCCAATCCCATTGGCTACCATCTATTCTGCAGAGGTTTCACATTTTGCAAGCATCTCGGACCCCGAAACATGTTTGTGTGCCATGATGATCATTGACGGGGTTCTGCTATCATGTTCGACTGGTAGGGACGCACAGACAACCTCTAGCAATCGGTCATGATATTGTTTTATAACTCGCTGCGTGGTGATAGATAATGAAAGCTTTTGCATAGCAAAAATGCTCCCACGGACCGATCATATTCACCACAAACTTCAGGCAATCTGCTTGAATGCCCGTTAATTAGCCAAGTGCTTGGAAGCTTCTTGGGGTATTGGTACCCTCCTCGACCGATGCTGCATCACTAGACCGAACGCTCCATCCTCATCGTGCTGTCACTTATCGCGGCCCCAGTTGAAGTCTGTCTCGTCTTTCCCCGCCGCCGGCTATGGCCGAGATGGAGCATGGCCACTCTAAATTCCGTCTCGTCCTCATCAACATCGCCGTGCCTTGCGGTGAAGTTATCAGGTCGTACATCCTTAGGCACGCCACGGTCACCTAGAGCATGTACTCTTTAGATAGCTTGATCCACCATGCGGCCAATAGCGGCATGCGCCTGAAGCCGTCTTCGTAGCCGTGGCTATCGTCGAGGTCGAGGATAGAATGGGACACGCAGATGAGTTGTCCACGGCCCCCAACACGTTTTGTACTGGCGTTAGGGCGCCTTCGGAGCGTAGCGAGTCTCCGCTGTGACGATGACGCGCATGCCATCGCAGCCACGGGGGAGCATGACATGGGTTGTTGCCGTGGTCATGGAGGAGGCCCGTTAGTCAAGATAGGCAAGACGGGGGACAGCAGCTACCAGATAGCGTAGGGAACAGGAGATATTGGAACGACTTGCCGTCAGCGTAACAATAGAGTACGGAGATCGCACAGGGGAACTCGCAGTTTGTCGTAGCGTACCAATTGTGCGTAGTCGTGCTTGTGCAGGTCACTTGTGGTCAGATGCTGGGGCTGGTGATGGGGCCGCTGGAGCAGATACTCTTCAGAACATTGGGAGATCCGCTGACCGGGTTTTTTGGATGTTAGTACGCACGTACAATCTAAACACTACTAGGTGCGTGCTCAACTTCCCCCAGGAAGGTCAATAGAGCGGTGGAGAGGACCATGACTGATTTCTTCATCGCGTTTAGATTATCTAGTATCCAGAGTGTTGTTTCGTAGAATGAACCGTAACATGGGTTAATATAACAGCTGTGAGATGCACACTCCAAATTCGATAGTCGCCATGATTTATGTAACTTAACTCTCTTGGCAGTACAGGTGAGGGCTGGTACAGTGCTTCTGACAACCCCTCTCTAGACTGGAACACATTCTTCATCGATCAATACGACATTAAGCTCATCGCCTTTCAGGTTTTGGGATTAGGGCACTAGGTTCCACACATCTGCATACGGGTCGCAGACGATAACGAAGCTCAACTCAGAGGCTTGATTTATGTAGGGTTATTAGGTCATCTGACGACCTTCATTTCCGCTTAGATATCCATCATTTCCCTATGTCGCCTTGACCTTTCCCGCCTTCTTCGCTTCCTTGACCTTTTTTTCCATGAGTCCCATTCCTGACACACTCTTGCTGATGCTATCGAGGGCACCAACGGGCAAGAAACCGGCGAGCCACACCAGGGTGGAGAACTTGCCACGCCAGATCCAATACGGCGGCTTCTTCTTGCTCAGGTCGGCAACGACTTGGTCTGCCCACTGCGTGGGATCACTCCCTCCAGCCACATCTTCACCCGACATGACGCGCTCCGCCTCTTCCTTGGCAATGTTGTAGATAGAGTTTGGCGGTAGTTTGGGCGGCGCCAGGCGGTTGCCCAAGAAATTGGACTTGACCGAGCCTGTGAGGAGATTGACGGTTCGAATTCCAAAAGCCTCGAGTTCGATGCGGAATGTCTCAGCGATGGCTGCAGCAGCGGCCTTAGAGGCGTTGTAGGCGCCAGCGAACGGAAGCATTCCCGCCGGTTGTGAAGAACCTGACGTGTTGATGACGATGAGTGCACCAGGGGCTGCTTTTAGCAGCAACCCAAGGAAAGCGCGTGTTACGGTGATGACGGACCACACATTAAGATCGAATAGATCCTTGGCCTTGGCGATTTCCATGTCGGCTAGCGGCATGGTGTAACCCGCCCCCGCATTATTGACGAGACAGTCGAGCGAGCCACCCGCAAGTTCCGCGACGCGCGAGACGCAAGCTGCAATGGATTCGCCAGAAAGAGTGTCGAGTTGCACTGTTTCGATCCCGGCGGCTTCGACCACCTTCAACTTGGACAAATCGCGGGCCGACGCGAAAACGCGCCAACCGGCCCTGTGGAAGGCAATAGCAAGAAACGAGCCCAAACCACCGTCTGAGCAACCGGTAATAAGTACAGATCGTTTTGTCGACATATTGAAATTTTGTGGATGGAATAATAAGAGGAAATTATCCGATTCCATGGGCAAGATGCGTAAAAAATATATGCTTTGCATGAGGGTCGGAAAGTCGGGACAATTGTTAAGCCCGCCAATCCTTGTATTCTTTGTGTGACACAGCAGACGGCGTGCGAGTCGTCCCGCCCCGGTCTAGGCATCGAGGTTCGGAACCTAAGTGCAGGCAACTTGCCGTAACGAGGCTTGGCGGTGATCCTCCTCTCATTTCTCTTCGGCCACACCCCACTTTGGAATCCATCATCGCCCTTTATCAGTTGACTCAGGTGTACTCATCTTACATCTCATAACACTATCCGTGTCCTGCCTCAAGGCACCGCTGCTTTCGAGAAACTTATGCCTCGTTCCGTCTCCGCGGTAATGTGCCTGTCGAACCAGTGTAAATCTAACGATAACCCCAAGCAATGGGGCTCTGCAGTCCTTCTCACCGAGAAGCGCGATGTAATTTAGTTACGGAGACATTTATACATATTAAATCATGACATAAGACTGGCTTCAATTGTTTTCTCTTATCGTCATTTCCTTCTGGCATTGCAACTGCAAAGAGACACCCACTGACCGACCCAGTCCGCTGTTTTACGCCTGCACAGAGTCTCCCCAGTACCCAAAATGGCTCACAAAGAGAACAGCGAGTCTGATTCTCTCCGAAAATTATACTGCCATCCACGAGCCCTCAAGATTTGGAGTCAGGAAGGTCAGGAGGAAGCCCGGGCCTTGGTCAGGATGCATGGATATTGAGGATAATATCCCAGTCGATAATGGCCTCCTCCGCCCCCACGCAGAGTCCCAAGGCCTGCTTGCCACGCAATGGCATGGCCTGGGGTGACCACGACCTCAGCGCCAAACGAGGTCGGCCCTACCATTCTTATCATGTCCATATGGAGTGAGTCTTCACCGCCATAGATATTGCTGTCGAGATGATTGCCGAGGACTGCAGCGTCTGCACACCCTCTAGCAACGGAATCCGCCTCTGTGCCCGTGATTTCCATACGGTCTTGCGAGGGTTGGTCGACCTTGCAACCAATATGGTGAAAGAGGGCCGCTAAATGGGCTGGACCTTTGACGAGCTCGGCTTCATGTTCCTGGTTGGTCAGGCTCGCGACCATGAACATCACCGGGATCAGCACCCAAATAGGGGGTGCCGTAGACCTTGCATCTGTCGAAGTTGAGCTAGATTTTTAGAGGGAGCAAAAATAGAAGGGACAGGACAAGGGTGATCGATAAAAATATCTGCTGTGACTTTCAGACGATCTCGATTCTTTGGAACTGCCGTTACAGTTCTCAACAAGGTGGCGAATATGGACTAGTGGGATACCTTCTGCGAATCTCTCTCAACCTGAGAACTATCACCCTACCCACAGCAGCGCCTCTTCTCTGACACGGTTTGCCCCAACAAGGGTGAGTCGGGGCTGCCGAAAGTCCTCGCCAATCAGACTCGCCCTGTCCGGCTTCGCCAACAAGCCGCGCGAGAGGATGGAGAGGGAGCCGCTGTTGCTACTGAGCAACCCCTTACGTCATCAAGCATGCGATGAAGTGGTGCGATAGCCGCCTTGCTCTTAGTCAAATACGGCAGCCCTCGCCGCGTCGAAAATAAATGGGTTAGAACTGAGCGTAACATCACAGGGAGCCAAATCTTTAACCCTAGGTAACTAATACGGAACCAACACTCATTTACCTGCAGAGCTACGAGGTAGACTCTACCTATCATTCACTCAGGCTTAAGCCTACCAAGCAGCACGCTTTCCGATAACAGCCTGGTAATCTGAGACGAATCTGGGCACACAAAATTTCCTTATAATCATAGTGTACGACGCTGAGGCGTCCAGAATTGGAAGTCTGCATCACCATAGAAAGCGCGACTCCACAACTGGAACCCCCACATCCGGACATGATCTGCACGGGGACCCCTTTTCGTAACCAATGCACAACTCATCCATTTGTATAGCGATTAGCCTACTCCATCTCCTGAGCCCTCTGAATTCTCTCCAGGTCATAAATAATCATCTCCTACGCTTCCTCGACCACTGGTCCCAAGTCCTGAGCCGGAGCCACCCTCCTGCACCTGTTCGGCCTCCCAGCAATAATCCCATTTCTGGACTTAAGGTACTGCTCCGGATTACGGATTTATTTACGCTCTTTAGCTATATACTTGGGATTCGGGTTAGCTTCCTGGCCAAGGTGCTTGTTGCACAATTTCTGGAGGTGGAGGAAAGCGGGCCTGGGAAATGGCGGGCTTCGAAGTATTGCGGATGTATGTGATGCGGCCAATACAGTTGATGTTCCTGTTTGACCGTGGATTTGAGGAGGGTCTGCCGGTTGTTTTCTATCCGGGCATAGTTCTTAGTATAAGCGAAAGAGCCTCAGACTCTGCTGTCCCTCAAAGAAGAATGTTTGAGCGAGGACCAATGACGACTCAAGCTGCGCGTTTACGGACTTGTGCCTATGATGGCGATCTCAATGAGCGGTGCCATGACGTTTACCGATGCCGCTGAACGGGCCCAAGTTCAATGGAAGGCAACCCTCTATACAACTGGCAATTTATATTGAGAACGAATCTCCGTAGCCATTCATTTAACTTTGAAAGGCTCTTAATTATGGTTCATCGAAGTTACCATATGCGCCAAAAGAATAACATTGGGACTCTCCCGTCTAATGGAGTTAATTACTCAAGCAAAACCCCCATCGCATCCTCCACCCTCCTCACCGCATCCACCCGCTCCCTCATCCACCCCCTCTGCACCTCCACGTCCTCGAGCCTCCCATGTACCCCAAAGTTACACATCGGACAGTATATCACCTCTTCCAACCCCGCGACGGACGTCGCCGTCAGGAAGCGGCGCATCTTGTTCAACGCCTCCTAGAGGTAGCGGGCTTGGTACCACATGGCGGGGTTGGTTGTTTCGAGTGTGAGTCGGTTCGAAAGAGAGGGATTTGGCGGTGGTGATGTTGGTATTGAGAGTGGAGACGTAGGAGTCGCGGCAGGGGTTGCAGAGGCAGTAGGTGCGGCCACCAGTGATGAACGACTTGTTGTGACCGACACGGGGTTTTACGTGAGAGTGGAGGGTGGAATAACGGGCGTAGCTACTAGAGTATGAATCGGGATTGTGTCCCCCGTGAGAGTGAGAATCCGCAGAAGGGTGCTGTTGCTGGGCGGTAGGCCTAGGTTGTTCCCTGGAGGGAGGGAGAGTTGCATCGTACTGGGCACGACAGGGGGTCAGAGAGGATATCGTAGGCGTTTTGGATGGCTGCGAAAAGGGCGTTGTTCCCGGGGCTGTTGCCGACTTTGTCGGGATGGGTTTCGAAGCACCAGTGACGCCAGGCTTGACGGATCTCGGCGGCGGCGGCGGAGCGGGATATGCCGAGGACTTTGTAGTGGGTTGGCATCTTGGATGGTGTTGTGGTTGATTCTGGCTTGTTGTATAGGCAGTTGAGCTTAGGTTAATTCGAGGAGTTGGACAGACAGAGCAGTCACACGATGGATGGGGTTCATGGTCAGCTGGGAAGACTTCAGGCTTGCTATCCGCTTATATCTCGCACTGGGTTGAGGTTTCTTTGTTCCTTGTTGCGTTTCCCGAATCTTGCTCTCACCAGCCCCACCAACCACACTAACACTCCCAACTTTTAGCTCGGGTCTTCTGCACTTGTTGCATAACTGTTTAGGCGTTATATGCAAGCTTCTAGCTGCTTACCACGGTTTTCTCAACCTTTGATACCGGCTGTGTCTTGGTGTGGGGTGAGGCAGCAATGACTGTTGCAGTTGCTGGTTTTGTCGCTGTCGGCGAAGGATCCTCACTACATCGTAAAATGCTTTCTCAACATTGATGCAGTTCCTTGCTGAAGCCTCAACAAACTCACACCCTAGTTCTCTCGCCATTGCGTGGCCTTGTTGTGTAGACACCTCCCTTTCCGTAACCCGATCGCTATTATTACCAACCAACATGATGGGAACCGGAGGGTCTGCGTAGGAGGCGGCTTCCTTGATTCTCTGAACTTGGTGGTGAAACCGTTGGACTCGCCTGAAGCTAGAGTGGCTGGTGATGGAGTAAACAATGACAAACCCTTCGCCGTCGCGGATCCATTGGTCCCGGAGAGCTGTGTATTCCTCCTGGCCAGCTGTGTCGAGGATCTCGAGCATGCAGGCGTGCCCATCGATAACAGCTTGCTTCCGATACGAGTCTTCAATGGTTGGGTCATACGATTCGACAAAATGATTCAAGCACAGCTGTTCTTCGAATGTTAGCGCAGGTGTAGTGTCAAAGACATCGTTCATTAATAAATCTGGGGTTAGACGAACCTGGATTGTCAAGGCGGTTGTTCCGGTACCACCGTCACCAAGCACGACCAGTTTATAGAGGACCATTTTGCCGGCGATGGGTGCCTTGAGGATGGGCAGCCGCGGTGGGATAGACGAAGTTGACACTGGGAGACTGGTGGGTGTCCTCTCAGCCTGAGTCTGCATGTGCGGCCGCCGTTCAACTGCTTCCCGAGAAGTCGGGCGTAGTAGAATTTCATGCTGGATTGAAGATGAGAGAAACTGCGAGTCATGGCCATTTGGCGATGCTAGCTCTTGTGCGCCGAGGAGGATTCTCGCGAATGTCAATTGACTCCCGATACTCTCGACTTCCTCGAGCGATATGGGAAGCGCAAGGACAGAGATGTTTGATATGTCATTTAAACTCAGACCAGAGAGCATACTCCACGCAGCGATTCGTATTGCTGAGCTCGTAAAAGAGATATCGAAATCCTTTGAATGGACACGAGCGTACACACGTGTCTGCTCTAGGGTAATCTCGAAATCTCTTGGTGATATAGCCTCCCCAGCGGAGCCTTCTGAGCTTTCAGAGTTTTTGGAGGATGTAAGAGCCCGTACGTTGTTGCTGGAACCTGGGATATGAGTTGGGGGCTTTTGCCTCTAGGATGTCGACTCGCCATCGTCGAAGAATCGGATCGACGCATTCTCGAAATCGGAGGGGTGAAACTGTTCAAGTCGGCGCACCAGGCTTTCGTTCCTATCCACCAGCTCTTGTACCGTCTTCTGAAGGTTGCTCAGACACTCTCGAGCCTCAATATCAGACTCACTGGCAGGTATGTCAGCTAGACGGCCGCATATGGTGTTTGCATCGTCTTACCACTGTAGGATGTTCAACATGGCGGAAAGAGATGTCCTGTGCGATTCCAGTCACTGTACTGCCGCGGTAATGCGCTTCTCCTCTAGGAGCCATTTGACCGTGTCCCAGGTCCAGGTCTTCTCTCCCACGCGGGCGCTGGTCGGGCAAATGATGGCTTCGAGTTCAGACAGCGACAGAATGGCCTCGCGAAAGAGGACAACGAGGTGATTGACATGAATCATCTCTTTCCTTTCTCTGGGCATCTGCGATAGCTTGGTCATCAGCTGCCTGACGGACACGAGGGTGAGCCGCATGGCATCGACAGCGGTCAACGCTGCTTGTGCAGACTCGGGGACATCAGCGATGCCAAAGACAAAGCTGGTAATAGCTGTGTTGATTTTCCCCGCAACGCTAACCAAGCCGACCACTGAAGCGGCTATGCTCAGGGGGTCCGCCATTGAAGCAATTGAGGACGAAGATAGCGGCTTGTGGCGGCTTGTTGTCGCGACAGCGCTGAAGGGCAAATGAGAGTTTTCAGGCAGCAGTTCGCACAGCTCTGGTGAGGGGCACGTTTTCACAGCCACAGGGCCAGGAGCCGAAGTCACTGGTCCAGAAAAAGACTAGCCTCTGTGGCGCGGGGAAATTCTGGCATACATCAAGGAAGCAAGCTCGGCATGCTGCTGACGTTCTTATGTCAGCTAGCTCAGACCCTTCCAGCTGTAAGCCACAGTTGCATCGCGCCAAGACATGCAGCTTTTGTACCTCTCCAACGCTAAGGCAAACGCCATGATCTGCGTCAATTACCTCCAGGTGTCCTGATGTGTATACTTTTTTTGGTGCCGCTGGCAAGCGTGTACGGAGGCTCCGGCCAAAAACAAAAGGGCAACGCTCACCACAAATCAAATAATCCAAATCCTGGGCCTTATTTGCTTTGATTTGCCAGAAAAAAACCCCATTTGTTTGAGTGAAGCCAAATCCAGTATTTGGTTGAATTATTTGCTAAGAATTTGCCAAGACTGCTAAGAGCTTATAAATTAACGGAACAACTGGTTCTAGGGTCCGAGGAGGGTCTCTTTAGGTTCCACAACAAGCTAACTGCTTCAATTCCTACTCTAATACCTAAGGCATTGAAGCTTTTCTATAGTGTTCTCCCCCATAACGACCCTCTAGAGGCCCAGTATAAGCTTAGTCGCACTGAAAACCCGCTTAACTTTGTCAGACATCGCCGGTATTAATAGAAACTTTAGGGCTATCCTTAATAACTAAGGGAACTGTTATTTATACGTTTTCTACTAAGCTATAAGGTCTTTAACTATCGTTACACGTTTTAAGAGGTATCTCTTAAGTTCATTAACTTCCTTAACTAACTTAGGATCGTCGTAATAGTTGATCTTAAATAGCGTAATGTCAGTAGATTAACAGAATAGTTATACCTCAGTAATAAGTCCCATCGCCTATACCTCCTCTTAATGCCCGTACTTATTTTAGAACAGTTAACGCAGGCTATCAATTATAGCCTCTTTGCAGGGTGGAAGGTTTCAATCTAACTACTTCGTTCTGTGCTTAGGGTAGAGGATAAGGGTATATTAGTAAGCTAGTAACTATATTATAATCTTAATATACTTATTGAACTTCTCCAGGTTTAGAGATATACTCTATATAAGGAACTTATTACTATCGTCTTCTTCTTCTTCGCCGTTATTTGTAATTAGAGTTGTAACACGCGCGGAGCGGGACCGTTACAAGGGGAGGTTAACTTTATAGCTATTAAGATATTAAAGCAGTCGTATTAAGCGTTAAAAGCGTACATTTTAGGAGATTAACTCTAATGCTGGAAGTAAAGAAGGATATAGATTAACGATAATGTCTAGCCCTGTAAAGGGTGTAAAGGTAAGATAGCGGTACTTAGTTAGTTTCTCCTTTAAGCTATTCCTATTATAACCTGCACCCGACACAGGCCTTAAGAGGACTGGCGCAGGTTAAGACAGAACGTATAACAGGATGCTAATAGGTAAGAGGCGTTCTGAAGACAGCTTATTAAGCTAGCACTCCTAAATAGGGGTTTAATATTACTGTAAGTTGTTATTATTATAGTACATAAAGGTGAGTCTGAATAGTAAGATATAAATAAACTATTAAATATTAGTGTAAGGAACTAGAGTCCTTTACAGTAATTATAAGCATAACTATAACTATCTATATTAATTAACTAAGGGGTACCTTATACCTTACTTATAATATTATAAGTGTTTATAAAGTAAGCGCTTTATATTACGTAAGTGCTTTACTTATAAGGTTTCTCTTACTTATAATATAAACACTTAACATACTGTAAGTAACACCTTATTACTTATAAGGGCTTTAAGTCTTTACACCCCTAGCTTAATACATAGTACTGTACATACTGTCTTCCTACACTGCTCCTTTTATAAGGGATTTATCAGGCCACCCCGGCTTAAGTAACGGCTTACAAGGTCGTCACACAATTCCCCCTCTTTAACGTTCTTTTCCTATAAAGAACTTAAAAGGAAAGTTCTTTCTTTTACCACTTTACTATATAATAAGTGTCTAACTTTTAAGTTTTAAAATAAGAACAGGGTAAAAGCACTAACCACTGTTTAAACCTTACAGCTTATATATACACGTTTAGGGGTAAAATGTCCCTTTATTCCTTTTATAAATTTGCTAATCCTTTACTTATCTGTCAGGTTTTAAACCGTTTTAACAGCTGTAACTATTACTTAGAAAAGTACTAGCCTTCCCAGTGTAACGCCTTTAATATAGGTAAAGTAAAGTTAAAAACCCTTTTTATTAAAAAGCGGGACTTTAACTTATAAGTTAAATCTACTATTTGACAGCTTTATAAGTGTTGGGTTTTTACAACCCTAACCCAGCCAGTGTGGCTGGAACAGTGTAGCTAGATCCACGCAGCCGCTCTGCGGCTGGCTCCGTGGATCCGCACAGCTAAGAACGCTAGACTCCACTGCTAACCTCGCTTCGCAGAAGCGAGTGTGGCCAATGCACTTCGTGCACTGGCCACCCTCACGGCTATAATACTACGGCTTCCGCTCTCGAAAGATAGAAATAATTAATTATCTTCAAAACACACTGCTTTCCAATGCCTTGACCCCTTTTGCATCTTAACACACTTAAAGTTTCTAATTAACTCTTATAAGTTACTTTCGGAGCTGTAGTTTAACTACTTAATAAGATATTCAAACGTGTTCTTTCTCTTTCTTAAATTTATAACTTCCTTAACGTTATACTTATCCTTATTAGCATTAACCTTAATCTTCTTTTCTAAAGGAACTCCCTTTAAAGTAGGTTTTAAAAGTAAAATATAAAAAACCTTAATCTGTACCTTTATACTAGTAAGTAAGTCTAATTTGTAATTAAAGGTAGTGATTTTTTTCTTAACTTAAAACAATCTATACTTTTTAAAGTTAAGCTTCTTATTAAGTTATTTTAAATGTAAGTTTTGTAAAAAAAAGGTAAACGTAGTCCTTTTCTTAAAAAGTCGGCCCTTTAACTTATTCGCTATTATAATAAAGTCCTTCTTTAAACGTGAGTTACTTAATTTAATATTTATTAGTAAATTTCTTTATTTATTCACGTATAAACTTAAATTCAGCTTATAAATAGTTATGTAGTTTTTACATTTAATTTACACAGACTGCAGCTTAGGGGGTACTAATTAGTGGCCCTTAATGGAGCTTAGGCTCCTTTCTGTAATTTGCAAAGAATAGTAATACACTTATTAACTTAACTCGTATTATATTATAAGTTATCTGTACTGTTAGTAATAACTTAAGCTAATTATCTTATTTAAAATTAACGTAAGTTTAAAGGTATATTATAAGTATTTAATTAACTTATTTTATCTAACTATCTATCTGTAGGTAGAAAGCTGTTAAAAGTTTGCTTTTTACACTTATTCTTTACATTAACCATTATTAGAATTTCGACATAATTAGCTTATCTTAATCTGTAACGATATTATCTAGTTAAAGGTATCGTAAGATTACCTCTTTCTTAAAGATATAAATAAGTTACTTTACTGTTATATCCTTTAAGGTTAGTAGAAAGTAAGCTTATTTTGTTAATCTGTTAACTATTATTAGGATTTAGTTATAGGTAACTCCTGTAGTAAGGTCCTTAGACTTTAGAATCCTAGTAACGAAGTTAAGTGAGATAAAGCTTTATAGTGCCTGTAATATAGGAAGTAGTTTAAGAAGCCTGTAAGGCTTATAACGTTAGTTCTACTTTTAATAACAGATATTACAGTTATTAATTACTTCCTTAATTAGCTTCTTTATTCTTAGGAACATGTACGTTTGTTAAGTTTATGTAAGAGTTTTAACTTAGCTTATATATCTTCTAAATCGAGACTTATAAACTTATTAAACGTACTTCTTTTATTTATCTAAGTTGTAAATGTACAGTTTCTCTTAATATTAAAGCTTTACTTTTAATTTAAGTATGCTGTCTATACCTTTTAGTAGCTGTTCTGGCTAATAACTAGTTTCGTTATAGTTTAGATATATTAGGTACTTTTTGCTACAGTCTTACGTATACCTTAAGAAGTCTCTTAAAGGGTACTTATACTTATAGGTACCTTTTATTAACCTTTTAGCTTAAAAGTCCTGTTACTGTTAATAGATATTATACTCTGTTTATAAGTTTATACAGACGTTAATAATTTATAATATATGTTTTAATGTACTGTTTTTAACTTTATTAAATATGGTAATAGGAATTAAGACTGGAATAACGTTTTTATAATCCTGTCTTTAACTAAAAGCGTTAGTTTGCTTATTATCTTTTCCTTTAATATAACAGATCTGGAAGTGGAACAGGGTTATTAACTCTGTTTACTATGCTTATTAAGGGCTAAGTTCCTTTATTAGGAAGTACTAAAGGTTGTTATAATCTGAAAAGACTTAGACCAGTTCCTTTATATTACTTAAGTACAGTGCTTACTTAATAAAGCACTGAATAATTACTATTAGTTCTTTATTATAAATTAGATACTGTAAGGTAGGGCTATAAATCCCTTTTAATAAAAAGGTAACTAGGTAACGTTTCTTATTATCTTAAACTTAGTTAAGTTCTTTACTGATTGTAAACTCTAAGGAGTCTGTTTTAATTTAAAAGGGCTTTAAGAAATTAAGGAGGGTTAGGACTGGTACTGTAATGAAGGTGTGTTTAAGGTCTTTAAACTTTTTTTATTATCTATTAGTTTACTTAAATAGCTTTCCTTTACCTGTAAATTTATAAAGTAGTTTTACGATCTTTATAAAGTACTTAATAAAGTACCAGTAAAAGTTTAGAAAGTTAATAAAGGTTTATAACTCTTTCTAATTCTTTAAAGTAAGTTAATCCTTAACTGCCTCTGTCTTCTCTAATTGTATTTTAAGCTTTTTAAAGGTTACTTTAAACCTTAAATAGTTTAATTCCTAAATATAAAAGTAGCTTTTTTCTAAGTTTACTATTAGCTTTACTTTCTTAAGAGCTGTTAAAACCTATTATATATGCTTTTAGTATTCTTTTAAAGTTTTGGAATAGATTAGAACGTTATCTAAATACATAAAGATAAACTTATTAAGGAAAGGGTAGAGAACACTATTAATAAGGCTTTAGAATGTTATAGAGGCGTTCATTAATCTTATAAGTATAACGCAGTACTGGTAATGTTTATTATAAGTATAGAAAGCTATCTTATACTTATCCTCTTCCTTCACTCTAACGTAGTTACATCCTATAGGGAAATCGAGGCTAAAGAACTAGTTTACTTTAGATAAGTTAATTTCTTCACTTATCTGTAGATTAGCTTCTTACTTCTTTTTACTTTTTAAATTATTATTTAGGTAATGTAATAGACTCTTTAATCCTTTAACTGTCTTAATAAACCTAACTTAAACTATACTTAGTTTTAAGGGTTTAATGTGCTTTTAAGTGCTTTATGCATTTCTAAAGCGGTTCGGTACCTTCTTAGCTTTCTCTGAATGGTAATTACGGTTAGGGGACTTACTAAAGGTAAGGTAGCTACTCCTCTAATTAATTATAGGGTTATACTTTTCCAGTTAAAGTAAACTTAAGATTATATTACACTTTATTATTAGTGTAACGTTAAAGTCTACTTATTATTTATCCTTATTTACTTTAATTAAGAGTAGTAAATAGTAAGTGACTTTACCGTTATTATATTAGTATAACCTTCCTTTTTTATTCCAAATGGGAATAGCCTTCTTATACTCTTCATTAAGGAGTTTCTTTTAGTTAACTAACAAAGGGTGTATTAAATTAAAGCATTTCTATTATTAATTACTACTTTTACTCTAAACAGCTTTCCCTTTCCGTTTATTATATTAATACTGATAAAATAGTACTTATACTTTTTTTACATTTAAGTTATAATAATTATCTGTCCTTAAGGTCTTATTTAGCTTAACCTTTAAGTACCTCTCCTTCTTTTTAGGGTTTTTACTAACTAGTAAATTACTAGTTTCCAGCTCTTTTAAAGAGCCTGTAGCCTTTTCCTAATTCCTTCTAGAAGAACAGGTAACTTTAGTAAACTTAGTAATTAACTTTTCCCGAGTTCTTACGCCTTAATGTCTAATTAACTCCGAATAGCTTAATACTTTAGAAATCTTTAATAAGATAATAATACGCTTTACACGCTTAGATTTTAATAATGTCTTCTTACTTTTAGATCTATTTTATAGTCCGTTTATTTTTACTACTCCTTAACTTTTCCTTTAAGGTAAACGGAACATGTTGCAATTAGGCAGTTATTAAGCGACTTTCCTTACTAGCAGGTAGTGGGGGTTTAATTAATTACGGTAACTTTTCGCTTACTATTATCGCTAAACCCTCTTACTAAGGAGTAGGAGACCTGATAATATTCTGCTTTTACTTCTACCCTAACAATAGCCTAATCCTGTCTTTATGCGTTAAGGAAATAATTGTAAAGGGCTTTAAGCCTGCTGTGTTAGTTAAGAGTGTAGTTATTGTATATATAGTTAATTTACAGTATATCCCTGTAGCTAAGGTGGTTAGTGTAAACTGTAAGTGTTACAGTTGTAAAGTACGGAATAGGGAAAGTAGTGCCTTATTTCTTTTCTTCCTCTACCTGTTTCTGTATATGCTGCTTCTCCTAAACTTCTTCCTAAAACTTAAGTAATAGTAAACTGGCTTATTCTTCTATAAAGTAGTTCTCTTTAATAAGTTAATACTTAAGTTAGTTAGTAAAGCGAACTCTGTTTTGAAACTGTAACTTAATCTTTATTACTTTATCTTTAGATATTACAGTAAGGCTTTCGATTTGCAGGTCCTCTACTTCGTCTATTAGTTCCTAGTGTTTTTCTTTCAGCTTTTAAACCCTTTATTAATATGCTTACTTCTTATCTTCTTAAGGGACTTTTAAGGTACTGGTTTAAGGTACGTTAGCCTTAATGTAAGGTAGTTATCTAAGTTATCCCTCTTTTAAGGAGGTAAGGGTATTAATCTACTTAACGTATTTAAAGTGCTTAAGGGTTTTAAGGGGTATAGTTATGTTGGGTTTTTACAACCCTAACCCGGCCAGTGTGGTTGAAACAGTGTGGCTGGATCCACGCAGCCGCTCCGCGGCTGCATCCGTGGATCTGCACAGCCAAGAACGCCAGACTCCACTGCCAACCTCGTATTCAGTCAGCCAACCTCGCTTCGCAGAAGCGAGTGT
>Ga0247780_1000799_pt1 | contig 25210 bp, 21 predicted proteins | sample UWRJL079202R5_FD_179927 | JGI IMG/M metagenome (GOLD analysis project Ga0247780, IMG submission 179927) | Plant litter microbial communities from Arlington Agricultural Research Station in Wisconsin, United States - UWRJ-L079-202R-5 | ecosystem: Environmental > Terrestrial > Plant litter >... | reverse complement strand
GTGGAGTGTGGAGGAGGTGAAGGGGGAGTTGGAGGGGCCGAAGGGGGAGTTGGGGGACCCGGATGTGAAGGCTCATGCTTATTTTCCAGTTTGAGTAACGGTACCTTGACTGCCTAAGGAAGACCTCCGAGCCTAACCCATGTTCCGAGCTCCCCATACCCCCCTCGACCAAACACGCTCTCATAGTCTCTTGATCTTTGAAGTGCATCCGCCCATGGGAAACCCAAGGCCTCCACCCATCCTCTCCAACTTCCGGTTCCCCAACTACCTTACTTCCGCTGATCTCCAGCACTCTAGGTCCCACGGGTACCAAGCTCACGACAATTTCCCTCGGCCCTAATAGGGCAGCTCACCCTACGGCAGCACGAGGCGAGCCCTAGTAGGGAGCGTCGGAGTATTCGAATTCAGGGGTTTCAGGGCAGTCCCTGAGTCTCGGGATGTAGGCCACGGTGAGGGTCTCCCTGTCCTTCCATGATCAAATGGTTCGCGAAAGGGATGCCGCGAGTGTGTGAATGTGAGGAATGCAACCCAGAGGGACAAGACGGCGATGAAAAGCGATGGAAGGCCAATGGCGACAGCGACGACGACCTCGGAGCTGACAGAACCGGATGACATTGTAAAATTGCGAGGGGAGTGGCTTAGACAAACAGTCGGACCTGTAAGCGCTCACGAATCATGAGGTAGCGAGGGAAAAAGCGAGACTGAACATACTATTGGCTATGGGCAACCATTGGTCCTGCTCTTTTAACCTTGGACTTGGAAGCGAGCTCACTTGAGTTGGGGCACTGGCCGCTGAGTCGGATTGCGGGAAGTTGGCCATATTTGGCCATGCTACGGCTGTTGTTGCCTTCTTGTAAATTCCTTGGACTGCCAACTCGTGCAGCTGGAACAAGGGATGATGTGTCGTTGGACACGTTGCTGAGAATGAGGGCTGCGGGGGAACGAGTCCAGTTCAAGAGGTACTGGCCAGGGGCCCCTGCACCCCACGAAAACTTTCCTCGACCTTCAAATGCGAAAACAGAGGCTTAGTCGATGATGCATCAATTGCAATAGAGTTTTCCGTACAGAAGAATGGATTTTCGATCACATACTTGATTTTGACATTTTGCACCTCATCCCAGCCTGCACGTATTGGCAGCGGGCTGATCTGCCAGCATGTGGCCACCGTCGGCCAGGTTCGTATGTCTGTGGTTGGTCCCTTGGTGCCAAAAATGGCAAAGCAGCTGGCGTCAGCTGCGGGTGCGCCGTGCTGTCCGGAGGCTGGCTATTTTTTTTTAAAATTTTTTTTTCTTTCATTCTTTCATTCATTCTTTGTAGGTTAGTCAGGCCTTAGCGGTATTTGCAAGTTGTTTGCGGAAATTCGCAGTCGGTTAGTTGCAGGTATGGCAAATGGTGGTTCATATGTGCTTCGTTTGCTTTGTGGTGAGCTGCTTCCACCCCCGCATAATTGCTTTTTTTCGCATGACGTTTCCCAGACCCACTTTAGGCTGCACCCAACCCAGCTTCATTCCTTCATCAACTCTCCTTCCTCCTCTTCATCAACCCAACTTTGGCGCAAGACTCAGCCAAGTTCGCTGAATACACACGCGCCGGACGACTCGGAACCATGCCTCGTGGTTGGTACTTGGCGCAGGGGTTAATCCCCCTCGGCTACAGCAGCAGCGATGACGAGGAGGGACCTTGCGAGCTGCCAGATGGCCGCCTGGTGTGCGGTCCCCATGGTTTTGTGGTCTGCGGGAGATGTTGTTCGGACTACAGCTTCATGGATGAAGTTCTTAACAACGAGGAGGATGAGGATGAAGACGATGAAGACGATGCTCCGTCCGTGCCGGGAGGTAACGCCACCGACTCGGATCGTGATGACTTCAATCGGCTGAGAAGAGGCACGGGTCGCGTCTTCCCCACCAAGTTCGTCCTACCTTTGGGATCGGCTTCAGCAACCCCTTCGGTGCTGTTCTCTGGCCACAAGAGCCACATGACGGTTACGAGGCAAGTCAATTCACAATCCATCTAAGAGCCAAAAATGGTCCTAATGGTCTGTCAGATACACTCTTCCAAACGATACCCGCAAAGCCCTCATTCGCACCGACGGAGCATGTCTAGAGAACGGCCGAGAAAACCCCAAGGCTGGATGGGCTTTCTGGCACGGCTTCGGTCCCTCAGGCAACCTGCTTGTCGCCTCCGGCCGCTTGGAGAAGAAGGGACCATTTGGCGATGATGCTCTCCAGACCAGCAACCGGGCGGAGCTTCGCGCTGTCATCGCTGCTTTGCGCTTCCGATACTGGCCTGGCGAGGGGTTCTCCACACTTGTCGTCGCCACCGATTCCGAGTATGTCGTTGAGGGCTCCACTAACTGGGCTAAGCGATGGGTTGAGAATGGCTGGGTGACGCGCGCGGGAAATGGTGTTCAGAACAGGGATCTCTGGGAGGCGTTGCTAGGCGAGGTAGAGCGGTATCATGACGAGGGGATGGCTGTGGAGCTCTGGAGAATCCCGAGAGAATGGAACACCGTTGCTGACGCGGCTGCAAAAGAGGCTGCTGCTCGGGAAGATGCCCCTAGTGCATGGGCTGAAGTCATGGGAGTCAACATCTAAAGCGGTCAAATTTCTTCAGGACGGTTGTTCTGGTTAGCATGGGCACAGGGAGGAACTATTTATCATGGTATGAACGGCCTTCCTAGTATCTTTGCTCCCTTACGCCAAAGTGGTAAGGCAAGCCATCGGGGCGTAACCCGACGGAGCCCAGGGTGCGCCTTCCCGCCTGAAGTGCCTCCCGTCGTTTGCTCACTGTCCAGCAAAGGCTGATGTGTACCCCGTCATGCTGTTTGCCACCAGCCCAGCGGCCGACATGGTCATATGTTCTGGGGCATTGATAGCGAGTGCCTGCGTCTCGGTCCATCATCGGAGTTGCAGCCACGGGAGCTCTCGGTTTTAACCTTAAGAAGTGATCCCATCGCGTTGCATGGCGCTGCATACGAGGTCCTGAATTTGGGTTCTTCTGTTTACTTTCCTCCTCAACAGGATCATCCTCATCGCCTTCTTAACCACTCGACACCTCGGAGTAGGAAACTATGACAGGTTCTGGTTGAACATCAAAAGAGCAGACATTTTGAGATTGGAGCGCCAGACTGCACAGCCCTAATATATATTAACTGACCACTAGGAGCCTCCAAGGCTCGGACAGCTCCCGATGAGGTGTGTGTTGTGAAATTAATAAAGTACTGAGACACTAAATAGAAAGTTTAAAAAGTAGCGTATTGTTATTTTTTCCAATTTATTTTCATTTCAATTGATTTAAATCGAAATTAAATTAATCCTCACCCTTGGGTTGCAGGGTAAACGAGTTTCGAAGCCGCGCAACCAAGTGCCAGTGCACGAGCAAGACGACCATGCGGTAATTCCAATCCCTTGAATCACACAGGATCGGCCGACATTCGACCCGGGTGGTGAATAACAGTCGTGTGGCAACAATATGCAAGCTTCATGCTCTCCATAGTTATTCTGGATTTTGTTCCGTCATTACGAAAATACCCGGTTCGAAACAGCAATCCAAGATGCATGTTCCACTCCTCGTAGCGGCATCGCTCGCCGCAGACTACACGTCCCTGACGACCTGCCTCGCCTCGGCTTCCGTCCCCTTCCTTGTCTCGTCGAACCGCACCTGGTCCGCCTACGCCACCACCTTCAATGCCCGCCTGCCCTATAGCCCCGGGGCTGTCGTCCTCCCCACGACGCCGTCGCAAGTCGCGGCCGCCGTGGTTTGCGCTTCCGCTCACCGTGTCCCCGTCCAAGCCAAGTCCGGTGGGCACTCGTATGGCTCCTTCTCTTCGGGCGGCGATGCCTCCCAACGGACGCTGGTGGTCGACCTCGAGAACTTCCAGTCCGTCGCCGTCGACAATGTCACCTACGTGGCCGTCGTCGGCGGCGGGTTGCGCCTCGGCAATCTCGCGCTGGCCATCTACGCCCAAGGCAAGCGTGCGCTCGCGCACGGGACGTGCCCCAGTGTCGGCATCGGCGGTCACTTTACCCACGGTGGGTACGGGTACGCGTCTCGCGCATACGGGCTAGCCCTGGAGCAGATCGTCGCGGCGGATGTGGTGCTGGCGAATGGGACGTACGTACGGGCGACGAGCAAGGAGTTTCCGGATGTGTACTGGGTACGTTCATGACTCTCCCCCTTACCTTTGCTTCTTCCCTGAGCTGAAGCCACAAACTACCTACCCAGGCCCTCCGCGGAGCCGCCGACTCGTTCGGCATCGTCACAACCTTTCACCTGCAGACCATCGCGGCGCCACGCGCGGTGGTGCACTTCTCCTACTCTGTCCCAGGCGCGTTGGCGTCCCCGGCGCTCGCGACGGCCACGTTCCTGCAATTGCAGAAATTCGCGCTCAACGCATCCGTCGTGACGCGCCAGCTCGGCTTCGGCCTGTTTGTGTCGCCGACCACCTTCTCCGTGGACGGCACGTACCTCGGGAGCATGGCCACCTTCAATGCAACCGTCGCGCCGGCGCTGCTGGGCGCCATCAAGGCCGTGGTGCCCGTCGCGTCGGACGAGTCGTCGGTGCGACAGCTCGACTGGATCTCGTCGCTGACGGAGCTGGGCGAGGCCGACACGCTGGCGGTACCGGTGCGCGGGTACAGCGACCGCGATAACTTCTTTGCCAAGAGCCTGAGCGTGACGGAGCCGTTGGGGAGGGCGGCCGTGAAGGCGTTTTTTGACGTGGCCCTAGGCGAGGGGAGGACGACGCAGGTCGAGTGGTTCTCTCTCATCGAGCTATACGGCGGGCCTGATAGTCAGATTGGGGCAGGGAACAAGAGCAGCGCCGCGTACGCAGGGTTTGATGACCTCTGGGTGGTGCAAAACTGTGAGTGTCTTTTTCTTTTTCTGTTTATAAAAATTCCTGCATGTGTCTCTCTGTGTTGGATGGGCATTGATGATCGACGCGATAGACGGCAGCGCCCCTCTCAACCAGGCCTATCCTTCCTCGGGCATCAAGTTCATCAACAAACTCAACGACGCGATGACGAACAACCTGCCCGAGTATGCTGCGTATCTCAACTACGTCGATCCGACCTACACCAGAGAGCAGGCGCACAAGTTGTATTATGGTGCCGAGGTTTCCGAGAGGTTGAGCAAGCTCAAAGCGATTTTGGATCCTAATAATGTCTTTCAAAACCCGCACTCAATCTTGTAGCCTCAACCTACAGACACAGTTTCCTCAACCTGAATAGAACAGCAGCCAAAAGATACAGGAAACTCTGCGCTACCTCAGGCCTCGTGTAATAGCATCAGTATCGACTACCAATTCCCACACTTTGTATTGATCAAGTTTCCTCAGATTTTTTGGCATGCCGCTGCACCCCCTTCAAGCCAGGGTATTCCCGGGCACAAGCGCCGACACTCTAAGCTTCTGGCTATCGTCGGGGTGGTGTATGATGAAATAATCAACGTAGGTCAGAGGCCCGACATCGGGGGCTGTCAAATGCTCGAATCGACGAAACAAAGTTCCCAACGTGACGTAGATCTCGCACATAGCGAGGTTCTGACCGATGCACATCCTTTGACCGCGGGAAAAAGGAACAAGATTCTTCTCTCGCAGTTTGATAACCTCGGGGTCGCCGCTAATCCAGCGATCGGGGTCGAAGGTTGTTGGATCTGGAAATACGTGTTCGTTCCGGTGCATCATGTAACTCGACATGCCAACAACAGTCTATGAGAAAGAAAAAAAAAAGCAAGGTTATTAGCTTCAGCATGCTAGGTTGACAGGGGCTGATTCTCCGCTTACGCCTTCAGGGAAAACGTAGCCATTAAATGTCGCGCCACCCGGGGGCGTGACGCGGGGGAGCCTGGAGACGGTGCCGTAGGAGAGCCTGTAAGAGATGTCAGAGTAATCAAGCGTTGCTGAGGCCGCGTGAAAATATGTATCTGTGGATCGGAAGAATGAGAGGCAGCACCTGCCTTAGACCTTCCTTGACAACACCGGTTAGGTAAGGTAGTTTCTCCAACTCAGTATAAGTTAGCTGCTGATTTGGGTCTGGGAAGCGACTGCGCAGTTCTCGTTTCAGCGCTTCCTGAATCTCAGGGTTAGTGATAGCGTGATAGGTGGCGACTGTCATGGCGTTGCCGGTGGTGTCGGAGGCTGCCACGCAAATCCCCCAAGCTTCATCAACTATGACCTCGGTTTGGGGTGGCTGCTTAGTGGGGTTGAGTTCCGGGTTAAGGAGTTCGTAGAAGATTGTTGGACGTCTAGGCGTGACGCCTTCATTCATGTTGTTCTGCACAGATTGCACGGCACGCTGTATCTTCTTTACAGGAGAACCGTGGTGTCAGAGGGGCATCTCCTTGCGCAAAGAAGAAGAAGAGAAAGAAAAGAACGGAAGAAGCAAACTTACCGCCTTGACATCGAGCAGATCGTTGACGTTGGAACTCAACCTCCTGGCGAGCCGCTGCGGTAGAGAGGCTACAACGATTCGTAAAAAAGGAAATTGCTGAAATGTCCAGAAGACAGCGCCAGTGCTCTTCATCATGGTCGTAAACCAAGCCCCAAGATCTTCTCTATCTAGCTGGTCCCAGCAGTCGTCAAATGCGTAATCGGTAAGTACGTCAACAGATATTGCGCGGAACCCCGCATGCAAATCCATAGCCTCTCCCTCTTCTGTTCTCATCGTGAGAAGGCGACAAAGCTTTGCCACCTTTTCTTGGACCAGCTCCTCGAGCTCAAGAACGTGCTTACGAGAGAAGAAGGGATTGAGAAGCGCACGGTGCTGACGGTGCGCCTCGTTGGATGATATCGCAAATATACTTTGATCCCCTAGGGCGGCGTAGAATTCTCGGTGCTTGTAAAATCTGCTCCCGATGCTGTAGATCGCTTCATAGTTGCCAGGGTCGCTGAGGTGGATTTCGTTCGGTCCAATTCTGACGAGGGGTCCTGCGGATTTCTCTCAGCAAGTAGGCCCAATGGAAGCGGTGATTAAGCGCGTATGTAGTACCGTAGATCTCGTGCAGATGCTCGATTTGGAGGTATAATACACCACCCTTGATAGCGTTGTAGTAGAAGCCATAGAGCGACGTCACGGCGGCAAGGAATGGCCCCGGGATCGTCGCAAGGGGGTGGGAAAAGCGCCGCCTGATCGCGATCAGAGCGAGCCAGAGGATGAATAAGCCGGCAGCAAAAAGACTGCCAGATGTCAATGAGATCGAGGGGATGTCCATTTGTGCGGCGCAAACGTCAGATAAGGAATTGTCTGTGAGTTTCTTGTCAAACCAAGCCCTCTTTGCATTAACAGTGAGGTGGTCCGGCTGCTTGGTGGGTGTGGAAAGCGGGGTACGGAACACTCCGCCCCGAGGGTCAGGTGACATAAGACGTGCGGACAAGTGGTCATTCCTCATTGTCTTCTTTGTGGGAAAACGAGAGTCTGATCGATTGTAGCTGAGTAGTTGTCTGAGGGGAGACTGAGCCCTCGTGGCTGTAAAACCTCTCGACAACAATGGTCTGCGCATCTTTTTGGTGGGAGGGGTACTTTGAAGGGATGTCGTTACCCGGAATTTTGCTCATTTGTTTCGTCCTGTTAAAAGGAATGGCGATGGGCGGAAACAGATAGTCGAGGGCTTTCAGGCCTGGTTGGTTCAATAATGCATTTTCAACCGCTTAAACTCACACACGCAGTGTTACTTTCCATCCAAGATCCTGCCATAATTCGCGTCTACCACTTTTCCCAACCCTGTACCCGTGTACCATGCACACAATACCTGGCGCTGGAACCACACGCTGACGTCTTGTTATTGCCAAAGGTAAGATAATTACGTGTATCATCCATGCTCCAAATTCAGCAGGGCCATCCCCTACTTTTCATCCAGCGAATCGACACCCAACTCGCCAGCTCGCCATGGAGGACACGAGAGCTTCAACTTAGCCCAGAGTCTCCACCGGGGCGTTCGTAACATACGTGCCCTACCCAAGGCACGTCTCGGCGTCGAATGTGCAACCAGTCCCCTTTCTACCCCTTTTAAATCATCACCCGGCTCCGGATCTTCCTCCACCCATACACAACTATCCGCCCAATCCTGCGGATGTACCTTCAACTCCCTAAAAAACAACATATTATTCTCCTTCCTCCAATTTCCCGCCTCCCAAGTGACCACACACGTCCCATTCCCCTTATCCTCGGGCCCCCCCCAAACGCAGTCGCCCAGCTGTCCGCTCTCTTGGCCACATCCTCTCGCGCAAGCGGGCTGGAGCAGCTCTCGCACAGGCCGGTGATGGTGAGGTTGTGATTGGCTCGTCAAAGGCGTAGGCCACGCCTTGCGGGATGTAGGCTTTGCATTCCATGTGGCCCCAGCGCATCCAGCAGGGCAAGCAAAGGTCGCGGTCGTCGACATGCCCAAGCCCAGATCATCGAGAATCAAGATTTAATTCTCAAGCTTACGGGATCGACGGTGTGCAGGAGTGATTTTCGCTTGCTGCATGGCGCGTTGGTGAACATAAAACCTGGCGATATTCTGGAGCATGAGTTCTGCGGTACATCCCCTATCCTACGAATTACCATCTTGTTACAAAATAGGTGTGTTTGACTACAAGGTTTATTGCAGGATGTGGCTCTTGACTGTCAAACACTATCATCAACCCTCATAAGTGTATGGCTAATGATCGCAAGCCGTTCCGTCATAGTGTAGGATCCTCCCGTTCCTCCAAAGCGAACTTCCTCATCGACCTCATTCGTCTCCGGATGATCCTCGCCCATTGTTCGACCATACGAATCCCTCGTTTCCCGGGCAAATTCTATGGCGTCATCGTGGCGGCCGAGTCTATGGTATACCCGAGCGAGTTTGACGCTGACCCGTCCGTAGCTTGTGTTCTTTTCACGCCACTCCAAAACTCCGCGGAAGCATTCCATCGCTTCTTGAAGTTCCCCACGCACCTCCAGTAGGCTGGCAATGTTCCCTTAGATTGCCCTCAGGCCTGATCTTCTCGCAAAAATTGGCCCAGTATTCGCCAAGGTGTAATTAGTACATTGGCCCCTGGCGGCTTTGTGGTGCCTGCCAAGCAGTAGTATTTCAGTTTTCGTGGCTAAGTTTTACGCCCTCATGAGTCCTGTTTTTTTTTTGGTGGAAAACCATGCCATTGCTGGTTTATCTCCCGCAAATCCTTGAGGGTAGATTGCGCAAGCTGTCGCCAGGTCGCGTTTATCGATGGTCGACTTGTAGGGCCCCCAAATCCTACCCGGCCTTTATCAAGGGCCAGATGCTCTTCGGTGAGTTCCCACACCGTCCCGTTCGTCGCTTCAAACCAAGGAGGCAGACATGATCCTCCTCATACCACCTCGGTGTGGCAATACGGGGTTTTGGATTGATTGCATCGTTCCAGCAGTTAGTTGGCAGTTCCTGAACGTGCAGCGTGATACCAGTCCCACTCATCGCGCCATCTTCTTATCATTTACATCGTCTTCCTTTTCTTGCATGGTCGGTCGGTGAAGAGAATACTACCCCCCTTTCTCAGTACCTGGTAATCGATCTTGGCGGTTCGTCCCGCAGCAGCCACAGTCGAATCTCATATGCTTCCTTGGGGCCTGTTCGCAACTACTAGGAAAGCCCTAGGAAAACTCCGATAGCATGGGTAGGACGAGGGAATGGATTGTTACCACCAGCAAGGGACGTGAATTACTTTCAGGTGAGGCAGGTATCACTGGTGCTCCCTTTCCCCTCCTCTCAATTATGTGCCAGGTTCAGGGTTCTCTGATTTTTTAGTTGGTTTGATTAAACTTGAGTGGCTCGACTCACCGATGGCTAGGCGAGGAGCGCGCCTGTGGCACAGCATGGCGAGAGGTCGAGGATAAGGTGGGGCCAGCCCGTGCAGAATCTGCACAGCAGCCGAGAATGAGCATCCTGCTTACTTCACAGCTGTAATCAAGGTCCACGAGGGTGTAAAATACCATGCGGAGAAAGGATGCCCTGTAGGTTTATTTGATGGCACTCATCTGGCACGTGGTTTGTATCATAAAATGACGAGATCGAGTTGATCGGTGGCAAACAGACGAAAGAGCCACCCTGGGCACATCGACCATGTCTGTGCCACCCAAAGACAGCCTCATGCATGATGCATGCAACTCCATGGCGGAAAGCCCTTCCGGGGCCGCGCGGTGCGACTCGCTGGTCTGGATCACCGATTCCCCTGAGAGGCTAACCTCTTGACCATATCCAACTGAACCTGTTTCTTCTCAATCAAGCCATCTAAGAAGATTAGTGGCGGCGAATGCGAGGGAAAGCCCTCCCAGCCATTAGCTCTGCAAATGTCTCGGGGCAGTTATTAATAGAAGGAGAAGAACAACTGAGCCAATCAAGGTGTCGTGGTGACTGTCGTGGGAGCCATTGGTTCGTCCCACGCATCCCGTTTCATCCATTGCGAGGAGTGCAACCTCTCCAAGGACCTCTTCTCAACTCCCACCCCAGGCCGGATAACCGACAAACGCCTATGATAAACCGGGCCCGCGTGGGGCCGGACGGCGCCCACTTCACAGTATTCTATCCGAGGAGGGATCCCCGGGCGACTGCCGGCGGGATACTACCGCCTCTTTCTAGAATAAACTCCTTAATCTCCGCCCCGTACAGACGCACCAGGTAGCTGTAAATGTAACATGCATCTGCACCATTCTGTTTCGCACCGAAGATACAACCGCACTGGGACCAGTCAGAGTTGGATCCAACACCCATGCTGATCCAAGCCTGGTCTGCAATATCCAGCCACCAGAATTGCGAAGCTAAACTCACAGAAGGATTGTGGCTTTTTGCAGTCTCGCTGTTGGCTCGCCGTCGCGTCAATGCGCATGCGTGCGGGGGGCGCAGACGCCCAAGTTTTGGTCCAGATCATGTCCGTCTTGCCAGGGCATTCAGTTCAATTTCTGCAGGAGGTGGTGGCGTCCGACGTTGGCGGGTCCGGCAGGAGACACACAGATTGCATGCCTGCATCTATCTGGTCTGGAAATCATCAGATCTTGTTCGATTCTAATGCGGAGGATGCAAAAGTGGCGCGTCGATAAAATCACATTTACATGGCCGACGATCCATTTTCTTTTTCATCCGGAAGGCTAGGATCCCCCTCATCCGCTCCGTTTTGTTGTTTCCGCGAGGGGATGAGAGACGGCCATGTCGACGTCAAACAGCGCATCGCCCGAAGCACACGATGATGACCCCGGCATCAAGGCCGGCACGGCAAAGGGTGTTCCGTACCTCGTCATCATCGTTTTTTTGTGCATCAGCTTTTACAAGTATGTCTTTTTCTCTCTTCATTCAACCTGGCAACCGACAACCAAAACACGTGCAAGATAGGTAACTAACACGGAACGCAAAACAGCTTCTTCGAACTCCTCCTCATCATCTTCACCACATTTAAGCGCCGCTCCGGTCTCTACTTCTGGTCCTTTGTCATCTCGACATGGGGCGTAGCCATCTGGAGTCTGGGCTGGCTGATGAAGACGACGGGTTTCACAGCCGGCATTCCCAACCACTACCTGCTGTACATGACGTTTATCGAAATCGGCTTCGTCTTCATGGTCACGGGCCAGGGCTTCGTGCTTTACTCGCGTCTGCACATCATGGTGCACAGCCATCGCAAGCTGCGTCTGTGCCTCATCATGGTCATCGTCGACGGCATAATCTGCCACGTGCCCATCGCCGTGCTCGCCTTTGGCACCAACTCGCCCAACCCGGGGCCTTTTCTCGCCCCGTACGCGGCGTACATGAAGGTGCAGGTGACCATTTTCTTCATCCAGGAGCTGATTCTGTCGGGCATTTATATCCACGAGACGCTCAACATGATGCGAAATCAACATCCTGCGGGCAAGAATGGCCCGAGGAAGTTGATGAAGCACCTGCTCCTGGTGAATATCGTTGTCATTTGTCTGGATGTCACCATTTTGGCCTTGGAGTACAACGGGTTTTATTCCATCCAGACGGCGTACAAGGGCATGGTGTACAGCGTCAAGCTCAAGCTGGAGTTTAGCATCCTCAATCGTCTTGTCGAGATGGTCGGGCATCCAGCGAGCTCCAGTGGGACGAGGGGACTTGCCTCGGCGGCGAGGGTGGATGCGATGGAGGCCAAGAGTCGGCCAATTCCGATGGATGATCTCATGGACGGCCCGACCAAGACTTCGCGGCATGTTATCAGCGACCGGCGGAACCGGGGTGATCTGGAGGGAGAGGGCGGGCTGGGATATAACGCGTTTGCATGCAGTGCAGATCGCGAAGGAGTGCATGTTGAGAGTACTGCCAAGGGCATGGGGATCCAGGACTTGAGGGGGGATGGGAGAAGGGCGATTACGCGGACAACGGAGGTTAGGGTGCATCATGAGGCATTTTTGGACGATGGCAGCAGTGATGGCACTGCTGGTCTGGATGAGCACTTTGAGCGTGGCGGCGGCGATGGGATGGCGAAGGATACATCGTCGTCGACGTCGTCCGAGGTGCAGTTTGCTAAAGGGTGAGGGGGTAACATGGAATGATAATGGATGGTGGATTATTGTGGAAGAAATTGGCACTCTGGGTTTTTGGTGTTACTCCGTCTATCCCCTTGTAACGCGAACCACTCACTGAAAGAAGCATCACGGCTGTGGTCGTGTGGTTGACCCTTGCTTTTCGGTCTGCGTCTGAGCATCAAGCCACAGGATGACAAAAGTGACAGCGAAGAAGACAAACGCCGAGGCTCGCACAAAACTGCTTCGTTGTGCAGCAAGCCACTTTGAATCCTAGTATTTCAACCCCCGAGGTCCGAGTCCGAGCAGAATGTCTAGAGCTTTTTGCCCATTGCAACTGACCTCGGACTCACAAATGTGAGATGCCACAATGCGATGGCCTCCAAGCTGCAAAGTTCCAGACGCATTGAGTGAATGCTTGTTGTGGCAATGTCCAGGATCTCAGAAAATAAAACTTCGGAGCCTTTGCAGCGAGACAACCCGCTCCCTGTCCCCACGCTGTCCCCGAGTCAACTCCCCACGCAGGCACTTGGCCTTGGCGAGGAACGAGACCGGTCCATTTGCGGACGGGGTGTGTTGCCCAGGATCAAGGAATAAGATCCGGGAGCGACAGGGGCCGGCTGCCCGGAGGACCATCCTACTGGACGAACCACGCCGGGAAGGAGCGGAGATCACCGCTCTTAGTGCCATCCCCGACGCGCAGAAAGCGCCAAGGCATTTCGTTCTTGCATGCAACTCTACAAGTTCCAATAAGGTATCCAACAATGTCTTGGCTTTAGCCTGTCCCATTGTTCTGGTCCATCCGTGTGGTGTGTGGTATTGCAGAGCAACAAAGGAAGAGGGTCCGTGGTCGGTGATGATTTCCGCAATGTCACGAGGACAGGGTCGGAAAGATGATTCAGGTGGGGAACGAAAAGAAAGAAAACACTCGCAGAGGATGATTTGACCTTTCGCTGCGATATCGCATGGCAGCGTGGTTGGGGTTGCATCAGGTAGGATGCATAAATCCAATAACTGCCATAGTATCCAGCAAGGACTGTACATCACGCAGACCCCACACAACATACACAGTAAACTGGAAATATCCGTGGGTGGACATGGCCCCAACCAGGCGGCCTTCGGCAGAAAAACTGCCGCGTGTCTGTCAAAATGGCATTTTCCTTCCTTCTTTTCAGCCTGTGCTACCTGCCCTTACCATACATACACTGCAATACCGGCTGGGCTGCGCCGCCCACATGCTTTGCATGCAAAAGAATATTGCAACGGCGGAACATGGCTACCCTTGTCATTGACGGGTGTAATTGGTCCAGCGCAACTGCCATGAGGGGTTCGTATCGTGCTTTCCGTGCAATGTGTCGCACAGACTCGAACGATGTTTTGCTGGCTCGCGGCGGTTGAAATGAAACATGGTCGGTGCAGGGTAGAAATAGGATGCAGCATACCCTTGGGCGGTGAGGTAAACAATGTTGGTTCCAGAAGTTCTTATCTCTGTGTTGCATAGAGAACGTAGCACTCGTGCAACAAAAAGGAGTGTGATGGACGCGTGAGGTTGAGCAGCACCCACTACCACATTTGTTTCCCGATTGTTTCTCTCCCATTTTCGCTCTGTTTTTTGTTTTCTTGTGGTTTGGTTTCGTCCTGCGGCGCGGAGAAGGGAACCGACATACAAGCCATGCAGTCACCAGGAGAGACGTTGGATAAGGGTGAGAAGGAGCTTGGTGTCGTTGGCACCAAGGACCTGTCCAACTCGCCTGGCTCTGTGTCGTCGTTGGAAGCTGCCCATGATGAGGACCCCAAGGCCAAGGGTCTCACGAGAAAGCTTCTCATCAAGCTTGATACTAGGTACCGTCTCACGCAACTTTCTTAGCCCAATGATCGCGTCTTCTAACCTGGTGGCTTCACCACAGAATCCTGCCCGTCTTCGTCCTCCTCGTCCTCACCTCCTTCCTCGACCGCACCAATGTCGGCAACGCAAAAGTCTACGGCATGAACGAGGAGCTGGGGTTGACAGACCGTCAATTCCAGCAGGGCCTCGTAGTGTTCTACCCCCTCTACATCCTGGCCGAGATTCCCAGCAACTTGATCCTCAAGAAGGTGACTCCGCGAATATGGCTCGCTGTTCTGACCTTTTTATGGGGTCTCTTTTGCCTGGTTCTCGGCTTGGTCAAAAATTTTGACCAGTTCATCGCCCTCCGGGCCCTCCTGGGTCTCGCAGAGGGTGGTCTCTTCCCCGGCATGGTGCTGTATCTGTCCACCATTTACACCCGGTCCGAGCTCGGTCTTCGCATCGGCATTCTGTACACGTCGACGTCTCTGTCGAGTGGGTTTGGTGGGCTCCTCGCGCGCGCCATGGGTGCTGTGGGCAACCGTGGAGGTCTGACTGCGTGGCGTTGGATCTTTGTGATTGAAGGACTTTTCGTAAGTCATATCCCCAACCACGTGAAACTTGCAATAAGATGGTGTCTAACAGACCGGACTCAGACAATCCTCTGCGCCGTCTTCACCTGGGTCATGCTCCCCAACAACCTCCACACGGCGGCCTTCCTCACCCAGGAAGAAAAAGACCACGCCATGGCCCGCCAGTCGGGCGCGCTCTCGGGCAACATGAACGAACTCAAGGAGAAATTCGCGTGGTCCGAAGTCCGCAGAGCCTTTGCCTACCCGCTCGTCTGGCTCACCGCGTGCGCCTACTTTGGTCTGCTCTCGGGCATCTACTCGATTGGCATCTTCCTCCCCACCATCATCCTCAAGCTCGGGTACACAGCGCACGAGGCACAGCTCATGACGGTTCCCCCGTATGCTGTCGCGGCGACCATGACACTCATCGTTGCGTTTGCCTCGGATCGTCTAAAGGCCCGCGGAGTCGTCATGTTGTGCACGATGCCGATTGCCATTATTGGATACGCCGTCATTGCGAATGTCGGCAATGAGTTCCCCAAGGTCAAGTATGGTGCTACCATCATGATGGCGACGGGCATCTATAGCAGCGTTCCGCCCGTTCTTGCGTGGTTGTCGAATAACTCGGCTGGACATTACAAGAGGGCAACCACGGCGGCGATTCAGTTGTCGATTGCGAATTGTGGTGGTATCTTGGCTGTGTTTTTGTACCCCGATGTCGATGCGCCGGCGTTTAGAAGGGGACATACGATTGTGATGGGTTTGTTGATTGCGGGCTGGTTCTTGTAAGTTTTGCGTGTTTTGGTGGTGTTTTGAGAGCTTGAGAGAAATTGCTAACTTGGTTGTCAATAGTATTCTCGCCAACGTTTTGCTTTGCCGCAAGATCAACAATGACAAGGCCAAGGGAAAGTACGACAAGTATATTGGGTATGGGGATGATAGAGATCCCAGCTTTAAGCTGGTGCTGTGAGGGGATGTTGGTAGAGTTGGCAGATACGGGTGGTAGTCACGTCGCGTCTTTTAAATAATAAGCGGCGATAATTATCAGACTGGGGGGATCGGCGGGCAATACGAGAAGAAAATTGGCAAGCCGATCAGTCTGACCTCAGCACGGCTCCTAGAGTTTCAGTGACGTGTTCCCCAGACTAGACGCACCCGTGAGGAACACATCAATGATTTTCTCTTACGGTGCCCTGGAATTTGGCATCTGATGGGGAGTAAAACCTGATACTTTTTCCAGGGTGTGCAAAAAGACTCTATTTCCCCCCCGCCATGCAGATAGTCTGCATGCCGCCCGACGCGGGGATATTTACCCATCCGGGATGGCAGTAGCCCGCCAAGTACTGCAGGAGAGCGAGATATAAAGGCGTCTCCCCCCGACGACGCTTATGGCAGTTCCAGTCTCCAATTTTTTCCCACCATTTACCATCCCGACTTCAGGTCCATCCGTCGCTGGGCCAGAACCCAGAGAATAGAATGGCAACAACCAACGGGACAGCGGCCAGCCCGCCAGACAAAAAAATGACTTTCATCATCGCAAGTGCAGCCGACGACGTGTGACAAAAGACTGCTAACAACCTGGTTCAGGTTGGCGGATCTCTCGGCGGCCTAGCCACCGGAGTGGCGCTCAAAGCTCTCGGCCACGACACCATCATCCTCGAGCGATCCCCAACACCCCTGTTACACGACCAGGGCGCCGGCATCGTCGCCGGTGGCCACGCACTCGAGTTTCTTGAACGATACAACCGGTGCCGGCGCCCCGGGCAGCACCAACAACAAGAAATCTCGATCCACGCCGACAGCCGGCAGTACCTCTCCAAAGAGGGAGCCGTCGTCCACTCGGTCCCTGCCGACCACAATATGAGCTCGTGGGACCTAACCTACCACCTGATGCGCGCCAACTACGACGGCATCGCTAGCTCCTACTGCCCCAACGTCCCGCCCTCCCTCCCACACCACGGGAAAGCAACGCACTACCACGACCGCACCGTAACCTCTGTGGTCCCGCACGCCGACGGCGTCCTCGTCACCTGGAAATCCACGACGAAGCCCTCCCTCACCGGCACCCTGACCGGCACCCGCCTCATCGGCGCCGACGGCCCCAGCTCCTTCATCCGCTCCCTCTTCGCACCAGGCATCGAGCGCACCTACGCCGGCTACTGCGCCCTGCGCGGCACCGTGCCCGAGGCCGAGGCGACGCCCTCGACTCGCGCCCTATTTTCCAACAAATTCACCTTTTTCCACGGCCCGGGCATCCAGATCCTCGCCTACCTGATCCCGGGGCCCCACGGCACGCTCGAGCCCGGCCACCGCCTCATCAATTTCGTCTACTACGCTAATTTTCCCACCGGTCCCGCGCTCGACGAAATCCTCACCGACAAGCACGGCAAACGCCACCGCATCACCATGCCGCCCGGCCTCACGGACCCGCAGGCCTGGGAGAAGCAGAAACGGATTGCTCAAGACCATCTGCCCCCGCAGTTTGCGGAGTTGGTGTGTAAAGCGAAAAAGCCGTTTGTGCAGGCTGTGACGGATGTGATTAGCCCGACGAATGAGTTTTTGGATGGACGCGTCGTGTTGATTGGGGATGCGCTGGCGGGGTTTCGGCCGCACACCGTGGCGAGCACGTCGCAGGCGGCGTTTGATGCCATTGTGTATGCAGACTATATTGAGGGGCGGGTGGGGTGGGAGGAGTGGAGGAGGCAGACGATGGGCTATGCGAGGTTTGTGCAGCGGAGGGGGATGACTATGGGGCAGAGGAGTCAGCATGAGCGGTTGGGGTTGGACGAGTATGTGAGGGATCGGGATGAGGCGTCTGTGCCGATTGGGAGAGAGTTTCCTGCGTGGGCGATGGAGATATAGGGGTTAGCGACGCTGATATTTTCTTGCTTGGCACATCTGCCCGTTGATCCAAGGACGCTGAAGCTTCACTTTGCTCAACACTCAGCTAGCCTCACGTCATTAAGCGAGTCGGACTTCAGAGATGATGGACGGAAATGTTTCCACTGACGGTACACCAGGTAGCTGAAATACAACGGCATTCTTGCATTGGTGGTCATCCACAGGAGAGAATGAAGTATGATCAGTCAGTTTTCGCAGAAGATATCATGACCGAGCGCGATGGTATCCCAATTCAGGGTGAATACATGCCTACGCGATCAACAGTCGACGCCTTTAGGATAAAGCATCTCAGAGTCAAAAGGGAATAAGAAGCGTTGTCTTTCTCTTCCGGCTATGATATCCTATTCTCCACTATTCTATGGAAAACCCCATGTTTTGATATGGAGTGCTCCCTCAAGGACTGACTGGCTTCCCATGCGCTCCAGAGAATGCATTCACTGGAACAAGGAGCATACGGATGTCAAGTGCCTCGCTGGCAGTCTCGATATGGACAATGACATGTGCTTCCTCAAGGCGGAGGGCTACGACAAGCGCAACACCACCAACGTGTGCACGCTGTACAGTGGTGGCCAGCCTCGCAAACTTTGAAGGATCCAATGCAGAGGATGATATTTGTCTTCTGCGAATTGTCTACAATGTTGGAAGCAGACTTATGTTTTCTTTTACCACTTTCACTTTTTCCTAGCTCCTCGAGCTACCAATATTTTGGTGTGAGTGATTGAGTTGTTTGGTCCGTTTCTGCTTATTTTCTTATCCGTTCATTCGCACCATGAGTCCAGTTTCAGATAGCCACTTCTAGCATCATTACACTCATTCAATAGATAGCAGGCTGGTATAAACGCAGAATGGTGAATCACGAGGCCAGAGCAAGCCATTCTCGGGCCATAATCCGGTCTTCAATGCAATTACGAGTCAGGAGCTGCATACTGGAGGCAAGGAGCAATGGAGCGTCTGGTTAGAAATGGGTTCTGTTTGGGCAAAGAGAAACCGCTGACCCATCCATAGCATGAGACCCAAGTAGGCACAAAATAGAGCCGTTTAAACTATTTCCTCACCAACTGTCCGATCACAAATCGCGCGATCAGGCAAGTGCAGTGAGGTATCTGCCCAATATAAGCCTCCACCCGCAGGAGCGCCTACAACCGTCACGATGCAAAAACACAGGGTCAAAAAGGCGTGATAGCGCTGATGTAGCTGTAGTTGCAATCTAATATCACAGGCTGCTTGACAAGGCTCGATTCCCCCTTTAAGATATGCCCGAAAGTCTTAATGATGACACTGCTGGAGCCTCGAGAACCGATTACCACATGAACAAGACATTATCGTTTAGTTCTATTATATCTTTTATAATTTATCTTACCTTTTCATAATTAGGTAGGTACGAACAAGCTACAGTTTAGTCAGCTTCTTCCAGGTTATTAGGGCAATAGCTTAAATACTAATAATACTCCTGGAGCTACAGACCATTCTTTCCAGCGCTCTAAGACTCTTGACTTCTCCGACTAGGAGGAATAAACAATCTGCCAGCCACCTAAACTACTCCTTAGCACCCACTAACTACTTCCTCTCCTGTTCTTCAGTAAGCCTCTCAGCCAGTGGATCCTCCAGCGCCCTTACATTTATAAGAAACGGCAGGCTTAGGTATATAATAACTTGGAAAACTAGCCCTAATACTAGGAAGGTTATAGACGCAGCCTTAATATACTTTTAAGAAACGATATAAAATTAATAAGAGTGATGGTAAGGAGGAGACACCATAGGAGCGAATTTTATATTATAGTTAAAAATATAAGATATAAATATTTATTTTAAGTACTCTCCGTTGAGAGCACGATCCTAATGCGCCGGAAGGGGAAATATTTGCCAAGCCTAAGAAAGCTATTACTGCTTATGAGGAGCTATAAGGGTTAGATTGATAAAGGTAAGGAAATCAGAAGGGTGGATACCTACTTTATCTTCATTTATGGGCAGAAAAGCAGCAGACTCAATAATGTCATTCTGTAATCAGAGCCTGTACCAATGTGTTACAAACCTATCTTAGAGTGACCGCTTGTGTCAGAAGCACTGCACTCTGGATTCTATGAAATTAAAGGAATTGCAACTGGGTGATTCTATTCCTTGTTGAAGCTCTCTGGCTTTCCCAGAGGGCCTATTATTATAGTTGTGAATAGTGGCAAATGGTGTGGCAATTGTGGCCCACACCAGCTGAACTGACTGCGTCAGTTCAGCTCCCCTCAGCTCCTTTCAGCTCTGCTGAGCTCCGTTCAGCTCGATTATCCACACCTTCGTGGTGTTCTGGCCTCTGGCCAGAACCCCCTTCTTTCTGACAACTTGAAATGCACGTCTGACACTAGACCCAGGAGTCTCTTGAGATGGTTAACCTGCCCTGATTCCGGAGAATTTCACAATTATCCGGAGAGTGCCAATGAAACTCGGCGCGGCCTAGCCCCGGCTGAAAAGTGGGGTCAAACATATCCGACGGCATCGTGCCATCGGCTGAGCCCCACTTCAAACCTCACCTTGGCACCTGCACACCGCATCGGCCATCACGACCACACGATGCGGCTCATCAAGACCGATAGCCTGGAGTTGGTCGAGTTTGTCGGACGCGTGCCGCCGTACGTGATCCTCAGCCACACATGGGGCCACGACGAGTTGACATGCCAAGACCTGCTGACGGCGTCGTCGCGGGCAATCGCGAAGAAGAAGGTCGGATTCGCCAAGATCGCCGGATGCTGCGCGCGCGCGGTCGAGGACGGCTACGAGTACGCATGGGTCGACACGTGCTGCATCGACAAGGCCAGCAGCGCCGAGCTCTCCGAGGCAATCAACTCGATGTACCAATGGTACCAGGACGCCCACATCTGCTACGCCTACATGACTGATGTTTCCATCGATAGCGCTGCACAGGTAGCGGTTTCAACAACGTCCGCTGACGCTTCGGCTGCGAGGAAGAGGGCTTCCGAACCTCCAGCCAAACCGCTGCTCCACACCATTCCATCAATTCTTCGCGAGTACGACTCGCTACCGCGCACCTTCGAAAACAGTCGCTGGTTCACCCGTGGCTGGACCTTGCAAGAGCTGATCGCGCCCCCGCTCGTCGAGTTCTACGCTCAAGACTGGAAGGAAATCGGCACCAAGTTCAGCCTGCGCCGCGCCATCAGCCGCATCACCGGCATCGATATCCGCGTTTTGGAAGGAGCGGATCCCTCGACCTGCACCGTTGCTGAGCGCATGTCATGGGCCGCCAGTCGTGAGACCACGCGGGTCGAGGACAAGGCCTACTGTCTCCTCGGCATCTTCAAAGTCAACATGCCACTTATCTACGGCGAAGGGCCCCGAGCTTTCTCCAGACTCCAAAAGGAGATCATGAAGACCACCGAGGACTACACCATGCTCGCCTGGGGCCTGTCCAAGTATCTGAGCAACAAGCACCACTGGCGAGGCATCCCTGGTGCCGGCAGCCATGATCAAAGACGGCCCCTAGCCGACAGCCCCAACGACTTCGAAGTCCACAACCGGTCCCAATGGACCTACGCCAACCTCATTCCCGACCCTTTCACCAACAACCCCAACTCAAAGTCCAAAACTCCTGGAGCCCCCAACCACGACGACACCCCGCCACTCATCACCAGCCGTGGCCTCCGCGTCACACTCCTCACCCGCTTCAACCCGAAAACATGCGACGTCCAAGCCTATATCAACTGCAAAACGCCCAACCCCTCCAACTCTCATCCCACACCAGTCCCCGTCTGCCTCATCCTGCACCGCCACCCCTCCACAAACATCTACACCGGCTCATCCGACCCCAACGCAGCATTCTTCCTCCTCGATAACACCACCACTCTCTCAAACTTCGAGCGCCGCACCATCTACATCTCTACCCAAACCGCCGAAGGCGATGCTACAGGTCAGAACCACCGCGCTACAAGTCTCGAAAGGAACTTGTACGTCCTCGATCGTCCGCCACTACTCAGGGCAGGCGACCCCGTATCCAAGGCGTGGAAGATCACTTCATGTTTCTCCCATGCTGTGGGGGCCGGGCAGGGACATGCACACTTTGAAGTCCCCAGGAGGTTTATCCCCGCGCAGTTGTATCACCCGTTTGACCTGCCGCCATCAACGGTGAGGATGTTTGCTTTTGAGCGCGGAACAGCAGCGGAGACGTTTGCTGTCGTTGTAGGGAGCGGGTGGTGTTCTGTTGTAGGGTTGATGGAGGAGGGGTTTAGGGAGCGATGGGGCGTGTTGGTAGAGGAGGGGAGGTGGGATGATAAAGCGGCGCTGAGGTTTATTTGCTATGCTGCGGAGAGGGATGGGGATTTAGAAGGGGAAGGGGAGGAGGGGCCGGTGGATAGGGTAAAGAGGAGGGTTGGGGACGTGAATGTGAGTGTGTCGTTGAAAAAAGTGAGGAAGGGGGACGTCGGGTGTGAGAGTGCGGTTAAGATTGTTTGGGCTGTTGGGTGATGGATGAGGTCGAGGATCCTCCTTCGTAAAGTGACATCCAATCTGGAGTTTACAGTTGCTTGCATGGGCTCGTATTCGGTCTTGACCCACTTGAGCACTGGGCTGGGAAGCGCCGTTGCCGACACTTGGAAATAGTTACCCGCAGACCCACGCCGTCAGGAATAGGGGCTCACATCGCCCAGATCCGAGTCCTTTGTGATTTCCAGGCAGACACAAAACACAAATCCCGGTTGGGCGGCAAAGAAGATTGCGGCGGCCCGATCTGCAGTGTAGGTGATCTCGGGAACGCATAATGTTCTGGACCGTAGTGCGAGCTGAGGACGTTCCGAGTCCGACAAGGCGTATTCTACCATCCACCCTTGGCATCAGTAGATACTCCAAACCTACGGCAAGGCTTCGGCCCCCGCCGAAAGCTGGTTGCCAAAGGCCGGTAGATGTAATGCTGGCGAACAAAAGGGCGCAGTTGGGATCCACACTACTAAATCAGCCAATAGAAAACCGTCAAATCCCAGCAAATCTCACCGAGAAATTTCTGGGCTGCAAGCGCCGGTAGAGCTTCCTAATGTAGGGCTTGCTCCTGAGACGGGTATTGACTATGGTTAAATAGGGGTTGAGGCTCAGCTGTCCAATCACGTCTCGTAACATCACAGCACAGCCCAAACAAAAGGACCGTTCCACATGTCTGTACTGCTAAATGGTTGCCTGGCTGAGACCAGTAGGGTCCGTGTGAGAGAAAATCTCTCTCGTTTAGGCAAGCCCTTGGTGGTAGGATCTGTCTCCAGTTTCAACACTATGGACTCGCGCTCCTATCCAGTGACATACAGATACTGGTAACGCATTGTGACGATCATTTCGCGCCGCTCAGCTCAACTCCACTGTCTGCCTTGGACAGCCTTCAGAGCTGATGTTTTTCAACATGAGAGAAAAAAAAGAAAAAGGTATAAGATGGGCTTGATTCTTTCCCTTTCTCCAGACTTAACACCATCCAACAACAAGCCTTCTTCTCTCCATCAATCACAACCACTACTTCCAAACACCATTCCAACAAAAAAACCAACAACAACCGCAATCATGCAACTCACCGCCGTCCTCCTCGTCGCCGCGCCGCTCTTCTCCTCGGTCCTTGCCCTCCCCGCTGCGGATGCCCCCGAGACCCCTGGATTCTCCCGCGTCGCCCTCGAGGCCAGAGATAAGCCCAAATTGAACCAATACAGGAACATGGCCGACTGGTAAATCCCTTGCATGCCGGGATAGCACGAGAAATTTCAAACATGCTGACCACTTGGCCCTACAGCCAAGCTGATCGGAACATCCTCTTCCACGCCGCCCCTGTTTCGGGCCGCTGTTATGACCTGGACGACCAGACTGGTGCCTTTTTCTGGAACACCGGCGGCATGCTCAACCCTAGAGTGTACAAGAACAAGGGATGCAACGGTATCGAGGACCCCCTTTCCACAAGCGGTCGGTGCATCGAGAAGGGCAGCTCCAACGCTTATAAGTGCTGGTAGAGGGAGCTCTTCAATGATATTGAGGTAGATAGGAGGACGTTTCTGGGGTGTTTTGGCTGTTTCTGTATGCGGGATGTGAGTTTGAGGTACTGCCTTGGTAGTGTTTGGTCCTCGCATCACCGTATGCAACTCCTTTCATAGGTTCCAAATAAAAGTCCGAATAACCACTGAATGGAATGACCCACACGAAGATGGCCATGTGGGTGAATGATATGTGCAGTGTGTCCTTAGAATGTAGACTCATGAAAGTACCGTGCGTGCTTCTTTTCCTGATCTGGATCTAGGATTCCAACCAGCAGCAACTTCAGAAGCCATCATTCCACTGGTTCTGATCTAGTGTCTCGCAAGCGCCTCTTGAGATCAATCCTTCGGACGACTGAGGTTGTACTACTGTAAGTCCACTAACGACTCAGGGGCGGGGATCGTTGCAATTGACGGCTCTTCCCCGGGTGGGAGCCTAGAATATTCTTCCAAACCGCACAAGGGGCGGTGGTTCCTAGGATTCCCTTGGCCAAAATGCCGGACGTTGGTGCTTGGTGCTAAGTTCAAGTACCCAGAAACGGAACACTACCTGAAGCGGAACAATAGCGCCACACAAAGCCCACAAATTCCTACCCCCACAACATAACCATTACATAGTTAATTAATCTCAAACTTTAAACAAAGATTTTTATATATAAGAATAATACAAAAATAGAGTTTTGAATTTTTGGAACTTTTTTCCATGACGAAATATTAATTTTAAAGTCTTGAAAGTTAACATCTGTTAAGGCTTGCATTATATGTATTATGTAAGCAAAATAAATCCTTCGTATATATATTAATACTATAATACTGTAAGAATATCAGGTTACTTTTTATTTTTATAATTAAATTATACAATTTATTATATGATTTTAAATATAAAGAAAATAATATGTTTAAAATAGCAGTATTATTAAATCAAGTAGTAAAAATAAAATTGAATTTTTTAAAGATCTTCTAATAGAAATATTACTATTTATATAAGTTCTTTTATGGCTTGCTTCGTCCCCAACAGCTTGTAATACTGCAACGCCGGGCTGGTTAGGTTGGCGAAATTTGGGACCCACGATTGTAGGTTATCGGGGTTCAAGTGGGGGTCGTGATTGACTCCAGCTAGTTGCAGAATCTCCAAGTTGTTGTGGTGGCTGATCATGGCTTTCGTGAAGTCTCGGAAGACGTCGGCAGTAGGCTTTGTGTACGAGATCTCCAGGCCAGGTAGGGGGTGGCATACTCCAACAAGTGCGTACAACCTGTCTCGGGGGTCGGTAGAGGCAAAGTTTGCTGTTGCCACCAATGCGGAAAGCCATGGAAAGGTTCCCTGATACCCAGCCATACTGAACGCCAGCTTGGCACCGAGGCCACCGGCGAAGATCTGGGATGCGGCGCTGCAGGAGTCGCTCGAGTGTGAAGCAAACAAGGCTTGACGATCTCGCCAGTGCGGCGCAAATCTGA
>Ga0247780_1000796_pt1 | contig 25336 bp, 21 predicted proteins | sample UWRJL079202R5_FD_179927 | JGI IMG/M metagenome (GOLD analysis project Ga0247780, IMG submission 179927) | Plant litter microbial communities from Arlington Agricultural Research Station in Wisconsin, United States - UWRJ-L079-202R-5 | ecosystem: Environmental > Terrestrial > Plant litter >... | reverse complement strand
AAATTTGGTGGCACTCTGCCCATCAAACCCCGGGACCCGGCTTTCAAGACTCCTCCGTGGCTCGAGCAGATCATCGCTAGCAAGGCTAGCGCCGAGAACACCGGCGAGGCCAGAGCGAAGAAAGTCGTGATGGTGACCCAGGGCACCGTCGCCATCACTTACTCGCAGCTGATCGTTCCGACGCTCGCTGGCCTGGCCGAACGCGATGACCTTATTGTCGTGGCACTCCTGGGGGCACGAGGCGCCGCGTTAGATAGCGGGAAGGAGAGAAACACCCCGAAGAACGCGATTGTCGTCGACTACTGCCCCTACGACGAGCTGCTTCCCTACACTGACGTGCTCGTCACCAACGCGTCGTACGGCGTCTTCCAGCACTCGGTGGTCAATGACGTCCCCTCTGTGATGGCCGGCAGCTCCGAGGATAAGCCCGAGGTGGCCATGAGGGCGGAACGTGTGGGCTTGGCCATCAACTTGCGAACGGGGACCCCGTCGCCCGAGATGGTGGCCGCCGCAGTCGGTAAAGTCCTGGAAGATCCCAGGTACGCGATGCGAGCGCAAGAGCTGAAGAAGGAAGCTGAAGAGTTTGATACGCTTGGGACTGTTGAGAGGGAGATGCTGGCCCTCGTGGAGACATGATCCATCTGCAGCGGTTGCATTGATGGCCATCCGGTACGACCTATGTCTGCTGAACGAGGACAAAAAATGCGTATTCATAGTCTTTTTCCTTGATAGTTGCTGCCTAGAGCCAACTGACGCTGATCCCTACATGGGTCACCACCATTACCCAGACAGCCTGGTGTGGAGAATCAATAAGTGTCACACACCGTAAACACTCTGATACACCATAATCCACGACTTCGAGATCTCGTGCACTCGCAAAGGGCAAAACAATGGATTTGATGATCAGCGGAGGTGGAGGCATACGATTGTGGTCCCGAAGGGGGGGTTGGGCCACCAAGGAAAGTCACTCACTCTTAACGTCACGGTAGCGTGGGCCGATTACCCTTCGCCGTTTCTGGTAAATGACTTGGACTTGACTGTGTCGGACGGGGAGAAGACGCTGTAGAGGAATGGAGGAGGGGAGCCCGACCTGGCCGTTACAGTTACCGTCGCAATACTGGCCATGATGACATCCGGCAATTTTAGGTACGCTTCGTCAATCAACGCAAGGGGCGTTGGGGCGTTGTATGGGCAACTTTTGTTGAAGATTAGTCCCTTCAGGCAGCGGTTGGGAAGCGATTGATGTGCGTTGTTGAAGGAATCGATCGATCGAACTCTTCATAATCTGGCCCAATCACTGTCGTACCTATCTCAAATTGTCTTTTCATGCACGGGACAGAATTCATCCAATCTTATTCCATCAGCTCGGTACCTGCCCTATCGAATCGACGAAACTCCATGATCCCATTTCGCCCGTTCGCGGGTGACCTCCTATTGGCCAAGGTTACAAACGCACGATAACACTGTAGGACTCCCCTCATAACCCAACCATCAGCATTCTCACGTTTCCTCTTGCTAGCACCACCAACCCCCCTGTTATTGATTTGCCGCTGCATTTGATCGGACCTTATTCTGCTCTGCTCCCGACTGGCCAAGAGAAGACGGCGCCTAGCGACGAACGAAGCGCTTTTAAATTCGCCTTATTCCTACAAATCCTCCCTCTACTTGGTCTCAACGTAGCAGGCGTAGACCTCCTTGTCAGCTTCCACTCTGCCTGGCTGGCCGCCAACGCGAGTCCTAGCAAAGACGCCGCGAGCTGGATCTCGCGCGCAGGCCGTGTCGGACCCCCGCTCATCGTTGTTACCTGGGGCGTCCTCCTAGGCCTGATCCGCGCGCATACATGCCTCGTCCGCCTGCGCAGAATTCCGGTACTACCGCTACCTATACATAGAGAAAGACTACAGGAAGAAAAAAAGAAGAGCACAGCGCGAGAGCCAGGCCCTACTTCGAGCGCCACCTCCTCCTGGATATCGTCGGCCTCGCCATCCCCGTCGTATCTCTCGCATCTTTGCTTGCGAAGACATGGATGCGTTCCGCCATGCAGGCCTCCGGGTCCCGCACCCAACCAACATTCCCGGTCAATTTCATCCCAGCGTTGTACTGGGACGGCATGGGCGAGGCGACACATGCGCGCTATACCGCGTTTGCCGGCGCTGTTGGAGCGCTGTGTCTCTACGGGCCTGCACTGGCCTTGCTGATCTCACTGGTAGCGCGGTATAAGAGGCGAGTGCTTGGTATGGCGGTGCGTGGAGGTTTTGTTGTCGCGGTGCTGTGTGTGGCGTTGGTCACTGCGACCGTTATGGTTGTCACTATTACCGAAGGATTGGCGTGTGCGCTTACGGATTGCTGGGGCTGCGGGATGACGCTGTTGAGCGAACCAGTCTCTGAGGTTGTCTCCCGGGGTGTTGATGCCGACTGCTGCGCTGTGGTATTTTCTAAGGGCGAGGCTCTTTGGATCGACGGATAGCACGAGGAGCCGGTTTTTCATTCCCTGCAGGGAGGCAAGCTCGAGTGGCTTGGGTTGGAGTCAATTCTTTGTTGTGGCAAGCAGCTGTGGTCTTGTGGCATATCACGTCTATTTGGTAGCGAAAGATTGGTTAGGGACGGCGCAGCTAGGTAGTGTACATGTAAGGGTCTGGAAGAGGAGAAACGCTGCTGTTTTACCCTAAAGTTGCCCTCACCCGCCCGCAGTCACCCACACCACCCCTTACCACCTTGCTCAGGCGCTGCTCAGGCGCTACTCAGGATATGATCAGGGAAAATACCAATTATGGTTTAGAAGAGTAGGCAGTACTCTGTAACTCAGCGGAGTTCTAGAAATTCAAATGGCAACTTTTCGCGAAGGAACAGTTTTGGCTGTATCCCAAAACTGGGACCACCCGACCCCCCCAACCCCCTTCTCTTCCCTTCCCCCAGAGGTCCCAAAATCCAATCAGTTTACCGTCCCCCATTAAGTCTCCATTTCCGTCTTCTCATTTACGAGAGTGGGTGAATCTTACTATCTCGAGCTGAAACACACCCTAAGCGGGTTGCTTTGTTTCTGTTCATTCGGTTGTTAAACGTGGCCCTCACATCTTAGCCCGGTGGCAGCCGACTCTGAAAATGGACAAGAAAAGAACGGCAGAGGAAAGAAGGAGACGTGCTGAGGAGAATGGCTTTAGTGACGATGATACGGATACTGACGACAATCCCATCCCAGGGGATGGCTTGGATTATACTAAGGAAAATGTCACACAAATCCAATCCCTGAATAGCCTCCATACCAGCGATCGTTCCGATCGCTGGTATTCTGTTGAATTACTGCGTGGCTTATTCCAGGCCATAACAACGGAGGAATGGAACTACCCCATTGTTCGCAGTATTTAGCGGTTGGAAGCCCTCGGCTTCCAACCGATTAAAGCAATAAACACACTCGTTTTTCCATCGAAAGAGCCTTCGATCCACAACGTGCAACAGAAAAATACGCCGTGCAAATGGATCTGTGGTTTAAGTAAGTTATCTTTCTAGAATCAAAGTCCCCTATTACTAACAATCTACAAGATACAAACGACACACCCCTAGGCCACTCCGCACAGCCTGAGAACTTTGAAAATGCAAATCGCCTAGGCCCCGGGATCAAGGGCAAGCGCGAGGAGCTCAGACCCAGCGTCAAGGTAACGTGGGGCGAGCACACGCTGCGCACAGTGATCAAGACGGATGCTCCCGGCATGGACATGGACAATCCGTCGTTTGACCAGGCGCCCAAGATCCCCATCACTGGGGGCATAGTTCCGGGTCTGCCGGTGACAATCGCCTTGATGAATGGGAAGGCCGAGATAGGGGCCATCGAGGTGTCGCTGGACGAGGTACTCGGGGCTCCTGGTCTTGTCCTGCAGAGGGGCTTTGAGGTGGGTAATGGGGCGACGGTGAGGGCTAGATTTTGGCTGCGTGGTCTCAAGGCTGCAGAATAGCAGCGGGCAGGTAAGCAGCCGGGAACGAATTGATGGTTACGCAAATAATGTACATTTTGGTTTTCATTTGGAGGTCAGGATCACAGGAGATTGGCCAAATTGTGCTTGTCAGTTCATTGATGCTCTGCTGACCAGGGGCCCTTGTGCCTCGGATGATTGGCTAACCGGCCTAGGAACTTTGTGTTCGATTCAAGGTCTTCTACAATCTATTCTCCGGATTCCCTTACGCGTAGTTATTGTTGGAAGTGCGAGGTTCTGCGGACGCCTCAGGCGTTGTTCTTTAGAGACTGCTTGCGGCAAAATGCCACTGAACGGTCACGAGCGCCGGCAACAAGCGGCAGAAGGGATTTTCCACACAGCACCAATTGGAGGCGTGCAGTTGCAGACCTTGATCGGAAACTAGTTTCTTTGGTATTGTCGTTACCGAGGACCCAAAGTTACTGTTTCACTTAAGCAATAACATGTCATGGGAGGAAATAGGAACCGACACAGATAGAACCCCCACATCATGCCGGCTTCGTGTACGAACACTCAAGAAACCTTATTTCAAAGCGCTGAAAGCCAGTTGCCATGTGTCGGAGATTTCATGTTTTCCATTTCCATAGCCTGAAGGAGTAATTAAAGCCTGTGAAGGGTAGGGAGTCAAAATACCATGTCGATGGCTGTCGTGGCTGCTGTCTTTCCCGGCGCTCCGAGCCTGACTTACTCATCTCCGCAAGCAACTACATCGGGGCATCAAGGCAAGTCGGCCGCGAAGGGAAGCTGCCCAGTAGATTACTCAGAATTGCCACTGGCAGGAGAAACGAAAGGGACATGGCTGCATCCATCCTACCTTAGGCAAATTTGGCAATAACGGCAAACAGATAGACGACATGGGCAAGGATTGTGCGAACAATGTCATTGGCATCCATGCCAGTTAACAAACTACGCCGGATGAAGAGAACATGACGAGCTGCTTCTCGGGCAATCTGAGCCGGTATAGAAGAGACGAACGATAGTAAACATTGATGGTTAGTCGGTAGCTGGTGCCTTGGGGTCGGGATGTAAGACACTGAGGGGCTGGGCCGCACTGATAGGAATGATTATGCCGAGATCGTCAACTTGTAGTTGTCTAACCTCGCTTCCATGACACATATCGCCAGGAACTCTAGGCGACGTTTGTGTGTAAGCGTATCTATTCAGCTCGATGGAGCGAAAGCAGTTTTTGGACCCCCAGTGGTGTGTCGCTCGGCTTTTAAGCCGCATTAGGAATGATTCAAAGTCAGCGTACATGTTAAAAGGATGGCGCTCATTGGACGGCCCCCAACTTGTGGAACAGCTGATCCAACTTTGATTGGTTGCCCTGAACTGAGCTCTTAGCGAGCCCCTGGTGTTGGGGGTCTGAAGTTGAAAAGAAAAGCTCCATTGACTTCAAGCTGTAGAACCATGCAGCTGATGACGTCTTCTCTCTCGCTCTTTACATGAGCGCTAAGACGCTTAACGTAGGAACAAGGGCAAGATTGACGCCACGACCCTATCTCGTCGGTCTCAATTCCTCTTTCGGCGAGGCATGTTTCTTGGCATCAAGTGAGGCTTAACACCAGACTAATCATCTCCGTGGCACAGACTGGTGAAGCCTACTTGGACGTTTTCGAAACATGTGAGTCGATAATCAAATCCCGCTTCCCTGTTAACGGAAGGCGAAGGACTGTAATTTAGGTAGTTCGCTTGATGATGGTCCCACAGCTCCAGATATAAGATCCCCTTCGTTGCCGTCAAGCTTTGTCGAATCCTCAAATTCAAGCACTCAAAGCTCCTCAGCCCTTGCATCACTACCGCAAATTCCACATAACTCTAAGCCCTACACCCTATCACGAGTACAAACTGCACCGTTTCCGGCCATCATCCACCATGAAGTTCACCGCTATCCTCTTCCTCACCTTCACTACCCTCGCTCTTACTGCCCCGGCGCTCATCCAGCCCGAGGGTATGGAGCTAGCGATGGTGAAGCGTGACCCTGAGCCGGAGCCGGCCCCGAAGCCTGCTTGCTCGCGCTTTCAGTGCTGGTAGATGCTGGTAGGTGGTAACACTGATAATTATTGGTAGTATGGAAGCTTACCGTGTTTACTTTCCAAGCTTATCATAATAGGGGAATAGTGGTGGAGTGGGTGGTGTGAGAACGGGGGTGGATGATCGTGAGAAGGATGTCACTCGTTTTTAGGCGCTATGGTTCAAGTCATCTCTCTATCGTAGAGCTTCTAAAGCGCCAAAGCTAAGAGATGGAGGTTTTTTATTGTCTTGATTCCTGACCTGAGTAGCTGGTGATTTTTTTATTGACTTTAATCTTGTCTTTTTCTAGACTCTGACTGCAGTGATTGATAATGAAGAGAGAACCTACTTTGCTTATGGTATGCGCTTACAAATCTCTCTCTCTCACCCACCAAGAGGCCTATGTGCACCTAGGAACGGAATACTGAACTCACTGTCACTACCCTCAGCGCTCGTCGCCTCCTGTAGCATCTCCACACGCCGCCACTCCAGTCGGCCGCGCATGCCGCCTTGTCTCGCGACCTCCTCGTACACCAGCAATCGCAGTATCATGCGCGTGGTCATCCCGAGATTTAGCACAGGACGTTTCAGACGATTAGGCGAGGACGGCGACGATATCGACTTTGTTGTATTCGGAGGTCCAGCGGGTGGGATCGGGGTGGAAGGGCCCGTCGAAAACGATGACTGGTAGGGCTTGCTGAGGATGTGCTTAGTTACGCGGATGTTGACGGACCAGCCTGTGTAGGTATTGTTGGGGTCGATGAGGTCCGAGGGGGAGCGGGCTTGAGTGGACCTAGAGGCGGTGATTTCGGAGGGGGCAACGGCGGGGATAGAGGGGGTGACCTCAGAAGCGGAGGGTTCAGCTTCGGCTGGGACTTCAGCAGGACCTTCAGCGGTGATCTCAGCCTTGGTAGCCTCAGCCGTGTCCTCCACCATCCTAGCCTCGACCGGAACCATCTCCGCCATCTTCATCACCACCGGCTACTCCGTAACCATCATCGCAAACGCCAACTCCGCAAACCTCGGTTTCAAATCCACCAGATAGGTAGTCTGCGACGAATCTGGGCACACGGAATTCTCTTTTCGTTCGTAATTCTGAGCTGGGGTGAGCTGTGGCTGATTTGTCCTGAGCTTTTCCTGGTTCTTCCCTGAGCTAGGGTGATCCCATGCGCGGCCGCCGCACAGCCTCAGGGGTCCGTTTTCAGTCCCCCCGGCTAGAGCTTCCTATCGATGGAAAGTCAGTGACGTGTAACCTGTAAGGATAGCTCCGAGGCAACAATTTTAACTACGCTATACGCGCGTACCGGGTATCGGTGTGACTCGTGTCATGTGCGCCAGAACGCCCTTTTGCTAAAGTAGAGCAACCCATTCTTCGCCCAAAAAAGAAAACAAACCAACAGGATCCAATCACACCAATTTCAAACTTATGGCGTCATTACGCTGTTGTGACGGCCCAACGGCCGACACTTGTCGGAAAGAAAGGGGGATCAGGGGGCTCATTCTAACTACCATTTTCAGCAAGGCTACGCCACAGCAGCCTGGAAATTTCTTCAACTCTAGTGGAGTGGGCCTGGAACTGGTCCCGTATAGATGGCCAAAACGGGCCCCCTTTTTGAATATAGACAATATTGTCTTGCCTTTTGCATTTCTCATCTTGCCATTCCTCCCGGCCAGTCCGTGGATTCGTAATAATTGCTACGCGGCTTGCCAGCATTCACATCTATACGAGTAAGCCACTCGAGCTTTGGTCTCTGGCGAAGAGGAATTCACACAGGCAATATAATCCCGCAGTTGCAATCCCATCGATTCCACCCAATCCGGTGTGCCATGTTTCTTGAAAATTAACCGCTGCACACTGATTACCTAGTCAGCAGAACCCCCTTATGATTGCGCGGCACAGCCAATGACATTATATCTGGCATAACCCTACAGCAGGTGCACCCCCATTCAAGACAGAACCTCGGCTTTAATGGCCCACATCAACTCACCCCTGTGATGCTTCGCAGCATTCGACAGCTCGTTGCCCGCTTTCGTGGCCATCTCGCCCATGTCCGACTCGGTAAACACAGCGATTGCCAACTGCTTCCCGCCATCCTTGGACAACTGCTCCAAGAAACCCGACAATGCGCTCTTATTCATCGCACGGTATTCCCCAGCCACAATCTCGCGCATTGTAGGGGCAATCTTGTCGGCCAGCTCCCTCGGCAGCTGCTTCTCGACCCCATTCGCGATGCCGTAGGCGATCGTGACGATGGTAACGATTCCGACTGCGATGGGGAGTTCGTAGCTCACTCGGTGTGGCTCCATAGAGGAGATTTCTTCTTTCTTTAAGGCTAGGCTTTCTGAGTCGTATCTTTAGGGGATGAGGCTCAAAGCCTAGGAAAATTGGAAGTTAAACAAAATCTTCAGGAAGAGGCTCCCGGGCATCCAGGCATAACTACGTCCCGCAATCTCCCGCATAAACACCATGCCTACAACCCCCAGTGACGATTAAGAGGCTGCCGCTCTGCATTTGATAGAACAAGTCTGCCATATTCGCTCCCATAAGCAAGTCTTCCAGGTTGACAGATGAAATGTGAGATAACACCGGCTTTGGGGATAGTCCACCGCGGCTCCGGCTCTGGCTTTAAGCGGGGCTGGGTGACGCCAGGGAGATGGTCAACAAGCGCGCAAAAATGCAAGAACGTGTCAAACCCAGGCTCCTCCCGGGAGCTTGATGACTCACTATCTCTCTCAAAACTGCCTTCCGACTTATGCAAGACAGACTTCTATGCAGGGGCATAGCCACACTGTAAGTTTGTGCGAATTGGCTGGATTATCGCGTTATGGAGGTTTACTAGCCTAGCGGCGCCTTAGGGTCTTACGATTAACTTTATAGATCTTTGCTGCAGTTTGTACGTTAGATTTTCATCGTGTTGAACGCTTTAGAGGGTTAAGATAATGTTAGCTTCGTGTGAAGAAACTAGCATTTTTGGATAGTGGAGAAAAAGTGGTGTTAAGTGCAGACGTATCGCGTCGCGTAAAAGGTAGATCACTTGCTTATAACATACGTTAGTGTTCGATCAGAGGATGATATAAATATTTACTAACTGTGGTATCTGATTAAGATGTTTTCCATTTTTATAACCGTATCCAGCGTGCACGTGTAATAGCCTTAAATTGACGGTTTCTCTTTTCTCTAGCCAATTGCGAAATATGAGATTGTAAAAACCCTGAATCCATAGGGTCAAAGAACCAATGGTGCTGTGCGGACGAAAAATGGCTGTTGCCACCGCGGCAGAATTTCCACGGCCAACAAAGGAGTCAAGTCCGAGCATCGGAAGCCCCGAACACAAATGTTACGCGATCAATTGGCATCCTCGCTTTCCATCATGCCGGAACCAATAAAAACGAGGCCGGTGAGCTCTCGCGCCGGAGAAATAGCGCTGGAAGCTTAAAGTGTCTTACATGACTCGCGGAATGGACAGGAAACCGGGCGGGGCGGTCCGACCGAGAGGTCCTCACCGCCACGTGTGTCCTGCGTGGCCGGGAGCGCACGCAGCACCCTGTGCAAGTTGGCGAATCCATTACCAAACGGATCGGATACCTCCGAGAGCGATTGGATTAACGCGGGGCTGAAAAAGGCGCTAGTGCACCGGGAGTTGCTCACGGGCAGCCAGAAAACGGCCCGGAATCGCAGACGCATATTTCGCTGTTGAGCTCAAGTATTAACCCTGTCATACCTGAGAGGTCGCGTCAAGCAGAAGACAAAAATGGCCGGACCTGGCGAGCCTTTTTAGAGGCCTTCAAACCCCAGACCAGGATCCACCCGGCACCGAGCCCGCGGCACCGGAATGATCGTGTCAAATACCGAAAGGCCACTGGAAACCGAAAACGGAAGCGAGAAACAGGAACTGGTCGCACGTTGTGCGCAGCATGGACGAGTGGGAGGAGCCGCACCCAGGTCGACGCTCATCTTTCTTGTCAAAAACCACTACAATTTCTCCCTGTGCGGCAGACCATGCATGTGCAGCCAGAGAGGCTCCGATCGAGCCCAAGGAGGCCCCAAACAAACCTACGTCGCGTCCCGGTGGGGCCAAGTCGCTATTGCTAAAGTCTCAACTGCTTTCCCGGCTTTGGCTGCGGCCGAAGCCGGCTATACCTACCTGCAGCTGCTGCTGCCCGCTTTCTACGTCTATTCTCGACACCTCCCAGGGCCTCGACACAGACGCTGTACCTGCGATGTGCCATGCACACTCGGTGGATTGCCTCCCGATGGGGACAACGCATATTGGCTTGGCAGCAGACACGGCGGCCGAGATCGATGACAGTTCAATATCGCCCAGCTGTGCAATGGAGACCACTGCCTCGTCGGAATGCGAACGGGTGACAATTTCGGACATAGGCGAAGACCCCTATGGATGGGATGCTGAGCTTAGCAGGAGACAGAGCTGCTCGATCGTTAGAGTCCGACAAGGGAAGGGCGGGAAGAGAAAATCGTTGCGACGGAGGCTTAACCTAGGGTCTGGGGATGCGCCGACAAACCCACGATGAAGATGCCTATGCGGAAGACTGCCAGTATATACCTTGTAGCGAGCTATCCCCAGTGGGGGATTACTATCGGTCAAAAATGAACTTGTACAATCCACCACCAGGCTCCGACTCTTCCCATTGCTGAGGCAAGGGGCCTCAAGGGTAAGTTTTATCCACTCACCGCAGAAAAAAGCCCTTCCAAGCTTAGCTGAATCCTCTTGCCCTACTAGGGAGACCATTGCGGTGCTTGATATGCGCCTGGTCGTTTTAATTCATCGGTGTTTGAACTTGGCGTAGGTAAGCCTCGGAACTCTTTTAGGCCGATTTTAGCAGACCACAGCTCTGGATGATGAGCTCCACTTCAAGGTTCCATTCCATCCCGAGTAGCATGCTCTTGGCGTTACGTTTCTGGGCTTTGAGGTACCACAATACAAATTGATCGAATATTCAGCTACCTAAGCGAAGAGTAATACCCCAATCTTTACGCCGCTCCCCGCTCACCTACAACAGAGATATAACTACCTAACGTTATGCTTTACAGTCATGTTGTCATTCTCTGTCTCTTGCTCTGCCCTCACTATTATTACAACATTACGTGCTACATTCCGTCGGATAGCACTATTTACACCTTTTGTCATTAGCACCATTCCCTTCTCATATACAAACACCGCAGTCAGCGCCGACCATGGCAAACCTCCGAATCGTCGCCCTCACCTGGCTTTGTCTCCTCCTTTCGACCTCCACCGTCATCGCAAATCCAGTAGGAGGAATAGGCATCCCATGTGGCAAAAATGTCTGCACCAACAGCATGGTATGTTGCAATGCCAGTTGCGACATCTGCACCAGGCTAGGGGACAAGTGCCTCGCCGTCATATGTCCAGCTACCGACGGTGGCCCTGCTGAAAAGCGCCAAGACATACCGCAACTGGGCCAGTGCGGACCGAAGCAATGTGGGCCGAATAAGAGGTGTTGCGACCCCGCGTGTGGATATTGTGTCTACGCCTTTGAGGTCTGTCTGCCGCAGATGTGCTCCGTTGGTTCAGAGGCGTCTAATATGAAATAACCGAACGGGGTCGGTGGGACATGGCTCTAGAGTGGCGATGAGAGTTGGTGGGGGGAAAGAAACGATATGCGAGTTTGACTGTAAACTCAGCTAATAGAAGAATACGCAATGTGAGGACTGTTTCTTACAGGTGAGATCGCGTTTGTCGCCGAGACTTGAAACGATGAGGGTGGATTTATATACAGCAACCGACCCAGCACTACCAATTTTGTCAATAAATATATCCTCAAATGGGTAAATTCCGCTTGTGGATACTTACCAAACACCAAACCCAAGATCTACCATCAGAGCGAGCTTCTTCCTTATGTTCATATGATATATGCACAGCACTACTGCCGGATACACGGCAAGGTAAAAATCGGGTAGTGCCGAAAACGCTGAAGATTCAAACACGACAGTGTCATGTTAGCCTACCATATGCGAATCTCTCACATCTGGAGCAGATAGGGTTGAAGAGACACAGCTGGTCTTACCGCTTCCGCTAATGGCAAAGCAATCAGCAATTACCGGGCTCCAACATTCGCCCTCCATCTCCACAATCCACAAAGCCTGCGGTGGATTGCACTGGAAAAAGAAGACGACTGCCGTGACAAGTATGAACAGGATATTTCCGAGGACGAGCATCCAGAGCAACCGGGTATGCCACAGTGAAGGATGGAGCAGGTTGACCAGGAGAATAACAACAGCGACCTTGGTTAGAGTAAACGATACAGCCCCCAGCGCCAAGTCAATCAACGTGAGTAGTGTTGCGTGTTCAACGTCTGTGGCGTGTAGCGTGAGAGCGTGCCGGCCTGTGCCGGCCGAGACGGCTGCAGTTATACATCCCACCATCACGTAGACCAGTCCCTAATAACGCCATGACTGGTTAGGGGCAAATCGTCGCTAGTTGGGCCACGCCGGAAAGAAAGAAAGAAAGAGGGGGAGATTACAGACAAGAGATGCGACAATGATGAAGTCATCAACCGCCTAGCGGCCCAATTTGATACGCCTCGACAGCAGTCTCCCCGCAGCAAACAAAGACGCGAGAACTGTAAAATAATATAAAACTGCCAGCACGCGTGGCCCTTCATTCTAGGCTGCAGGTCGCGTCAGAGCAGCAGCTAGTTCTAGCATAACGACACTAGCTGCTGTTGAGCGGTAGTAGGTAGTTTACCCTTTACTAGGCAGAGATAAGCGAAACCTCAGCAGGCAGCGGCGATGGAGTTTCCGCTGGTAACCGTGCTATTGCCGAATTATGTGTTTTGCGCCAGTTGGCTCAAAGGCGGGAGACGGAGGAAATGGGCAAACGTTGGGGGCGACTCAAACTTTTCATCTGTTCCTCAAGCCACGCCTGCCGGTGTACCACAGTAACTGACTTTGGGTAAGCCATGTTTCAACCTCATTCGCCAGTGATCGGCTTTCAATTACCCCATGTTGAGAATGTGGAGCGCCGCCAGACTTGCTTATTCTTTCCTAGAGTCTCCCAATGCGAGCTAGAACGAGGCAATTGCAGCCGAAATATTTAAATCTTTGTCGCCGGTTCTGAAAAGCAATACCGACCACTTGTCTAAAATATGATTTAAAAGGAGGTGGCAAGGCACCCTTCCAGGTGCACTGGACAAATCAGTCTTGTAGAGATAGGTGACCGAATTCTATTTAGAAGAGCAAAGTTACCTGTTACCCTGCTTCAACTCAGTATCCTGCACGTTTATCATCTACTCACCTCCGCTCTTTCGCTATGAAGCTTTTCCAGCTTGCATCCCTGGCCAGTGCCGTTTTGGCCCTGCCGGCGGATATACTCGCTCCCCGGCAGACATGCACCACGCCCAGGCTCCGCAAGGATTGGGCCAAGGCGACGACGGCTGTGAAGACGGCCTGTCTCAACGCTGCAGTGTGCGTCACGAAGAAGCCGTCACGTCTCGGCCTGGCTAACGCAACGCTGCACGATGATTTTGCCTATGTGCATGCTGTTTTCTACTACCAAATCCATGACTTTGCCGGCTTCCTCCCTTGGCATCGTTTCTACATGCAGGTCTACGAAAAAGCCCTATGCGACTGCGGCTACACCGGCACGGCCATGTACTGGAACTGGGTAACCGACTCGGCTGCCCCTTTCAAGGCGGCTGTCTGGCACAACGTCACAGGCTTCGGTGGCAACGGTGTCCAGACTGGTGATAACGGCATCCGGTTGCGCGTCATCGACGGGCCCTTCAAGAACTGGGGCCCACAATACTGGAACGCCGACGTCAGCCCACATTGGCTGAGCCGGCACTGGTCGCCAGCCCAAAACGGGGAACCCGAGCTGCGCGGTGCCGCCTACTCGCCTGCTGCTATGGGTGAGGTTAACGCGAAGATGGCCTTTGATGAGTTTAGGGCGGCGCTCGAGGGCGGTTCGCATGCTGTAGTGCATTCTAGTGTGGGAGCTGGTGGCGATAACCGCGGTTTGGGAGACATGGGTCTCCAAAATGCGTCTCCTAGTGGTATGTTCCTTTCACTTTTTAAGCCCGTAAAGCTCTGCTGACATTAGTGGCCATAGACCCCTTGTTCTTCCTCCACCACACTCAGGTCGACAGGCTTTGGTGGATCTGGCAGCAAAAGGATCCCAAGAAAAGTACAAATGCGTACAATGGCTTCCATCCCACGCAGGACGGCAGCCAGGGACCGGCGGTTTCCCTGAACGATAAGCTACCCATGGGCGGGCTCGCTGCGGACGGTGTCGTGAAATCCTTTATGGATGTCAAGAGCTCAGGTCTGTGCTACACGTACTACAGAAGTGGCACATGCTGATGTATTCTATATTTTCGTTCCTACGTATTGCAAAAAGTACATCTCTTTTATCGGAAAACAACATTGTGTCACATGTCAGTTAGCTACCTCTCCAGCACATTTTGGATGTTTCCCAACTTTCACGGCATCTGAGATGCATGCGAGCTGTCAATATTTTCTCGAGAGGGGACTCGGAAAGCAGCTTCGCTTCAATGACCGTAAACTGTATGAGCCTGATTGGGGGTCAAACATGTCGAAAAATTTGCGAATCTCCCCATCCGCGGGAAGATTGTCTTCGAAGAGCTCCGAGATCCAACGATAGGTAAAGCCAGGATCTTGATAACGGATGGGGGCGGTGGCGGCGGCTGGCCTTAACGTCGACTAGGCCTATGCACAGGGATTGGATACTCACCGTAAAAGAGCTTACCCTCCGGACCGGGTCTGCCGCCCGGATTTCGCGTACAAAGTCGGCTGTGCAAGTCTAGAAGCCGGTCGCCTTGTCTAAGCCCCTCAAGTACGAGTACTTGAGAAGGCTCGGCTGTTGGTTTGCCGGGAGTTCCTTCGTCGCAGTCTTGATGGCGAAGATGGCCCATGCCTCTCTTCTGTCCTGCTTTGGGATTTCTCGATGATTTGTAGGAATAAGTCCTCCACTTCCCCCGGCAGGACGCTCAATCTCTCGGTGAGATAGGTCGCGTCTTGCTTCTGGTCCAGAGCGGCCTAGAGGCCCTGAAGAGCCCCTTTGACCCAGAGGAAGACGACGTTCGCACGCTCGACAATGGAACTGATGAGCGCTTGGCGATCATCGGCCGGCCAGGCCGCAAAGTGATCGTGCTGTGTCAGAAATGCCCTTGCCGTCATGCGGATATCGTCTGCGGTCATAAGATGGAGCCGCATTGCCAACTCATTACCCATCATGAGGCCATTATCATCATCCAGATCATCATCCGGAAAGTCAAGGTGGGGTCCCTTCCGCCTACTCTATCAGAAACGTGAGGAAGCTTTGGTGACCGATACAAGACTATGAATATTCTGAGGCGTTTCTGGAACCATGACAAAATAGTTCATTGAAGTCCCATGCACCGGAGATCTTTGTCTGGACGGTAGGACACCGCCGATTGAAACAGCCACGCTTCCCGCTTGGCGTCTCGGCAGCTAAAAGTCAGAGAGAAAATGGTCTCTCGCCTTAATCTCTTGCGGTGAAAATTGCGTACGAAGGTTCCAGCTAAAAAAAAGAGGCCTCTCTACCCCATTTGAAGGTAGGCATCAGATATGTCCATCACACAGCTTTCGACTGAGAACCGAGGTATCGACTATACCATAAAAGGCATTGATGATATGACAGTACGCATCAAGAATATCTAATGGGGCCTTCTCAAAATACTTTTAAGCATGGAGCCATGATAAAAGACGGCCGGATATCTACCAGACACCTCTGCTGCACTGGTTGGGGGACCCTTTCTCTCGACCCGCACCCTCGTCAAAAGACACAGATGACGGTTGACGCAAGCGCAACCCGCTCCATGCCAACACTGCATGGCCTTCCCGGATGGTATTCTCGAATAATCCGGGTATCAGAAGTGGTGGATCGGTCTTTGCTGTCTTGTCCCCGGCTCTCGGCACCGTCGTGGAATGGGCGCTTCGGTCAAAAGCTGATTAAGCGCCAGTTCGCCAACTCGGTAGCTGGTGCTGTTCGATTTGAAGACTTTCTGAGTTGTCATCTAAGAAACTGAGGAGTGGTTGCATTATGCTTGACACTCGGCATTTAGCCTGAGTCCGCCATTTGGAACTGCATTGTCTCATTGGTTCGTTGTTACATTCCGACTGTGTCAGTACTCGATGTATATAAGAGCGAGTGAACAATATATAAGTTTGACGCTCACCACCAAAACGTTGTCGTGATCAGGCGCTGATGACAACTAGCAAATTCGGCAGATGTGGGATTACGCACGGGTGTGTTGGCTCATGCACTGGCGAGAGCGCCGATCGAAAAGCCTGCGTGGCGTAATGCGGCGTGCTGGCCACTGAGAGCCACAGTCTGTCGTCGTTGGACCCCCTACGCCGCCGCCATGGACCAACACGAGACTATCGAAGTCCGTGCACCAACCAGAGAGCCCCTGAAATGTGGAAATTGGGACCCACCAGCTTGACCTTCCCGTTCAGAAAACAGTGCTGACTTGCTGACACTTTTCACCTGCCTTTCCCCACTCTTCCTCAGCCAGCGAAGAAATCGCCAGCTCCTCTATGTTTCTCGATCTGTTGGGAGAGAACTCCTGAGCGTTTGCGTTCCGATCGCGAAGGCTGCGAGTCGCGTTGTACCGATCGGAAGCGAGGAACGTCCGTCTGCCAAGCACCACGATGCGGTCCCCACTCTTGGTCGCGACACTCCTGTCGCCCCTCTTCGCGTTGCAATCCGCGCGCGCCGAGCCTGTCCAGTACTGCCGGTCGGGTTACAACCAAGGCGAGACCGACTTCTGCATGGGCATTTCGAGAAATATCAACGCCACAATTCAGACTACTGATGTCTACATCGCCATGACAGTGACCCGGTCCTCCGCGCTCGGATGGACCGCAATCGGCACCGGTGCCGAAATGGCTGGCTCCACTATGTTCATCGTGTACGGCGACCCGAACTCCGGCTCCGATCCCGTCGTCAGCATCCGCAACATTGACGGACACCACCAACCGTTGGCGCTTGATCTAGACGCCCTCCCAGGCCTCCAAATACTCCACTCCAAATGGAAAAAGCTCCCCCTGGCCCGCCGCCACGAAGACGAACCGAACTACCCGATCGTCCCGACAAGTCCAGCGACCCACATCGCCGACGTCGCCATCGCCTGCTACAACTGCCCCTTCCATCTTTGGAAGCTCGATGCTGACTCTAAATCCCAACCCTTCATCTGGGCCTGGAACGATCGCCAGGAATTCGAGTCCTACCCCTTCGACGCCCGCCTTGCCATGCACCGCCACTACGCCAACAGCGGCGGTTTCGGCACCTTCTACGTTGATATGACCCAGACACTCTCCAATTCCTCCACACCACCAAACATTCAGGTTGGCGGCGCGAACGTGAACACACACGACCCGCCCAACGACTTTGGCGGGTTCCTTGGCTCGCTGCGCTCGCGTCCGCTCCCCAAGGCACATGGCTTCCTCATGAGCGTCGCCTTCGTTGTACTGTTTCCTCTGGGAGTGGTGCTGATGCGCACGCCGTCGGGGAATCCCTTCAAGAGACACTGGATGGTTCAAGCCCTCGCAACGGCTATGACGTGGCTGGGCGCTGTGCTGGGAGCGGCGATGACGGGAGGGCAGATGCCCCACACACTGCACCAGGGGGCTGGAGTGGCGATCTCGCTGGCCTTGGGGGTGCAGATTGTGTTGGGGTGGCGGCATCATATGGTGTTTTTGCAGGTAAGGCACCGGACTTGGGTCTCGCATGCGCATATCTGGATTGGGCGAGTGGTGCTGGGCGCGGGGTGGATCAACGTGTTGACAGGGCTGGTGATATCGGGATATGGGGGATTCAACGTCGCGGTCTTCGGGGCGCTCGTGGTCATCGAGGCGGGGGGCGTTGGACTTTGGGTCTGGGTTGCGCAGCAGCGGGCGAAGGGCAAGCCTGCGCCGGGGCAGACGGAGGCGCATGCGTTGATGGCAACGGGCGGTGAGGGAACGGAGGATTACTTCGCTATCGAGATGAGCGACGACGAGTTCGATACAGATACGGAGGGCGATAAGGAGGGACGGGGCACTGCGAAGCGGAGCGTGGAACTAAGCGACCTCAAGAGTTAGAAGGCGGTAGTTTGCGGCTTTCTTTTGGCTTAAGACTATAGAGCATTTATTTGGAGTCTTGGATGGAACAATGGTACCTTTTAGCAGATGGCAGCTGACTCCTTTGCCTCTTAGAAAAAAGGCGAGTTTTGTGGTGATTTCTCGGAGGTGGTTATGATTCAGCCTTTGCAGGCCAGAATGGAACTGATTCGACGAATGTGGAGTGAAAACCAAGTAAGTCAGCCCGTTTGGAGCATTCGGAGCCCTGCAGCCGGGCCGTCATGGAAAAGGTACAGGCGAGGTTCGACTGGAAGCAAAAAGGGCTACAATACGCATTGTCATGACGGGGCCAAAGGATCATTCGCTGCCCTTCGCATTGCAATGCAAAATGCCAGCTCAGGCCGCTACACAAATCACTGATAGCGAGTGATTGTTGGGCTGTAAAAGGTGTCACCAACCACGCTCCCGAGTCCCGCGTCTTCCCCTCTGAGCAGACGGGCAAGTCAAGCAGGTACAGTTAATTCCACACTTTAAATTGCCACCGACCCGCGACAAGGAGGGTACCTACCCAGGACAAGGGCATCATTATCGGCCGCAGAGATGGAGGCGCGGGTGGCGGCTCGTACGGCGGATGCGGACGACCTAGATGAAAAGAAAAGCACTACGAAGATCCCAGCAGGCAAGGCAGCAGCATCAAGGTTCATTACAATGGGCAGCCACTGGGAAAAGGCAAAGCTGCAGAATCTCAAATACCAAAATAGGTCGAATTATTATAACGCAGGCTGCTCGACGGCCAAATAGGGTCAACTAATCCTGGATTTCTCCTCCTCTAGAGTCATCCAGAGGCCGCCTACGCGGAAACCTCCGGAGTCCTCCGGAGGCCTCCAGACAACCCGCTACCGGTCGAGGTCCTCTGACGTCCTACGGTCGATTTGTAGGTCCCGTATGATTTATGGGCTGCGATCCTATCCTTTAGCAAGTCAACCTAAGGCCTACGTCCTACGTTTACCAAAGTTATTAAACAGGTCTCTTTAGTATGCAGGAGCGGGGGATTCCCGGTAATACTTACAACGGTGCAATGGTTTGCAGTCCCGTGTTTCTACAATTTACAACTCCCCAGGTGACTACAAAGATGCATAAGTCCTGTGGCGGCAATGTCTGTAATGTGCGACGAATCTAGGCATATTAAATCTCCTTTTTTATACCTCGAGCACGTGACGTTACTCACCCTGGCTTAGGTACCGGCTTAGTTCTTGCTTGGAATTTGCTCAGGATTTACTTAGGATTTGCCTAGGCTAGCGTACCTTACTTACCTTAATTACCATTTTTAATAAGCTATAGCTGTGACGACCCTGCAGGCCGTTACCAGGACCGGAGCGGCCCGACCGATCCCCGCACCAGGAACAGTGCACACGGTGCTGTGTACATACTGGGCCAGGGGTAACCAGGAGTCGCTCAGTCTTGGCGTCTGCGCTTAACTGCTGAGCACTCCAGGAGTTATTTAAAGCGCGGCACTCTGGATTCTGTGGAATTGAAGGGGTTGCAACTGCGTGATTGTATTGCCTGTTCGGCTCTCTGGCTCAGCCAGAGAACCTTCCTTATAGCTGTGAATAGTAGCAAGCCGTGTGGCAAAGCCGCGCGGCTACAATTGCGCGTCTGTGGCGGTGGTTACAAATCTATTGTTCTGGTGGTTTCCAGACTCTTCTTTCTGACAGTTCTGGCCTCTGGCCAGAACCCCCTTCTTTCTAACAGGAGTCACTAAGCAGGAGGTACTTAGTGACAGAATGCTCAGTCTGTAAGTGAGCAAACCTTACTAAGCAAGGTATAAAGTACCTTTAAATAGCTAGTATAAATAGATATTATTATGACCACGATGGTAGTGAGGGACTCTGGTTCCTTACGTTAGTATTTAACTGTTCATTTATATCCTACTGTTCAGACTTATCTTTATACATTATAGTGATAACGACCTACAGTAACATTAAACCCCGTCTAGGAGTGCTAGCTTAACAAGCCGTTTTCGGAACACCCATCAGTGTTTGGCGTCCTGCTATACGTTCTGTCTTAACCTGACCAGTCCTTCAGGTCTGTGCCAGGTGCAGGTTGTAATAGCAGCACTACTTACCAAATCACTTTAACTCTATCTAAGGGGGCTTAGAACTGGTCCTTATATAAAGATAGCTAAATGTGTCTTCTTTTAAAACTAACTATATATTTATATTACTGTTACGACTTACCTTTAGTATATTAAGAAAATCTAGTTAAAGAGAGAACGTAAGGAAAGACTCTTAAACTAGTGCGATGGCGTAACAGGGAAGAAACTATAAAGAGAACCACACCCACAGAACGTCACAGTTGGCCTGGAAGGCCGACTCCCAGACTACTAGTCCTCCGATCAGAGGGACACAAATACAACTGACGTAGAAAAACAGATACGTACCTAGTATGGAACAAAACCTAGTATGTGACAGTGCCTAGCATGGAACGGAGCCTAGCATGGAACAACAAAGGAAACGTAACCGTGGATTACGTCATCTTCCTTCAATCGAAGGGCTAGAATCTCACTAGGCTTTTAATGGGAGGTCTTCGTGGTGAAAATCGTCAGATTAATAATTGTTGAAAGAAGTACGGTTCAAAGAACCGCGCGGCGCGGCCCCTTTTTGACGGTGGCACGTGCTAGAGAACGCATCGCTATGTACAAAAGCGGCTACAATAATATTACATACAGAGCCCAAAAAGAACGACAGGGTCGGCCTGAACAAACGCCCTAAGTCACTCTTAAAGATAATAAGGGTAAGATAATTAAATAAAAGCCAATATAACATAAGCTTAGCCCAACTGTTAAGTAGCTATTTTAGGGAGGAATTAGCGCAGCCAGTTCGTCACAAATTAAGCGTCCTTACCCACGCTTAACAATCTCCTGAGCACATTCATTGCCAGCTGGTGATGGGCGAACCAGTTTTCATTTTCCACTACGAGACCCCGGGGGCGACGTAAGAATATGGAAATTACTAAGGGCAACCTTGGTGTACAACAGGTATCTGTTGTTGGCAAGGATTCGGGGGTGGTTACTTCGTGATGGTCAAGATGAGGGATAAAAGGCGATTGATTTACAGAGTATTGGGACGAGAAAAATATCGAGTTCGCCGTGCGGATTTGTCTATCTCAAATGGGCACAGTTGGTAATAAGTAGGTACCCTTACAATCACCCCGGCCAGGGGAGTAGACACCTGCGCTGGGAACCTTGCCTCGTTGAGGTTTGAAATTTGGCCGTAGCTCAAGGTTAAGCTGACGACTTACAGTGGGCCCTTTCCACATACCCGTGTATTTAAGCCCGTACGGACATGAATCATCTCCACACAGAACCTCTGTAGGTAAATTATAGTGTGGTTGGTATCAAGTTTCATTGCCCTGATATCAACCCCAGCAATGCATGGAGCTGCCACAAAAGGGGTACAAAACAAGCACAATTGGGGTAATGTCGAGGACTGCAGTTGCGCGATGTGATACAATATGGTCACCTGGTTGGCCACGTGACTCGCCACCTTCCACCACTATATTACTGGCTCTCTGCCACCCTCTCCTTTTTATCTAGAATAAGCAATTCCATCCCTCTTTTGCCGAACGGCCAGAAAACCGCTCTGTTTTGTGTTCCACACGCGACAAGGCCCACAATGAGATCACAATGATTGTTGTTGACAGCGGGTAGTAGGATTTGTTTATGGACTGATCACCCTCGTGGGAACCTTCGGAGGCCCAGGGAAATGGTGTGCATGGGGCCAAACTTGGATGTTTATTCCAGTTCAGATTAGTTATATCACCCTGCTGTCTCTCTCCTCCGCTGACTCAAATATCTACGAAATATGTGCCGCCGCCTAGTAAAATCAGTAGGAACTGTGTCCCACCCCTTTCCGTCACTCTGCCGAACAATAATGCTCCCGCCGCAGCTCTGACACCTTAGACGGCATTGGATCCATCACTTCCCGCGGATTCTCGTGCAATGTAGCCATCGACATCGAGGAGCGCTGTCTCGGGTTTTGGGGCGCTGTATGTCTGCCTTCTGGATGGATACGCGGCGGAGCGCTCACATCGACATCGGGCATGCTCTCACGGCTAGTGTTTGAACGTGAGGCACCCCCAGAATCGCGAGACCTAGACATACTGCCAGCGAACCGAGAATGGGACATACCACCAGCATATCCGGATTCGGTCATGCTGCCAAGATGAACAGAGCCAAGGATACTACCAAAATAACCAGAGTCGGTCATGCTGCCAAGATGAACAGAGCCAAGGACAATACCATGATAGCCAGAGTCGGCCATGCTGCCAAAATGAACAGAGCCAAGGATACTACCAGCTTTACCACTGGCAGAGTCGATCAGGCTACCAGGATGAACAGAGCTACGGGTACTACCAATATAACCGGAGTCGTGCCCAGAGTCGGCTACACTGCGACGGGAACTGTCTCTGTCGTCCCATTGAGAATATGAGGAATGGAAATCATAGATCGGTAGGTCGCTATCCCGATCGTACAATGTCATGAAATACGCGGTGTCGATGGCCCGGTAAGCGTCATCAAGATCCACGTTTTCGTCGCGAGCCGTCTCAAAGTGCCGCAGGTCGAGCCTCAGCGGGGGGGCATGTTTTATCGAGCAGGCGCTTGACAGAGGAGCTCCTTTCCTCTTCGGCTTTGTGGACAGAGATGTCAGTCGCTGCCGAGGTTTTGTCGATACTTCTTTTGCCTGCGATGAAGCGCCGTCAAGCGAGGTCCCACCAGGTACCTAGGTAGGTAGGTACTTGTATCCGCCACGACGCAAGGAGAGTTATACAAGTTGCACAGAGCCAGTGCACTCTTATGGTTTTTATAGAGTTTCACCTCGGGAATATGCATTACGCACGGGCACCTTATTATCACGCCTCCAACAACCAAGACACATCTACATGTAACTCCTCATTCGCTCCCTTCCTCGCCCCCAACTTCAAAGTTGGGGAACTGCGGTGGCTCATAACAAGCCAGAAGGACTAGACTTGTCAGAGTGAAGCCGCATCTGCAGCCCCTTTTGGAAGTCCGGCTGGAACAAAGCTGAAACGCGCCACATATTCCCCGGCAATTGGGGTACATCCAAGACAGTGCGGGATGCAGCGCAGAGCCTCTTGGCCGCAGATCCAGAGCGTTGCCCAACAGTCAGCGCACCCTGGCCACAGTGCCCTATTTTTGGGGCCCTGCAGATTCAAATGCAGATGCAGATGGGGAGGTTTGGGGTAAATGGCTGCCTGTTTGCGCCCTGCATTTGAGTGATTGCTAAAGAGAAAAACATCCGGAGCCTTGCAATATCGCTGCATCTGGGGTGGCACGATGTTGGCTTCTAACTGTGATGAAGACGTTGCACCTTCAGCTGAGGCAAAATCGGTGCAATGGGTGACCCGAGCTCCCAACCTTCAATGTTCTCCATTCGTGGTCGGGCAGTTCGGAGAATTTGACTTGACAGGTTTGCCCCATGGATCTCCAGGAGGCATCCTCTCGTTCAAGCCTGTTCTCGACATTTCTGTTTGTGCCCGATATTGCTCCCACTGGTTCCAGGTGACACTGCGGGGGGCTCAGGGCTTGAATCACGCCAAGACCCAGGAGTTCAACGGCTGCACCCGTTCTCTGCATGATTTCCGTTGGTAACCGACGTTCATTGGCCAATTCGATGCAGTTGGTATCAACTCGCGGGGGCACAGCAAGGGTCTTCGCCCCCATGCCAGGGATGTCGGTGTCCTTGAGGGGTTGCATTGCAACAGGTAGACAGAATGCAGCCAGGGTTGTTTTCGTCGTTTTGGGGCCAAATCGAAAGCCATAAATCAGTGCGGCACCTTACGAGTACATCCACAGCCTGTAGTTTGTTGGAGGGGAGATCGGTGATGCCGGGCATGTCAACAAGGGTATAAGTGTCTCCTCTCCGCCCCACCAAACATCACCGTCCACATTCCCCTACCTGGCCGGCCAGACCAAGAGAGGAAACAGAGCAAGATGAAGTTCTCGGTCATTACTCTTTCGTGCCTATGGGCCACTGGCCTTCAGCTTGCCTCTGCTGGCCCACCACCTGTCGTCCCGGCCGTACGGGCCCGAAATACCCCGGGAACACCAACAGATCAGACCCTCAAGCGTCTCGCACGGAGTCTCAGTGCTGTCAGAGTTGAGGGCAGAGATGTCTCGTTTGCCAGCAACAAGACTGTCCTCGACACCGCCTGGAGCGGCGCCATACTTCTGAAGCAGGGCCTGTACGTGAGAAAAAGAAACCGGCGGAGCCCTTCGGCTCGACTAACATGCTTCAAGATCTGGCGAAAAGAAGAGAGCTGCCACTGTTGGTGGTACCACGGACGTCGAGATCATCTGCGAGAAATGCTACCTCAGGGGTGCTGCATCAGCCTCTCTGACAGTGAAAGGCGACATCGGCGACACCATCTCCAACTACACCGCTGCCATCACAAAAGAGGTGGTGAATGTGACCTCGGCAGTCTTCGACCAAGTTGGCGACCTCGTGTCGAATGTTTTACTCGATATTGTCACTCTAGACGTCTTGGACGATGATTTCAAGATCGAATTTCCGACTATTGATGTCGACTTCGACGTTGACCTCCCGCCTCTTCCAGGGGTATCCGTCAAGTTCCAGTTTGAAGACGATTTCGAGCTGTACATGTTGCTGAACACTCGACTCTCAGCTAGTGCAACGTATACACTCAACTTGTTCGCTTCCAAGTCGGCCCTCGGCATCGCGATTGGCAACGATATTACGGCCGGTGTTGTGGTCGTGATTGATCTCATCTTAGATGTCAGCGCTGCCATCGACATCAGCTCAGGTTTCCACCTGAAATTGGATAAAGGGGTGGGATTCGAGCTCAACATGTTCGACAAGAACGTTTCAAACGTCGCCTTGTAAGTCCTACCCGCAGAGAGATCTCCCAAAGATCCTTCCCACTGACGCCCCATCCCAGCCCCGGCGGCCAATTCGAGTTCCTCCCCGTATCCATCGTCTCAGACGGCGTGGTCCTCAAGGGCGTCCTCCGCATCGCTCTCAAAGTCGGCCTCGAGCTCGACACGGGCGGAATCGCACCCGCCCTCAACAAAACCCCCTTCAACATCGAGGCCGGTATCGTCGCCGAAGTCTTCGCCAACGTCGCCGAGTTCATTACTAACGTGACCGGCTCCGGCCTCTCCTCCAAGAGCTCCAAACCCGAGAGCAGCGACCCCTCCTCTTGCAACCTTGCCGTCATCCAAGAATACCAATTC